>ERZ1674176.248-NODE-248-length-12085-cov-7.913217_pt1 | contig 12085 bp, 10 predicted proteins | sample MGYA00581288_ERZ1674176 | MGnify/ENA primary metagenome ERZ1674176 (study PRJEB41354, sample SAMEA4873327) | human saliva metagenome | biome: human-associated habitat [ENVO:00009003]; feature: mouth environment [ENVO:08000002]; material: saliva material...
CACATAGAGGCACACTCTTTCCCTACACGACGCTCTTCCGATCTATTTTTATCTTAACCCCCATAATTTCATTAATTTTATTTGTCTATTTCTATATTGATAAAGATTTTACTTTTTGACAATTAATCATATATATTCAATAACAAATATCTAAACGACATATATAGAATAAAGGAATTAATTAGGATAAAAAATAAAGAAGTTTTCCTTTTTATCCTATAAATCAAATAGTATAGGAATAATACAATTGCTACAACAGGGATATATATAGACAAAATGTAATACATATAGTCATTCATATATCTTTTTAAAAACCAAAGATATAAAAATAACAAAAGGATAGATAACACATCTATTAAAACAATAGATTTATACGTATTCTTGTTATGCAAAAATCCCTTCATTATTATTCACCCATCAGTTCCTCTATTGGTATCTCGTTGGGAATTGTATCACGCGTTTCAAAGCCATTGCCACAAATCAAGTCTATACGTGAAGTTTTCACTAACTTATCACCTGGTTGCACTGGCTTGCCATTGTATTGCATCTCAAGCACCATATCCTTACCGATATTATCCACATAAGTTACTTGCCCAATGGTAAGTCCTACCGATTGTAAGGTAGCTTCAGCATTCCGGCGTGTTACTTGTATCACCTTAGGAACAGTTACTTTGTGATACCCCTTAGGGTTGAGCGTGAGATATATTTTGCGATTGTACTTCACTCGCTCATTAGGCTCAGGACTCTGGCTAATCACTGCTAAGGGAGGAAATGAAGGATTGTACTCGGTAGAATCGATTACCTCACAGCGCAAATCTTGTTCTTCCAGAAGGATTTGCACTTCGGTAAGGCTTTTATTAGTAAGATCGGGGACTACCACAAACTTACCGTGAGCCGTATAGAGTTGCAAAAATTTGAGTGATATCCACACCAATAACACCACTGCTATTGTGGCAAAAAGTAGTTGCCAAGCGAGTTGTTTTCCTGATTTTTTAAAAAATTCTTTGAAGTTCATACTTTACAAAGTATTGTTACAGACGGCAAAGATACAAAATAATTGACAATTAACAATTGATAATTAACAAATTATTCTTACTTTTGCAATCTAAAAAAACTTATCCATAAAATGAATACGCGCTTTATAACAATGTCTATCTTAGGGCTCGCACTTACTGCTTGCCAAAATACTCCTCAAGAAATAGCTGTTGCTGAAGACGCTCTTGCAAACACTGAATTAGCTGAAGCACAACGCGATAAATCAAAAGAAGGCAATCCTTTTGAACAAATGAACAACAACACTACGCAGGCTACTCTACCTTCTACCCCTACAGGAGTAACCCTTAATCCTCCTCATGGACAACCAGGACACCGTTGTGACATTGCAGTAGGCGCACCACTGCCCAACGATGGTAATGTAGTTGCTCAAGCACAATCTCAAGCTCACCCTGTATCGCAAGGAGAAGCAATGCCCGTAGTTTCAGGCGGTATGCCTCAACAAGTGGTGCAAGTACAACAACCTCAAGCCCAACAGAGTTATGTAGGACCTAAGGGCGAAAAACTCAATCCTCCTCACGGACAACCTGGACACCGTTGCGATATACCTGTAGGTGCACCCCTCAACAGCAAACCTGCTGCTCAACCTGCTGCTCCTCAACAACAAGTAACCCAACAGCAAATTGTAATCGACCCTCAACAAGCACAACAACACACGGGCACTACCGAACCTGGCTTTTCAGGCAAACCCAATCCTCCTCACGGACAACCTGGACACCGTTGCGATATTGCCGTAGGAGCGACTTTACCTTAATTAAAAATTAACAATTATTAATTAACAACTTGCGACACAAAATATAGAAGAGGTTACTTAAACTTTCATATCAATTTTACCCATAAACTTTGTCGAAATCTATAACACAACTAGTGTTGAGATTTCGACAAAGTTTTTTATTTAGTTTATTTCAAAATAGCTTGCACACTTCAATTCTATTTAGTACTTTTGCCGCCATTAAAAAAACAATCTCATTTTTTATACTACTACCCCACTAATAACTAATATTTATGAAAAAATATCTAATCGCGTGCGCGCTCTTGCCTTGTGGTATGGCAATGGGGCAGGCGCCTGTCACTCCTAAGGACAGTATCATACAACTGTCATCGGTTGATGTAGTAGCTACTGGCTACCAAAATCTTCACAAAGAGCAAACTACTTCGGCTTATACCGAAATTAAGCCTTCACAAATCAATCGGCAAATCAATGCTACTCTCAAAGATGTGATAGAAGGGCAAGTTGCAGGTTTGCGTTTCACAAAAGACCCTTCTACGGGTAAAGAAGTTCCTATCTTGCGCGGTGTAGGTACTTTCTCGGGCAATGTGGGGTATACCCCTCTCGTTGTGATAGACAATATCCCTACTGACATTCCGTTAGAGAACATCAACCCACAAGATATAGAATCAGTAACTGTACTAAAAGATGCTGCTGCTACCGCTATCTACGGGGTACGCGCTGCCAATGGGGTGATTGTAATCGTTACCAAAAAAGGATTGCATAACGGTTTACGCATCAATGTAAATACCGACCTTTTCTACACTTTCAAGCCCAATGTAGACCGTATGCACTACGCTTCTACCTCCGACCTCATCGACCTTGAAACAGCTTTCTACCAAAGCAAATTAGCGGATAGCAATGGCAATGTAGACAATCTTTTTGCTTCGTATGGAGAAATTGGGGGCAGACAAACCGTGCGATACTACTCGCCCCTCTTCCAGCTCTACCGCGACCAAGCCAAAGGAAAAATCAGCGCTCAGGAGGTGAATAGCACTCTCAACACTTGGCGCAACCGCGATTACGTCCGCGACTTCAAACGTTATGTGTGGCAACCTATCATCAGCAAACGCTATAATATAAGCGTAGAAAGTGGCAATAACCGCAGTCAGAACTACGCTTCGTTGCAATATGAAGACACCGATGAGCGCATCATTACCGAAAAAACTCGCGCTCTCAACCTCTATTTAAAAAATACTTATCAGCTCACCTCTTGGCTCAAAAGTACTATAGGGGTAAACGGCAGATATACCGCTATTGATGCTGTAGCCGAACCAATGCGCAGTGCTTATACCAATCCGCTGGGGCAAGCTCGTTACACCTCAGTATTAGGCACCAATCCGTATGCAGGGTTCAATTTAGTAGCTCCTATCAATGGTCATATTTTAGAACAAATTGCCGGTAACGATGCTTTCCGTCCGTATAGCTTCAATTTATTAGAATCAATCGCGCAAGAACACCAAAAACAACACACTCTCAACTTGCGTCCGTTTGTAAATCTGCAAGTATCTATCTTCAAAGGATTGCAATATCAAAGTTATTTTCAGTATGAACTGAACACCTTCGACAGCGAAACTTTCTTAGGCAAAGACACTTACTATATGCGTTTACGCCATAACCAATTGGTAAAACAAGACGCTACTACTCAAAAATTCTCTTCAGAACTACCTGAAGGTGGTTATTACGAGCAACTAAAAAAACAAACACAACACTATACCTTCCGTCAGCAGTTAGATTTCAACCGCACTTTTGCCGAAGCACACAATGTAACAGCTTTGGTAGGTTTTGAGATGCGACAACACTACACCCCGCGCAATATTGCTGAAGCTCATTACGGCTATGATGAGCAAACCCTCTCCTTCCCTACCCTCAATTGGAAAGACCTCTACAACCCTGGGGTAACTTCTTATCTCTATGGCAGGCAATCACTATCGCTAAATCGCAATCAGCAAAGTGAAACCAAACACCGCTTTATTTCTTTTTATAGCACATTAGGCTATTCGTACCGCCAAAAATACAACCTCACAGGGAGTTTGCGTGTAGATCAAGCTGATATGTTTGGCGCAGACCCTAAGTATAAATACCGTCCGCTTTGGTCGGTAGGTGGTAGCTGGAATTTGCATCGCGAAGATTTCTTCAACATCAATGATATTAACTTGCTAAAATTGCGTCTTACCTATGGTATCAGCGGGAATGTAGATCAAACCACTACCCCTTTCTTGCGCGGGCGCTTACTTACTGATGTGCGTGGTGCTTACCCTTCTCTACAGTATTTGCATTTCAACGATACCGATTTGCCTAACCCTAAATTGCGTTGGGAAAAGACTGAAACTGCTAATATAGGTATTGACTTTGGTATGTGGCATTGGCTCTCAGGAAGTATTGACCTCTACCGTCGTTATAGTTCTGACTTATTGGTTCTTACCGAACTCGACCCTACCGTAGGGGCTCAACGACGCCTGATCAACAACGGAGCTTTGCTAAACAGAGGGATAGAAGTGAGTTTGAACGCTACACGCAAATTGACTGATGATTTGCAACTTAGCGTAGGAACTACCTTTGCCTACAACAAAAATACGATTGAAAAAGTGAGCAGCAAGCCTACCAATGCTGTAGAATATGCTCGCAATCCTTTGCTATACTACCGCGAAGGTGATGATTTCAACTCTCTATACGCTTACCGATACAAGGAAACCACCAATGGTTACCCTATTTATTTAGACGAAAATGGCAATCCTAACACTACTTTCGATACTAATGGCGTACCTACTATCAAAGATATTAAAAATGAAGATGCCCTTGTACGATTAGGAACGATGAATCCCACTTTCAATGGGGCGCTCAACTTGCAACTGCGCTACAAAGTTTTTGAAGTCTCTACTATGTTTGTTTACGCTGGCGGACATAAACTTCGCAAAGATACCTATTCCATCAACCAAGAAAACGAAACCCACCGCGATATCAACCAGCGTTGGACAGCGACTAACCCCACGGATATGCCGCGTATGTCGTTTGACTATCCAGCCGCTTTGAGACGCACCGCCAACACGGTGAATACGCTTTGGCAACTCGGCGATAACCACGTGGTAAATGCCGATTACCTCAAATGGCGCAACATAGCTTTTGCTTGTTATATCCCTAAAGATATTTGCGAGAAATTGGGCTTGCAAAATGCCAAAGTTACCGCTCAGCTCAACAACCTGCTCACTTGGAGTGCTGCTGGCAATGACATAGACCCCGAAGCTTATAATCTCAACACTGGCACACGCTCTTTGCCCATAGCAACCACTGCCCTCTTTGGCATCTCATTTAGCTTTTAGTCGTAGCAGCCGTAGCACGGCAGGCAGTTTTTTATATCTTAATAATTTTACAATGAAAAGAATCATAATCACAATAATATTCAGCGCATTGTTTTTCAGTGCTTGCGAAAAATATACCGACCTTACCCCTAAAGGTGAAAAGATTATCAACACTGCTGAGGAATACTACGATTTGGTAGTATTTCCCACTAAAAACTACCCTCCTTTTAACTTCCGTACTTTGGTAGACGACAATTGGGTGAAAGAGAGTAGCATCGTTGGGAAAAGTCCCGATCTAAACAGCATCAACTTCTATTATGAGGAAAGTGCCCCACGTGCCGATTACATCGAGTCATCAGCCTTTTATAACAATGTATATAGTTATATCAACAGGTGGAATATGATTATCTCTACCATTGATTATTCCAAAGGCGATACCTCACTAAAAGCACGTGCCAAAGCTGAAGCCCGCTTGCTAAGAGCTTTTGACTACTTTATGCTGGTAAACGTCTATGCCAAAGGCTATAACCCAGCTACAGCAGCTACCGATGGCGGGGTGTGCCTAATGCGTGAATTTGATTTAGAAGCCCATCCTACTAAAGCTACCGTAAAAGAAGTGTACGACTTTATTCAGGAAGACATCGAGGCAGCCTTGCCCCTTTTGCAAGCACAGCCCGTGAATATATATCACCCCTCTTTAGCTTTCGGTTATGCACTGAAAGCCAGAGTACATCTCTTCCGAAGAGAATACCAGCAAGCATTGGCAGCCGCCCAAAAGAGTCTGTCATACAACAAACAACTGATAGATATGGTAGCTTATGAGGCTAACCCAACCAATATTACGATAGACAAAAACCCCGAAGTGCTCAACTTAGCCTATATGAACGGATATACCGAGATGAACATTTGGTACATCTACCCCGTGAGTCCTGAGTTTTGCAATCTTTTTGATGCGACAAACGATATGCGTTTCAAGCTCTTCTTCAAGAAAAACCACCGCTATGCTGATGTAGGTTCAGGTGCAGCCAACTGGGATATGCCCGCCACTAAATTCTTCTACCCTACTGTAGGGATGAAAACAGGCGAAATGTATCTTACTATGGCTGAATGCCAAGCGCGTTTGGGCGACCTCAACGGGGCAATGCAAACCGTAAATACCCTCCGCAGCAAGCGTGTGAAAGGCAGTGGTGCAGCCCTTGCAACCCCTGCTACCACCGAGGAAACGGTAAAACTCATCATCGATGAGCGCCGCCGAGAGCTAGCTATGGGCTTTAATCGCTTTTTTGATTTAAAACGATTGAACACCGAGCCTGCTTATGCTAAAACCTTGCAACGCACTTTCCCTTTGGTGAATACCACTGTACCCCAACGCACTTATACCCTACCTCCTAACTCCCCTATGTATATCGTTCCTTTTCCTAAAGATGTAATGGACAAAAACCCTTCACTCACACAGAATTATTAGAATGGTAGTTAGTTATTTAATGAAAATCATTATTTTTGTATTTTAAAAATCATACAAATTAAATAATAAAATGGAAAACGGAAAACTTTTTACTATTTTAGGCTGGGTAGCTACCGCTACTGCCATAGGAATGTATGTATCATATATTCCACAGATTAGTGACAATCTTGCTGGACACAAAGGCAACCCTATACAGCCTTTGGTGGCAGCGATTAACTGCTCACTTTGGGTAGCTTATGGTTTACTGAAGAAACCCAAACGCGATTATCCTGTTGCCATTGCCAATGCTCCTGGGATTATCTTTGTGCCTTTAGCTTTTGCAACAGCATTATAGCATTTTCAGTCACACAGTTTTCAAAATATCATTTGGCGCGAGTTTTTAACCCGCGCCAATTTATTTTATACTCTTCAAGATATATTATAGGCACAATTATTGTGCATTTATTAAAAATGATTACCTTTGCACTTTCTTTCAACAAGATATAAAAGACAACAAAAAATTAGCATACTAACTCCCACCCCCTAACATCCTAACAACTAAACACTAACAGCTACATATGGAACTGATTAAAATAAACGATAAGACCTTTGAGCCTTACGTATCCGCCGAAGAACTCAACCAAATTGCCGAACGAATGGCAAGTGAGGTTTACCAAGACCTACAAGAGTCCCGACCTATATTTATTGCAGTGCTCAACGGCTCTTTTATGTTTGCTGCCGACTTCCTAAGGCACTACAAAGGCGAATGTGAAATATCATTCGTGAAAATGGCATCCTATCAAGGCACCCAGTCCACCGGAAAAATACACCAACTCATCGGACTTTCTACCCCAGTGGAAGGACGCGATGTGGTAATCTTGGAAGATATTATTGACACTGGTAATACCTTAGAAGAAATTTACCGACTATTTGAAAACCAAAAGGTAAAATCTTTCCGCATCGCTACCCTATTCTTCAAACCCGATGCCTACAAAAAAGACCTCAAAATAGACTATGTAGGCAAACCTATCCCTAATCGCTTTATCGTGGGCTACGGCTTAGATTTCGATGAGATAGCACGCAACCTACCTCAAGTATATCAATTAAACACTTCATTAACTATGACAAATTTAGTACTTTTTGGCAAACCAGGGGCTGGCAAAGGCACCCAAGCCGCATTTTTGAAAGACAAATACAACTTAGTACACATCTCTACCGGCGATATTTTCCGCTACAATATCAAGAACGAAACTAAACTCGGCAAGCTCGCTCAATCGTATATGGATAAAGGCGACCTCGTACCCGATGAAGTTACCATACAAATGCTACAAGAGGAAGTTGAAAAGAACCCTAATGCCGAAGGTTTTATCTTCGATGGGTTCCCTCGTACTATTGCACAAGCCGAAGCACTCGATGCTTTCTTATCTTCTAAAGGAATGCGCATTCACGGCACTCTTGCTTTAGAAGCTGATGATGAGGCGCTCATCAAACGATTGGTAGAGCGTGGCAAAGTGAGCGGTCGTACCGATGACCAAGACGAAGAGAAAATACGCAATCGTTTCACCGAATACAACGAAAAAACTACCCCTCTTATCGCTTTCTATCAAGCACAAGGCAAATACCACCCTATCAATGGTATTGGTACTATCGAAGAGATTACCACCCGCCTTTCTGAAACTATCGACAAAATTAAAGCTGAATAATCCCCAATGACCGAAGGCAATTTCACCGACTACGTAAAGATATACGCCGCCTCTGGCAAAGGAGGCGCAGGTTCTATGCACCTACACCGCGAAAAATTTGTACCAAAAGGAGGTCCTGATGGAGGCGATGGCGGTCGCGGAGGGCATATTATCTTGCGTGGCAATAAACACCTCTGGACTCTCATACACTTCAAGTTCCAACAGCACTTCCGCGCCGAACACGGTGAAGCAGGAGGTGCCAATCGCAGTTTCGGTGCCGACGGTAAAGATATCACTTTAGAAGTCCCCTTAGGAACCATTGTTAAAGATGCTGAAACCGAAGAGGTGCTCTTTGAAATTACTGAAGACGGGCAAGAAATCATCGCTTTGCGCGGTGGCAAAGGGGGATTAGGCAACTGGCATTTCCGCACAGCTACCAATCAAACCCCACGCTACGCCCAACCAGGTCTCCCTGGTGAAGAACGCGAGTTGCTTTTAGAGTTAAAAGTATTAGCCGATGTAGGTTTTGTAGGCTTCCCTAATGCGGGCAAATCTACACTGTTATCAGTAATAACTTCTGCTAAGCCCAAAATAGGCGATTATCCATTCACAACGTTAAAACCCAATTTGGGTATTGTGCAAAACCGCGATTATCAATCGTTTGTAGTAGCCGATATCCCTGGGATTATAGAGGGAGCTGCCGAGGGCAAAGGGTTAGGGCATTACTTCTTGCGACATATAGAGCGCAACTCGGTATTGCTATTCCTCATCCCTGCTGATAGTAAGGATATCATAGCCGAATACCACATCCTGCTCAACGAACTCAAAGAATACAACCCTGAACTATTAGATAAAGACCGCCTCATAGCCATTTCAAAAGCAGATATGCTCGATGACGAACTCACCGAAGCCATTCGTCAAGAAGTAGCCGCAGGATTAGGCGATACACCTTTTTTGTTCATCTCATCGGTAGCAGGCAAAGGCATCCAGCAACTCAAAGACAAACTCTGGGAAATGATACAATAAATAAAAAAGTCAGCTTAAAAGCTGACTTTTTTATTATAACATCTTTCATAAAGTTAATAAGCGCGTTCTTTATTGCCTTCATAGAAATTGATAAAGGCGCGATTTACAACGCGATTACCGCCATCGGTGGGATAATCACCGGTGAAATACCAATCTCCGAGGTTTTCGGGGCAGGCTTTATGCAAACTGTCTACTGTTTGGAATATCACTTCCACTTCTAAGGTGAAATCCTTTGGCAAAAGCAAATCTCTTATTTTATCCGAAATTTCTTCATCGGTGAAAGGATCATACACTTCTTTTACATAATTCACTACCTTGTCATCACTTAGTACTACTTGGGTGAGACACTTTTCATATACTTCTTTTATGATGTGATACGTACCGCGTTCTTTATGCAAAGCTAAAGCCGCTTGAAAGGCTACCAAATCTTCTAAACGCGCCATATCAATACCATAACAATCGGGATAGCGGATTTGAGGAGCTGAAGAAACTATTATTATCTTCTTAGGCTCTAAACGCCCTAATATACTAAGAATACTCTTCTTGAGGGTTGTTCCGCGCACGATACTATCGTCTATAATCACCAAATTATCGCCTTTTTGTACTGAGCCATAGGTAATATCGTATACGTGTGCCACGAGGTCGTCGCGACTGCTGTCTTCGGTGATGAAAGTGCGCAGTTTCACATCTTTGATAGCCACCTTTTCGGTGCGTACTTTTTGAGAGAGAATTGTGGGAATTTCGGATTTTTCGGCTACTGCCAACTGTTTGGCTTTCTGCTCATTGAGGTACTGTTCTGCTTCTTCTATAAGTCCTAAGTAAGAGGTTTCGGCAGTGTTAGGGATATAGGCAAAAACTGTATCTTTTAGATTGTGATCTATAGCTTGAGCGACACGAGGGAAGAGCAATTTGCCTAACTTTTTGCGTTCGCGGTAGATATCGCGATCGCTGCCACGAGAAAAGTAGATACGTTCAAACGAACAGGCTTTGCGTACCTTGGGGGTGAGAATTTCCTTGATAGCTGTCTCTCCGCTTTTTTTAATGATAATCGCATTACCAGGGGGGAGTTCGCGTATATTCTCGTATTTTACATTGAAAACGGTTTGTATAGCAGGGCGTTCGGAGGCTACTACCACCACTTCTTCATCTTGATAGTAGAAAGCAGGACGTATACCTGCAGGGTCGCGTAGCACAAAAGCATCTCCGTTGCCTATCATTCCTTCCATTGCATAACCACCATCCCAATATTTGGCAGCGCGTTTGAGGATGCGCTCTATGTTTAGTCGTTCGGCGATGAAAGGAGAGGCTTCTTGTTTGGTATAACCTTCTTCTTTGAGTTTGCGATAGAGTTCTTCTACTTCATCATCTAAAAAATGACCTATACCTTCCATTACAATGACAGTATCGGTCTTGTCTTTAGGGTGTTGCCCGAGGCGTACGAGGTTTTGGAAGAGCTCGTTTACATTGGTCATATTGAAGTTGCCCGCCATAATGAGATTGCGGTACATCCAATTGTTTTCACGCAAGAAAGGGTGCACATTCTCAATGCTATTTTTGCCAAAAGTGCCATAGCGCACGTGTCCCATAATCACTTCGCCTATGTAAGGGAGTTCTCGTTTTTGGAGGGTTACATCGTCTTTCAAAGAAGGATTAGCTTTGAACCCCTCGTTGATGCGCTGGTTGATGCGAGTGAAGATGTCTTGCACGGGTTGCGCCTCGTTGGAGCGTATCCTACTGATGTAGCGTTCACCAGGTTGCATATCGAGTTTGATACTCGCAAGTCCTGCTCCATCTTGTCCGCGGTTGTGTTGTTTTTCGAGCATCAGGTACATTTTATTGATGCCATAGAAGGCTGTACCGTATTTTTCTTTGTAAAAATCAAGAGGTTTGAGCAGGCGGATTAGAGCAATCCCGCACTCGTGTTTGATTGTATCACTCATTATTAAAATTGATATACTACTTCTAATTTATGGTTGCCGAGAGCGCGTTTGGCTTTCTCTAAGTCTTCAGTAAATCCTAAGATATAACCTCCGCCTCCCGATCCGCAGAGTTTTAGGAAATAATCACCCGTATCGATGCCCTGTTTCCAAAGGGTGTGAAACTCTTTAGGTATCATCGGTTTGAAGTGATTGAGCACAATACCCGATAGGCTTTTGATATTGGCAAAAAGCGATTTGAAGCGCCCTTTGAGAAAATCGTCTATACAAGCATCGGTATATTTGATAAATTCCTCTTTGAGCATTTTTTGGAAGGCTTCATTCTTCATATTCTCCATAAAGATACGCACCATAGGGGCAGTTTCGCCTATCACACCACTATCGAGCAAAAAAACAGCGCCTTTGCCATTAGGAGTTTGGGAGGGAATGCCAGTAGGCTCGATATGGTCGTGTGAATTGATGAGTATGGGCAAGCTGAGATAACTATTGAGGGGATCTAAGCCAGAGGAAGTGCCGTGGAAGAAGGATTCCATACGTCCGAAAATTGCTTTGAGTTGCAGTAGTTTTTCACGAGAAAGATTGTCCATCGCACTGATAGGATCGATAGCGTATTCGCTGTAAATGGCAGCTACCAAAGCCCCGCTACTCCCTACTCCATAGCCTTGCGGAATACTGCTATCAAAGTACATACCGGCAGCGATATCGGCGTTGAGTTTTTCTATATTAAAGCGGACGATAGGATTTTCTTCTTCGGTAAGCGTTTGCAGGTAAGAAGCAAATTCGCGAAGTGCCTCGTTTGATTTTTTGGCAGTAGCTTCTTTACCATCCTGCACATCGGATAGCATTTTTAGAGTCCCTTTATAGAAGTTATAAGG
>ERZ1674176.250-NODE-250-length-12080-cov-5.934137_pt1 | contig 12080 bp, 9 predicted proteins | sample MGYA00581288_ERZ1674176 | MGnify/ENA primary metagenome ERZ1674176 (study PRJEB41354, sample SAMEA4873327) | human saliva metagenome | biome: human-associated habitat [ENVO:00009003]; feature: mouth environment [ENVO:08000002]; material: saliva material...
TCCCGTACAAACCAATTCATTGGCTTCATTGTAGATAAAATACTGAAAGATGAGTTTTGCTACATTGGAGGGAATATAGTGAGTTTCAATGCGCAAGCGTTCGCCATAGCGCACCATTTTCTTGTGTTCACATACGCTTTTTACAATAGGAGTTGCATAGCCTTCACGCTCTACATCGAGGTAAGAAATGCCATACTTTCTCCCAAAGGCTTCTCGTCCGTCTTCAAAGTATTTGATATAGTTGCCGTGCCACACAATACCAAGCGGGTCAGTTTCGCTAAAGCGTACCGTAATAATAAGACTCTCAGATAAATCAATTGGTTTATACGTTTCTTTTGGCTTTGTCATAATAAATAGAGATAAGAATACAAGTGATGAAAAAGAGCAGTAAAGTGCCTATTTTAGGCAACAAACTACTCGCAGAACCTCCTCTTAGCAATACCTCGTAGAAGGCTTGTAATCCCCAGTTCATAGGGGAAATATTAGAAAGTAATTGCATAATATGGGGCATTGCAAAGGTAGGTATCCACACGCCTCCAATGGCTGCAAAAAGCACTGTAAGGGTAGCTCCCAAGGGCGCTGATTGTTCTTGTGTTTTTGCTAAAGTCCCTAAGAGTACTCCCAAACCTATTGCCGAAAGCCCTGAGGCTATGGCGACTAATAACAATGGTAAAAATTTACCGCTCACATCTAATATTGGTAAGCCTAAGTAAGGAAATACGAACACCCCCATTACTACCATCAAAGCAAACTGCAACAGACTAATCATCAGAAAAACAATGATTTTAGCAGTGAGTAATGCCCAGTAGGGTAGGGGACTTGTGAAGAGTCGGAGCCCTGTGCCTTGTGTTTTTTCCTTTACAATACTCGCCGATAGCGGTATGGTAATGAAGAAGATAGCAAAGAGAGCCCACGCCGGTACGTTGTGCTGGGTGGCGTTGGGGATAGCAGCAGTAGCCGTATTAGGATTGATTTCTCTAAAACTTACTAACGCTTCAGTTTTTGGTAAACGCACCCCATCCTCTAACTGATTCTCAAAGGCTTTATAAATAAACTGATTTTCTATTTGGTATAGCAATTTATCGATACCACTCTTTACACTTTCTTTAAACGAAGTCTGCAAAGTAGGATCAAAATAGAGGCGTATTTCTTTGGTAGTATAAGCCGTTTCAGTAGGCGTTACAGTCTCACCTGCAAAAGTGCTGATAATCGTCTCTACATTCTGTTGCACTTTAGTTTCTAAGGTGGAGGAGAGTTCAGCAGGAATCACAATAGCCAGCAGATAGTTGCCTTTCAGTACCTGCTCACGCGCCATAGATTCACCAATAGGTTTTCCGTCCAGCGTTTTCACCATTTCGAAAGCACTTCCTTCTAAACTCTTACTGATATTTTCGGCAATTTCACCGCCATCGTTATCCACTAACAAAACGGCTGTTTTCTGCTCACTGATATTCTTAAAAGCTCCGTCCTGCAATAGTGTAATGGTTACTACCAATAGCAATGGCATTGCAAAGAGAATGATAAGTGCCCCCACATCGCGCAACAGCAATAAGGCTTCTTTTTTTATAGATTGAAACATAACGGTTTGAATAGGGGGCAAAGATACAGATATTTTGCCAATTATTTCCCAATTTCTAAATCCTAATTCCTAAAATTTTTCTTCATTCATAATTATTTTGTACATTTGCGCCTTGATTTGCTGCTTTCTTAAACTTATATAACAAATGAAGAAATTTATTCTATTAGCTATAGCGTTCATCACCTTGCAGTCTTGCAGTGTAACCAATGTATTTACTTTTCATAACGATGGAACTATTTCCACTGATATGACCTTAGATATGAGCGAAATGCTCGCTATGGAAGCTAAAGCAAAACAAGGTGAAAATAGCCTGAAGAATGTGAATATGCCTAAATTTCCTAAAGAATGGCAATCGGTATATGACTTTCAAAAAAATATAGGTAGCAAGGATTCTATCTCAGAAGAAGAGGCTGATTTGTACAAACGCTCTATGATTAAAGGACTGTTTAAAGACGATAAAGAAGTGGGATTTGAGCTTCGTTTTAGTCATTTTCCTCCTGAACAGTTCGCTTCTATCACTACTATTTTAGACAAAGGAAAGCAGAAAAACACTCCACTGCAATTGCCATCTTTTAAATGGGAAGGTAAAGAATTACATATTGATATGAATGTTTTCGACTCCAAAAACGATGATGAACAAGCAGAGCGTCTTGCTCAAATGAAAAAAATGTTCAACATAGAACTCAATAATACCCTTGTTTTTGAAAATAAAATAAAGAAAATAAAAGGCAAACATCCTTTTATTCAAAAAATAGATGCACACACTATAAAAATAGATGTAAATGCTCCAGAAGGCAAGAAGAAAAAGAAACGTGATAGTGAAATTGTAATTATAACAAAATAATTGTTATTTTCGTTTTTGGCGAAAAAGTAAAATAAGGAGTGTACTATTTCACGTTAAAAAATAACCCCATTTTAATTGTTAATTGTTAATTGTTCATTGAAAAATGTTATACCATTTACTAGAAAATCTTGAAAAATATTACGACTTTCCAGGGTCGGGATTATATAAATACTTGTCGTTTCGCGCAGGTTTGGCTTTGATGCTCTCTCTGCTCATCTCCACTATTTATGGAAAACGTATTATCAGTTTTTTACAACGCAAACAGATAGGTGAAACGGTGCGCGACTTAGGTCTTAGCGGTCAGAATGAAAAAGCAGGTACACCTACAATGGGGGGAATTATCATCATACTTGCAACTCTCATTCCTGTATTGCTCCTTGCAAAGTTAGACAATGTTTATACGCTGCTTCTCATCATTACTACTGTGTGGATGGGAACTATTGGATTTGTAGATGACTATATCAAGACTTTTCGCAAGAATAAAGAAGGTCTCAAAGGGCGTTTCAAAGTGTTAGGACAAATAGGTTTGGGGATTATTGTTGGAGCTACGCTCTATTTCAATGATAATGTAACTATTAAAAATGAAAAAACGGGTATCAGTCGTGTGCGTACTGAAGTAGTTGCTCAAACCAATACCGATAATGTAGTTGTACCTGAAGTAAAATCTACTAAAACTACTATTCCATTTGTGAAAAACAACGAGTTTGACTATGCCGACCTCATTGCGTGGACGGGTGATAACTATCACCACTATGTGTGGCTCATATTTATCCCTATTGTCATCCTCATTGTTACTGCTGTTTCTAACGGTGCAAACCTTACCGATGGTATCGACGGACTGGCGGCGGGAAGTTCGGCAATTATAGTCCTGACTTTGGGGGTATTTGCTTGGATTTCGGGTAATATTATCTTCTCAGAATACCTCAATATTATGTATATCCCAAGAGTGGGTGAAATGACGGTGTTTATAGCAGCTTTTGCAGGAGCTTTGGTAGGATTCTTATGGTACAACACCTATCCAGCTCAAGTGTTTATGGGTGATACGGGTAGTTTGACCATAGGGGGGATTATCGCTGTGATTGCTATAGCAGTACGCAAAGAATTGCTCATCCCTGTCCTTTGTGGTATCTTCCTAATTGAAAACTTATCGGTGATATTACAAGTCGCTTATTTTAAATATACGAAGAAAAAATATGGCGAAGGCAAACGTATCTTTTTGATGTCACCTTTGCATCACCATTATCAAAAGAAAGGTTATCACGAAAGCAAAATCGTAATTCGTTTCCTCATTGTAGGTATCTTTTTAGCAGTTATCAGTATAGTAACACTGAAAATTAGATAATTCTCAAGAAAATAATAGAGGAATTAGTTTTTCGTTAAACCATTTATACCGATTGATAATCATAATATGAGTGCCGTTTTTCACTACAACGGCATTTTTTATATACTGAATAGGAAAAACAGGGTCTTTATCACCGTGAATGTGAATTGTGCGGGGTAAAGGCTCTTTTTGTTGCCAATTCACAATGCGATCTATCGACCAATCAAGGTAGGCAGGTGAGCGCATCCCGATGTATTTTTCGTATAGGGCAATGCGTTTGCTGAGCACTTCAGAAAATGAAAATCTCTTCCAAAATTCTAAATCGCTAATAGCGCGTGTAGGTAATAACTTGTGCAGATTGGTATAGCGCGCCAAAAGCATTTTTTTAGGCAGTTCATATTGTGTTTTCACACTCGATACAACTATCAATTTCTTGTAGTTGTCACATTGTTTAGCAATTTCTTGTATGATAATCCCTCCAAACGATACTCCCAAGAGTATGGGAGAAGGCTCAGTAATTTCTTCAGCAATACGTCCTGCATAGTGCGCTAAACTCTCGTTTTTCTCTGGAGTAATCCAGTCGAGCAAGTGCACACGGCAGTTACTCGGGAATTGCAAGCGCTCAAAAATCTTAGGACTGGCTGCCATTCCCGGCATTAAATAAATAGCAGGATTATCTTTTATATTCATTTAGTATTGTTTTTTTACGAAAAATTAGTAACTTTGCAGCGAAATAATTTGGTAATAATCTTACCTTTTATCTCTTATTTTTTCACTAACAGAAGCAAAGTTACAACTTTTTGTTGAATAATACATATTACTAATTAAAAAACTAAAAAACGCAATACAATGGAAGTAATAGATAGTGAATTCTCACGCCAGTACCAAGCCAAAATCAATGGTGAACTTGCCTTTGTAGACTACGCTATACAAGAGCGCAAAATATTCTTTACCAAAACCTTATTGCCCGAAGCGACTGATGAAGTCCTTATCGATGAGTTCTTCAAAGGAGTCTTAGCGCTGGTAGCCCAGAAAAAATATAGGGTTGTGCCCGTGTGTCCTGTGGCTATTGCTTTTTTCAAACGCAATAAGGAATATAAAGATGTATTACCCGCTGGCATCCGAATATAAAGTTGTTAATCATTAATTGTAAATTATATGAAAGCCGTATTTTTAGACCGCAATACGCTCTCTGAGCGCATAGATGTGGATATTCCTAAAGGGGTAGCCCAATGGGTTGCTTTCCAAAAAACTGCCCCCGACGAAATTGTTCAACGCCTCAAACCCGCTGATATAGCTATAGTAAATAAGGTAAAAATTGATGAGAGTATCCTCAGGCAGCTGCCTAACCTCAAGCTCATCCATCTCACCGCTACGGGTATGGATAATATCGATAAAGAAGCAGCCAAAGCATTGGGCATAGAAGTGAAAAATGTAGCTGGCTACTCTACCGAGAGTGTTACCGAACACTTTTTTATGATGTTGCTTTCAGCTATGCGCGCTCTCAAGACCTATCACGAAAATGTAAGCGATGGCACTTGGCAAAAAGATGGTCGTTTTTGTCTTACTGAACCTCCAGTGTTTGAATTGCACGGCAAAACCTTAGGAATCATAGGGGTAGGTAATATCGGTAAAGCTATTAGCAAAGTAGCTGAAGCCTTCGGTATGAAAGTGCTATGGGCTGAACGTCAAGGCAAAGCACCACGTAGCAAAGAATATACTGATTTTGATAAGGTATTAGCGCAGAGTGATATCATTTCCCTCAACTGCCCACTTACTCCTGAAACCAAACATTTAGTAAATGAAGACTTTGTGTCTAAACTTCGCAAAAAACCATTGCTCATCAATATGGCGCGCGGTGCAGTAGTCGATCCTCAAGCAGTATACGAAGCTATTGAAAGTAACCGCATTATGGGCTTTGCTACCGACGTATTTGAGAGCGAACCTCCTTTGGCTACTGATCCTCTTCTAAAAATAGCCGATCATCCTCGTGTGATTTATACTCCTCACGTAGCTTGGGCAAGTGAGTATGCACAAGATAAATTGTGGCGCATCCTCAAACGCCAAGTTGAAGAATTTATTGTAAAATACAAAGCAGAACACAAACAAAATGAAAAAGCATAATTTTAGTGCAGGTCCCTCTATCTTAGCTCCCGAGGTATTCCAAAAAGCCTCTCAAGCCTTGTTAGATTTTGAAGGGACAGGCTTATCGGTAATAGAAGTATCTCACCGCAGTCCAGAGTTTGTACGCGTGATAGAACGCGCGCGTGCTTTGGCATTGGAAATCGCTGGTTTAGATGATTCGTACACCACACTCTTCTTACAAGGGGGAGCAAGTATGCAATTCCTAATGGTGCCTTACAACCTGCTCGAAACCAAAGCTGCTTATATAGATACAGGAACTTGGGCTAACAAAGCTCAAAAAGAAGCTGCACTCTTTGGCAATGCCGAAGTAATCGCTTCTTCTAAAGCCGATGGGTATAAGTACATTCCTAAAAATGTAAGTGTTCCTACAGATGCTAACTATCTGCACATCACTACCAATAATACTATCTATGGCACTGAATTTCACAGCTTGCCACAAACTGATATTCCTTTGGTAGCCGATATGAGTTCTGATATTTTCTCGCGCCCATTAGACTACAAACAGTTTAGTTTGATTTATGCCGGTTCACAGAAGAATTTAGGTGCTTCGGGCTCTACTTTGGTGATTGTGAAGAAGGATATATTAGGTAAGGTAAGCCGTAAGCTGCCTTCAATGATGGACTATCAGTTGCATATCAAAAACGATAGTATGTTCAATACACCTTCTACTTTTGCAGTATATGTAAACCTATTGGTACTCGAGTGGATACAAGCACAAGGCGGATTGCAAGCTTTAGGCAAACGCAACCAAGCTAAAGCCGATTTGCTTTACGGAGAAATCGACCGCAACCCATTAGTAGTAGGCTATGCTAACAAAGAAGACCGCTCTCTAATGAATGTAGTGTTCAACCTCACCGATGAAAGCACCAAAGAACGCTTTGATGCTTTGTGTAAAGAAGCGAATATCAGTGGGATAAAAGGACACCGCAGCGTAGGAGGTTATCGCGCTTCTATCTATAATGCTTTGCCTTTAGAAAGTGTACAAGTATTAGTGGATGTACTCAAAGAATTTGAACGCACTGCATAATACATTTTTTAGTTGAAACAATAAAAGAGCCCCCAAAGAGCAAATACTCTTGGGGGCTTTTTATTCAATGAAAAAACTTATTTTACTTCAGTACCATTGGCAATCCCCTCGGCATCAGGGTTGATGAAGGTGTATTTGCCTTCACTATTCTCTACCATTAGTATCATTCCTTGACTTTCTACACCGCGTAGCTTGCGAGGAGCAAGGTTTACTAATACGGTTACTTTTTTGCCAATAATCTCTTCAGGAGCAAAACTTTGCGCAATTCCTGAGACGATAGTGCGCTGGTCGATGCCTGTATCTACTTTTAAGATAAGGAGTTTATCGGCTTTAGGCATTTTCTCAGCTTCCAAAATAGTACCAATACGAATGTCCATTTTTGCAAAATCATCGTAGCTGATGAACTCTTTTTGTGGAGCTACAGTTACCTCGGTATTGGCTTGCGCTTCTTGCTGGTTCGCTAATTTGGTGTTTTCTAAACGTTGTAATTGCTTTTCGATAGCGGCATCTTCAATTTTTTCGAAAAGAAGTTCCGTAGTACCGATGCGATGCCCTGCTTTTAGCAATTCGGTGGCGTTTGTTTTTAGGCTCTCCCAAGTGATAGCGCCCAATTGCAACATACGTTTCAGTTTCTCGGAAGTGAAAGGCAAGAAAGGTTCGCTGGCAACAGCCAAAGCAGTGGCAATTTGCAAAGCGACGTACATTACTGTTTTTACGCGTTCAGGGTCGGTTTTGATGAGTTTCCAAGGCTCTTCATCGGCTAAATACTTATTGCCTAAGCGCGCCATATTCATCAGTTCTTGTTGAGCTTCACGAAAACGGTAGCGCTCTAACGATTGTTCTATCTTCTCAGTGAGTTCTGTGATTTGGCGAAGTGTTTCGGTGTCTATGTCGTTGAAAGCTCCTGCTGCAGGGACTGCTCCTTCGTAATATTTCTGCGTTAGCACTGCCACACGATTGATAAAATTACCAAAGATAGCCACAAGCTCGTTGTTGTTGCGCGCTTGGAAGTCTTTCCACGTAAAGTCGTTGTCTTTGGTTTCAGGAGCGTTAGCGGTAAGGGCATAGCGCAATACATCTTGCTGATTAGGAAAATCTTGCAAGTACTCGTGTAACCATACTGCCCAGTTTTTGGAGGTAGAGAGTTTGTTGCCTTCTAAGTTGAGGAACTCATTGGCAGGAACGTTAGTAGGCAATATATAGCTGCCTTCGGCTTTGAGCATTGCAGGGAAGATAATGCAGTGGAATACGATGTTATCTTTCCCTATAAAGTGCACTAATTCAGTGTTTTTATCTTGCCAATAAGGACGCCAGTCTTTGCCTTCGCGTTCAGCCCATTCTTTAGTAGATGAGATATAACCGATAGGCGCATCAAACCACACATAGAGCACTTTGCCCTCAGCACCTTCTACAGGTACAGGAATTCCCCAATCGAGGTCACGAGTTACAGCGCGTGGTTTTAGCTCGTCGTCAAGCCAACTTTTCACTTGCCCATATACATTGGGTTTCCAATCGGATTTATGACCTTCTAATATCCATTTTTCTAGAAACTCTTGGTAGCGATTGAGGGGCAAAAACCAGTGTTTGGTAGCTTTTAGCGTAGGTTTGCTACCAGTGATTGACGATTTAGGGTCGATGAGATCGGTAGCGTTGAGCGAACTACCACAACGCTCACATTGGTCGCCGTAAGCCTCGGGGTTACCACATTTTGGGCAAGTACCAATCACAAAGCGGTCAGCAAGGAATTGGTGCGCTTCTTCGTCGTAGAGTTGTTCGGATATTTCTTCTATAAAATCACCTTGTTCATATAGTTTTTTGAAGAAATCGGAAGCTGTTTGATGATGAATAGGGGCAGAAGTGCGCGAATAATTATCGAATGAAATGCCAAAATCGGCAAATGATTGCTTGATAATCGCGTGGTATTTATCGATAATAGCCTGTGGGGTAGTACCTTCTTTTTTAGCTTTGATAGAGATTGCTACTCCGTGCTCATCGCTCCCGCAAATAAAGGCTACATCGTTGTTTTTCAATCGTTGATAGCGTGCAAAAATATCGGCTGGCACATATACTCCCGCCAAGTGACCAATATGGATAGGTCCATTGGTATAGGGTAAAGCTGCCGTAATAGTATAACGTTTAGACATCTTTTGAGTTTTGAATTATGAATTTGAACGGCAAAATTACAAATAATTTGTCAATTAGCCAATTTGTCAATTAGCTAATTGTTAGGATTTTTCATAGAAAGGGGTATTGATATCAAAGATTTCGCGCAATAATTCTTCAGTGTATTCACTGTACAAAGCGAGAGTTTGACCCGTTACATCGTAGTCTTTTACCTTGTCGATATAGGTATGAAAAGGCAAAAGCCCTTTTTGCAAACGCTTGAATGATAGATTCGCAACTATCATTTTTTCATTGATATTTAAGTGTTTGGTAATCATATAAGCATAAGTGAGCAGCTGGAAGGCTTTGCCGTACTTAATATCGGTAATGAGGTTATTCCAATCTTTGATGCGCACATCGGTTTCCTCTACAATACCCGTTTTGTAGTCAATAATGTGCAACACCCCATTGCGCCTATCTACACGGTCGATAATCCCCTTGAAATAGATAGGGAAGGGGAGGTGAGGAGCTTGGAAAGGTATCTTTATTTTCTGTTCTAAATAGAGAGGAATAATTTCGGTACCACTTTTTATTTCGTTGAGTTCTAAAGCTAAAAAACTGCGTACATACTTTTCTATTACATTGAAGATGAGCCAGTTTTTGCCTGTTCTAAAATCAGTACTTCTATACTCTTCTTCAAAGCGTTTTTCGATAGTAGGGAGTACCAAAGGTTGCATTTTTTTGATGTGCTCTTCGGTGAGTATTTCGTTTAAGAAAGGCGTGTACAAATCTTCTAAAGTGCCGTGAACAATATTTCCAAAAGTGCGTGCTTCAACAGTTTCTTCTACCTCTTTTTCTTCGTATATATGCAGTACTTGTTGCTCGTAGAAAGTGAGCGGATTGCGGATGTAAGTAGTTAGTGCTGAAGGTGAAATGCCTTTCTCGGCAAGGACTTTTAGCGCATCGATTACAGCAGTTGTTTTTTCGATGGTAAGCGGTCGCAATATGGCTGGATATACTTCAGGAGCTTTGATTTGGTGTATCACCTTGTGGGTGGGGATTTTCTCAGCTAACAATTGGAGGATAAACCTACTTTTTTCTTTGCTTTTCAGGCTGTCCATCTCGGTGTCGTAAAACAAATGTACTTGCTTGGCACGCTGCAAAATGCGGTAGAAGTTATAGCTATACACGGCATCGCGTTCCTTGAAAGTAGGTAGTTCTAACACGTGTTTCACATCGTAAGGAATAAGCGAATCACCACTTTTGCCTAACGGAAGTACCCCTTCGTTTACTGAGGTGATAATCACGCGGTCGAAATCCAAACTACGGCTTTCCAGCACACCCATTACTTGCAAGCCTTCCAAAGGCTCACCGCGGAAATTGAGCGAACTCTTCTGTAAGACATCTAAATAGAAATGATAAAGTGTTTTCACCGAATCGATATAGCCGTATTGTTCTTGCAACTGCTTCAACTGATTGAATAACTGAAAGAAGCGATAAGCATACTCTTGAGTGAGTAGGTGAGTATTGCTCTCAGGGTCTATTTGTGCTTTTAGGCGATAGATAAGCGTAATAGCATTGTCGATAAGGGTAGTGATGAGAGCCTTGCCTTTGGCATCGGGGAATAGCGAAGTAAGCATCTCGTGTTCGGTTTCATCTACCGACTCGAATAGCTTTTTACGAGTGATATAAGTGAGGTTGTGCGTTTTGATATACTGCGAAATATGGCGTACCACTTCTTCTTTCAGCAAGGTGTGCAAGAAAGGTTGAGAGAGCAAGTTCAGTATATCTTTATGGTAAAAACTTTTGGAGAGATGCAAGCGGAAATAGGCGACAAAAAGGTCGTTGAGAGGCGTTTGCTGCAAAGGGTAGCCCATTGTGATATTCACACTTGTTTTGGGTTGTACAGCTTGTAGTACAGGGATAAGTAAATTCTCATCGGCGATGATGAGGGCGGTTTTTTCCAATGCTTTGGTAGGCGTATTTTTGAGCAGTTCGGCTACACTATGCGTCTGATTGATGCTTTTGGGTACTCCCGTGAGATAGAGTTCTTTTTCTTTTTCGTAATTGCTTTGTATAAACTTAGGTTTATGAGTTTGGTAATAGCGCCAACTGTTAGTATATTTGCGCAAGAAGAAACCTGCATCGTGAGTAGGATTGTTTAAAAAATAAGTATCGCCATCCCAATAAATTTCACCGCCTATATCCATTAATATAGATTGAATCACGTGCTGTTCTGCTTTGGAAAGGGCGTTGAAACCGACGAATATATGAATAGTATTAGTGTGTGTTTGCAGGTATTTGGGGAGTTTTTCAACAGCTTTTTTAGCGATGAAACCGCCATAACCTTTACCCATTTCGGTGAGTTTGCTGTTGAGAGCAAAATAGTAATCGCCGAGGCTATTCCAGAAAGCTAAGTGCTTTTTCTGCATCTCGCTAAGCTCGTCCATACCCGACCAGTGTTCGGCTTCTTTGAGGGCGTGGATATAAGGAAAAATCTTATCGGGGTTTACTAAATACTGGTCGATTTCGCTAAAATCTTTGAGAGCTGTTTGTCCCCAACTTAGGAACTCTTCAAAACTATCGGGAGTTGTTTTGCAAGTTTTTACATAACAGTCGTAAAACTCAAAAAGCAAAGGCAAATTGCTGATAGACTGTACTCCCGAAATACGTGTAAATAGGTCGGCTATACCTATGAACTCAGGAGCAATAGTAGCCTGCTTTACCTGCTCGGCAAAGTGTTTTTTGAGGAAGAGCGCAGGGCGTTTCCCTGTAGTAACAAACACAAGGCGCTCTATCTTATCGGGATAGTTTTCTAAAACATCGGTAATAACTTCTTGTAAATAACTCATAATCAATTGACAATTAACAATTAACAATTTGTCCTCCAAATATCTAATAGTGAGCACTCGTTATCTTTCCAGAAAGGGGACAATTTGTAAATATAGTTGTAAATCAGCTTTGTATAAAGTTTTTTATATTTTAATTTCTGAATTCTAAAAAAGATGGATGAGAACGTTGGTTGTTTTGAGGGTTGTTGTTATTTCTCTTTCTATTTCTC
>ERZ1674176.261-NODE-261-length-11738-cov-10.406830_pt1 | contig 11738 bp, 9 predicted proteins | sample MGYA00581288_ERZ1674176 | MGnify/ENA primary metagenome ERZ1674176 (study PRJEB41354, sample SAMEA4873327) | human saliva metagenome | biome: human-associated habitat [ENVO:00009003]; feature: mouth environment [ENVO:08000002]; material: saliva material...
TCCAACAGGAGGCGCTCTCGGTAGAGGTTGTCCGCTGTCACCCCGATGGTACGGATGAGGGATGCGTTGAGGGCCATGCCGACGATAATGCCGATAATCGGCAGGATCTGCGCCATCTTCAGGCCGACGAGACGCGCGCCCAGTGCCGCGAACAAGGAGTTCACGGACGCCGTCAGCGCATTGTTCCCGATGCTCTCCATCGATCCGCGTTTGGTGAGCTTGCGCACCACCTTGTTAAACATGCGCATCGAGGTCTCCTTCTCGACGGCATGGTCACCAACAGTGCTACGCGGGGCGATCGCCTGGGATAAAACCATCGCGGAAAACAGCTTTTCAGCTGGGTCCTTCGTGTCATAGCCGTAGTACGCAGCCGTGTGGGACACGAGGCGCGCAGAGGAAGCCAAGAACGTCGCGATATCGAGGCCGATCGCCCCCACGATCACGCCGATACCGGGCGCCGATGCGATGCCCAGACCGAGGAGGGCAGCGACCGACCCTCCCGTCGCGAATATGCTGCTCACCGCTCCCTCGGTCGCGGTAGCAACGGCGTATCCGACCTTCAGGTGGGGCCTGACCGATTGGATCTCGGCCAGGTTGAGGTTTCGAATGTCCTCGAGGCACTCGATGTCGTTGCCCGCCCGGCGATACGCCTTCACAATTCGCTTTCGCGGAACTGAGGATTCGGCGGCTGCTGTTGCCTGCTCGACGAGCCCCAGGACAGCCGATGAGGTCTTGTCCGCAATCGCTGCCCCGCCGGGCACCTTGCGCGCGAGGTCGACCGTTTTTTTCAAAGGGGTGAGCACGTACGAACGGATGCGCTGAGTGATGACGCGAGGACTGCGCGGGCTGATCTGAGCAGCCTTCCATTCTTGGATCGCATCCCACTGCGCACGATCGTCACCGGTCATGCGCTGACGCATGTCGTCAGCTACGCTGTCCGCTTCTTCTGAACAATCCGGCATACCCCCAGCCTACACGGCCGACAATCGCAACTTCATGGAACCACGGGAGCGAGACTGCCGCTCCCCTACGGGCGGCTCTCGGCCTCGGCGATCTCCACGTAGCGCGCGATGTCTGCGCTCAGCTCCTGGGTATCGGCAGGCCTCACCAGGTCCGTGGAGGCACCGTCGCCAGGCTCCACGCGGCCGTAGCGTTCGGCGAGGAAACGCTCGCGATACAGGTGATCGGCGGTCTCGCCAATGGTGCGCATCAGGGCGGCATTGAGCCCGGCACTCACGACGACGCCCGCGACGGGGACGATCTGCGCGAGCTTACGGGATGCCAGGCGCACGCCCATCGCACTGAAGAGGGAGTTCATCGCGCTCACGACCACGTTGCCGCCGAGGCCGTCGAGCGAACCGCGCCGGGCGAGGTCGCGCATCACCTTATTGAAGGCCAGCATCGTCGTCTGCTTTTCAACAACGAAATCACGACCGCTGCCCATCGGATCGATCGCCTGTGAGAGCACCATCGTGGAGAAGAGTCGCTCAGTCGGGTCCTCCGAGTCGTAGCCGTAGTACGCGGCCGTGTGCGCAACGAGGCGGGTCGCGGCAGCCAGGAAGCTCGTGATATCAACGGCGATCGCCGAGGCCGTGACGCCCACTCCCGGGGCGGAAGCCACGCCCATGCCAAGCACTGCGGCAACGGAACCACCCGAGGCGAAGACGCCGCTCACCGCGCCCTCGGCAGCCGCGGTCGTCGAATAGGCCAGGCTCAGGCGGGGCTTGACGGTGAGGACGTCGTCGAGCGTCAGAGAGCGGATGTCCTGCAGGGTCCGCACGTCAAAGCCCGCGGAACGATAGGCCTTGAGGATGCGCTTGCGGCGCACCGAAGCCTCGGATGCGGAGGCTGCCAGCTCGACGAGGCCGAGGGCAGCGGAGGACACGGTTCGGGTCAGCGCCTCGCCGCCGGGCACCTTGCGCGCGATGGACACCGCCTTACCCAGGGGCGCGAGGGCCGCCGAGCGGACGCGCTGGGAGATGACTCGGGGGCGGATCGGGCGCATCTGCACGTCCTTCCACCGCTGGATTTCGTCCCAATGGGCGGCGTCGGACTCACTCATGCGTGCACGCAGATCGTCAGACATGCTCTCCCCGTTTCTCTCGCGGTCGCTAACTCACCAACACTACACAGTGAGGGCGTCTTGCGAGGCTGTAGCGCCGCCGCGTCCCCTGTTATGCTTGTGACCTGGTAGTCAGATTCGGCCTCAATACGAAGGAGCTTCCGTGGAATCTCGTGAGTCGCTCATCAACCAGATCGCTCTTCTCCATGAGGAGAAGGAACACCAGAAGATCATCGCACTCATCGAGGGCCAGCCCCCGGCCGCGATGGACTACGAGCTGACGAGCCTGCTGGCGCGCGCCTACATCAATTACGCTCAGCCCTACATGGATTCTTTCCAGGAACACATCAAGCACGCGGTGGAGCTGCTGCGCAGCGTTGAGGCCGAGGGCATGGCAGACCCGCAGTGGTACTACCGCATCGGCACCGCCCTGTACTGGCAGGACGAGGAGGAAAGTGCCATGACGTACCTGGAGCAGTGCCTCGCGATGGACCCGACCCACGAGGACGCTCCACAGGTCATCGAGGAGTGCAAGCGCGCCCTCGAGCGTCGCACAGTCGTACGTCCCCTCGACATGCGTGCACTTATCGACTTCTTCGAGCGCAACGACTACAGGTACGACGTTGAGGACAATCGCCTGCGCACGGGCTTCACGAACGGCTACTACGTGTTCTCCGTGATCGACGATGGAGCGGACCTGAGCATGTGGGGCGGCATCCGCGAGGATGTGTCGATGGAGCTGCGCCCGCGCCTCATCCAGGCGTGCAACGACTGGAACGCGGCCACCAAGTGGCCCAAGGTCTACGTGGCGACGCTGGACGACGGCACGCAGCGCGTGTGCGCCGAGCAGTTCGTCTCGTCTCGCTACGGCATGACTGACGCGCAGGTGTCGATCAACATCGACCGTTTCATTTCCGCGTCCGAGTCCTTCTTCAAGGAGCAGATCGAGCGCATCCCCGCACTGGGTGGCGCGAGCGAGTAACGCTCGCACAGAAACGTTCCTCGGCCTCGTCTTTTCGGACGAGGCCGAGGTTCGTTATACGGTCACTGCCCGACGCGCTGCGCCAATGCTCTACGCATTGCTGCGGGGCACGTAGACGCTAAGGCCGCCGTCGCTGACCACGCCCGTGAGGGTCCCGTCATCCGCGACGAGCACGGACGGGTGGTCACCGATGATGCACTCCCACGCCTGGCCTGCGTGGCGCGTTCCCACGTAAAGGGTCTTCTCAGCGGCCATTCGATCGGAGAGGATGACGGCGCAGCCGGAGCCGGGGATCTCGTCCTTGCCTTCGCGGGCAAAGCCCACCACGTCGGGATGATCAAAAGCACTGTGCTGCGGGCCGACAGCCGCGCGGGCTCGGATACTCATGAGGACCGGCAGCTCACGAACGGCGGGCAGGTCGTCGGACTCGGGGGAACCCAGAAGGTCACCCCAGAACACGCAGGGAACCCCGGCCTCGTTGAAGAGGATGAGGGCGTAGGCGGCCGCCTTGAACCAGGGGGCGACCGTGGAGGCCAGGGACTGGCCGGGCTGCGTGTCGTGGTTTTCGACGAAGGTGACTGACTTGTACGGATGGGAAGCAGTCAGCGTGTTCTCCCACAGGCGCGCCAGGTCCACGTTGCCATCCGAGACCGAGGCCTGGTGGAGGTGGTAGTGCAGGGGGACGTCGAAGAGCATGACGTTGGGGACCCGCTCCAGGTAGTCCTCGAGCTCGCGCACGTCGCCGCTCCAGTACTCGCCGACGGCGGGTAGGCGGCGCCCCGTGGAGGCGCGCAGGTCTTCGAGCCAGCGGGCGTAGAAGTCCGATCCCACGTGCTTGACGGCGTCGAGGCGCAGCCCGTCCACGCCGGTCGTCTCGACGTACCACTTGCCCCAGCGGTCCAGCTCCTCGCTGACGCGGGGGTCGGTGACGTGCACATCGCAGCCCATCAGATAGTCGAAGTTGCCGAACTCGGTGTCCACGGACTCGTTCCACTGCTTGCCTTCGAAGAGCCACAGTCCGTTGCGCTTCGTGGCTTCATCCCAGTCGATGCCGTGGAAGCACGTCCAGTCCCACGTGAAGGCCGAGTACGCGCCCGCGCGCCCCGGGAACGTGAAGCGGGTCCACGCCTCGATCGTCTCGGGCTCCCCGATGGCCTCGTGGCGGTTCTGGGGGTTGATCGGGGTGGCTCGCACGGTCTCGGTCGCATCGGCGCCCATGCGGTGGTTGAGGACGATGTCGGCGCACACGGCGATTCCCGCCTCGTGCAGGGCCTCGATGGCGGCCAGGTACTCGTCCTTCGTCCCGTACTTCGTGGGCACGGAGCCCCTCTGGTCGAACTCGCCCAGGTCGTGCAGGTCGTAGACGCCGTAGCCAACGTCGTTGATGCCCTCGTGGCCCTTGTAGGCGGGCGGCAGCCAGATGATGGTGACGCCCAGGTCCGCGATCGCCTGGGCGTGCTCGGCGAGGTAGCGCCAGTGGCTGGCGTCCGGCACCATGTCCCAGGCGAAAGCCTGCAGGATCAGCGGGCCCGCCTCCGTCATGGACGAGGCCAAGGCCGGTTCGATCGTCTCATTCACCCGCATATCGTGGCAGGTTTCCCCGCCCCCGGGCGCGCGAGAATGGGAAACAGTGGCGGGGTATACACGGTAACGAGGCCGGGGCTGGGTGCCGCTGATGCTCGCAGTCCCGGCCCCGGCCTCGTCGGTGGCGCGTTACTTGCGGCGTCCGAAGATCCCCTTGACACCATCCGCGATGCCGGAGGCCGCGGTCATCGCACCATCGGCGATGCCGATAGCTGCAGTCTTTGCGCCACTCGTGACGGCCTTGGTCGTGCTCTCAAGCGCCTGCTGGGCGTTGTCCAGCACGCCCGGCTCCTGGTCGTCGGGGGTCGCGTCGCTGACCGACTGCTTCCAGACCTCGGCGTCGACTCCGGGAGGCGGCAGCTCACGCAGGTGGCCCTTGAGGCGCGTGGACTGGGACTGGAGCGACACGAAGGTCATGCCGCCCGACACGACGCCACCGATGATGGGAATAACCTTGGAGACGCCCTGTGCAAAGCTCTTCTTCGTGAGGTTAATGCCGATGAAGCGCAGGCACTGCTTCATGACCGGGTACCACGAGGTCTTCGTGAGAGCCTGCTTGGTCAGCTGCTTCTGGAAGGCAGGCATCGCGACCGAGCGCGCGAAAGCCGTCAGGGACTGGGCCGCACCGCCGACACCGAGCATGACGCCGAAGAACATCGCGAGGACACCGATCGTCTCGTCGTCAACCTCGTCCATATCGGTGAGGAGCTCACGCCATCCGTACAGGTAGGCGAGCTTCTGCATAATCCTGAAGGCGTGCACATAGTACTGGGTCAGGTCCGCGGGGATCGTACCGAGCATCGCGAAGCCACCAGGGAGCCCCGCCACAAAGGACATCGATGCCGACTTATTCGTTTCGAAGGAGATGATGCCGTCCGCGAGCTTGTCGAGATCGGTCAAGGACACACCCGCGAGCACCGGGTTCGAGTCGACAGCGCTCGCAATCGCGTCGTCACTCATGTGGAGTTTGCGTAGCTCCTGACGCAGAAACTCGTCGCGGGTGATCCGCACGCCGCGGATGCGCACGACCTTCTTGAGGAATTCGATCGCGTACTTTTCGGCCTCCGAGTCCTGCTGGGCAATCGTGTCGCGCAGCTCGGCAATGCCATCGGAGTTTTCTTCTGTCAGCTCCGCTTCGCCGCTTGTGTCGAGCACGATCTCTCGGACGTTTTCTTCGAATTCGCCGTTGACGCCAAGCTCGTCAAGGTTGTCGCTCATCTTGTTCCTTTACACTCCGTTGTGACCTCACCATGAGGCCTGGATACGCGACAACTATAACCTAGTTCCCCTTAGCGATGGCGCTCATGACACACCGTCATTATTCTCAGGTCCACGGACGTCAGCGTCGGGCCTAGGCTGGTCTCATGTGGATCCTCACCGCCTGCTTGTCAGCCCTGTTCGCGGGGCTGACTGCCGTCCTCGCGAAGGCGGGCGTCGCCTCGACGAGTTCGACGGTCGCGACGGCGCTGCGCACGGTTGTCGTGGCCGCGGGGGCGTGGGGCATGGCGGCGCTGACCGGAACAGCCTCCGGGATTGCGTCTATCGATGGGACTTCTGCGCTGTTCCTGATGCTATCCGGGTTGGCGACGGGGGCCTCATGGCTGAGCTATTTCGCGGCGTTGTCTCGAGGGGACGTGTCCCGCGTGGCGCCGATCGACAAGCTCTCGACGGTCCTCGCGATCATCCTCGCGCTCGTCCTGCTGGGCGAGCCGGTGAGTTTGTGGAGCGCGGGCGGGATTGTTGCGATCACGGCGGGAACGCTTCTGATGGTGGAACCCTCCGACCTGTCGGGCCTGCCACGTGCGCTGCGCGGGGGTGGCAGCTGGCTGACGTTCGCGCTCGCATCCGCGCTGTTCGCGGCACTGACGTCGATCCTCGGGAAGGTGGGCATTTCGGGGGTTGATCCGACGCTGGGAACGGCGGTGCGCACGCTGGTGGTGCTGGCGATGGCGTGGGTGATCGTGTGCATGCAGGGACGCCTTGGCGAGGTCCGCTCGATTCCCGGTCGGGAGCTGGCGTTTATCGTCGCGTCGGGTGCTGCGACGTGCGCGTCGTGGCTGGCGTACTACCACGCGCTGAAGGATGGACCCGCCTCGGTCGTCGTGCCCATCGATAAGCTGTCGATCCTCGTGACCGTCGCCGTGTCGGCCGTGGCATTTCACGAGCGTTTCACGCCGCGCTACCTGCTCGGCCTCGCCCTCATGTGCGCGGGGACGGCGGCCATGGTGGTGGCGTAGATTCGCATCTGCTCGACGTTCTAGTGCCCTTGTTTTTCTTCTGAGGTATCCGTGTTGTTGACGATGAGCTGACCCAGCGGGAACGGGCCCGTGGTCTCAGTGGTGGTGACCAGGCCGTTGATGGTCTGTGTATCACCCGTGAAGGGGTTGGTGGCCGTGCCCGCCCAGGTCGTGGTCAGCATGATGGTGCCCGTGGCGGAGGGGTAGGGCCCGTCCAGGAAAGACTTCCACCCGTTCGGCGCCTTGTAATAGTGGCGAATCAGGGCGGGATCAGTATTGGGGTCCATGCCCTCCTGCCAGGGCATCCCCGGCGAGGTCGTGGTCAAGTCCGGGGTCCCATCCCCCCAACTCCACGTGTAGGACGTGGCCGTGAGGGTGACCGTGATGTCGTGTCCCAGCAGCGTGACGGTGTGAGCCTGCGTGGGATGCGTGGCTGCGACGAGAGTCGGAATGTACTTGTTCGTGTAAGACACCCCTTCGGGCCTCTTGTGGAGGCCCGCGCCGTCGGCGTTGATAAGGTTCGCTGCAGACAAGAGAATCTCTCTAGTTGAGGGAAGTCGTTGGGGATTTGTGTCTTCTCCATGCTCCGGGGGTGGATAAGCGCAGACAGCAACACGCTGATAGTCAGGGACATCAGGGTCCTGCGAGTCAGCAGCGCAGTGCGCCCAATCGACGTATGGCTCGGCTTCTGACGCAGGATTTGCTTGAGCTGTCAGTCGGTTCTTGTCGTCGTTTGCATTGAAGAAAGTTGGCTGACTGTACTGGGGGTCTGACGAGCGTAAAAGTTGTTGTACGACTGTCTCCACAGAACTACCTTGTGCATCTGATCGCTGCCTGTAAGGTCCAGTCTCATCGTCAGCTAGTGCCGCATGTGGAGTGAGGTAGGAAAGTGATATGAGCGCTAATCCCACTAGTACTTTTGTGGAGCGTCGAATGTTGTTACTCATCATTAGGTTGCACCGATCCTTGAGTTTCAACCCATCGTTCGCCTGTCCAAGTCATAAATAGAACAAGTGTTGACTCATACTCCTTGTCATTTGAATGAATCTTCTGCCCGTGGCAAATCGTTCCGTCTGTGGATTTTATTTGAAAAGCGACAACGATCGTGTTCGGTGGAATGTCACGTCCATTCGCAGCAATTGGCTCAACTTTCAGTACGTGAACGATTTCAGAGGTGCTTCCGTAGGCCCAACCATTCGCATACAAATTGGATACGTCGCGTACGTAAGATGAGGAAAATTCAGAAGATGGATCCGAAAGTTCTTGTAAAGGCTTTATGTCGCCAGTATTCCAGGTGTATCCCATTAGTGCGTGGAAGTGCTCTGCAGCTGCTTCGGCTCCGCGTTCGGTGTTCTCCTTGGCTTCTTCGGGTAGTTCGGGCTTCGTGTACGTGTCCGTGGCGAACTCGGCGGGGCGCACGAGGACCCCGTCGGGGCCGATCTCATAGCCGCCTGACATCGGGGGTTCAGTCGACATGGTTGGTGCGGGCGCTGGATGCACCGTGGGGGTCGCCGCGGCGCTGGGTTTCTCGCTCCACGAGCCGATGCCCGCGGCCAGCCTGTAGGCAACAACACATGCCACAGCCACCAGCACAGTAAGACCGATGCCGATCGCCCACGGGCGGAGCGCTGCTCGTGTGGCCGCTATGGAGCGCTTCTTGCGGCGTGACGGCGGGGCGAGGAAGGCTTGTTCCTCTTCTTCGTTGACGGGTCGCTCGGATAGGGGTGGGACCTTCATGGTGTGTGTGCCTCCACGGTGAGGTGTCCTCCGACGCGCCCCCACCCTTGGGAGCGCGCCCTTCCCCCTCATGGTACGCGCAGAACCGACACGAAACACCAAGAATGCCGCGCAACCATCACGCAAATCCTCCCACCCGCATTCCCAGAACCGCACGGATGTGCACACCCAACCCCGGCCTCGTCCGTTGAACGTAAGGCCATGGGTCACTCTCCAGGGAAATACTCCTCGACGATCCCATCCAACTGCACACGGATCTCCTCGAAGGGGCGGTCCAGGTCGAGCGTCGTCGCGCTGATGCGGTTGCCGCTCATGCGGTAGGTGGCGTCGGGCTGGATGTCCTCGTCGGTGGCGGCATAGAGGAGCATGCCCGATACCTCCACGCTCTCCCACGCTCGCTCGAACGCAATCTGCTTGTTCTTCACGTACGCGAAGATCTGATAGAGGTTCCCCGAATGCACGGTCCTCTTGTCGAAGTTGCTCTGCATCGTAGACGCGTAGTACTTCGCGTCGATGATGAGCGCGCGGCCGCGAACGCTCAGCGTGATGTCGCTGCGCATGGCGGGCAGGCCGTCCGAAACCCCGTCGTCGAGCGCCCAGTCGATGAAGGACGCACTGGCGTTCAAACGGGGGTGCTCCTTGCGGTAATACTCGAGGATGAACTTCTCGTAGAGGCGGCTCATGCGCTGTTCGTCGAAGAAATCCATCATGCGCGTGGTGCCGTCGCTCTGGGTTTGGAGGAGGCCCTTGACGACGAGCCAGCACACCGCCATCAGCATGCGGTAGGTGCGGTTGTTACGGTCATAGCGCATGTTCCAGTCGACCGCGTGCAGGTCGATCTCGCGCACGTCCGCGAAGAAAACCATGAGCTTCTTCAGGCTCTTCTTGCGAGCCTTCGAGATGTCCGAGCGCACGAGCAGCGCGACCGTCGCCTTGATGATGCGATTCATCGTCGTGTCGACACTGAACTCATCGTAGGAGCACACGAGCTGGCGACGCAGGATCGTCTGCGATTTCACGGATTCGGTGACCTCGATTTTGCCGCGCAGGGAGGAGCGCGCCTCGGTCCGGCTGACGTATTCCTGCCCGAGGCCTCGTTTGAGTTGCAGGGAGACGCCTCGCTCGAGGATGGCGGCGCACAGCTCGGCGGCGTTGCCGAAGTCCTCCGTGGCCACGGCGCGGTAGCCCTGCTCGCGCAGCGCCGAGAAGGCGTAGGCGAGCATGTGGAAGACGTTACGGACGCGAATCACCGCAGCGTCCTGCGCAGCCTGTCGCTCCACTCGCGGACCTTGCCGGGCTCGTCGAACCAGTATTCCTTGAGCATCGGGATGAGCTCGTAGTCCACGATCGAGGCCAGGGCCGCGTCAGTGCAGGAGTCGGCGTCCATGTTGCAGAAGTAGCTGTGTCCGATGCAGAAGCCCTCGCCGAGAGACTCATCCTCGACGATCGCACGGTTCAGGGATTCCACCTCGCGCACCAGGGCCTCGAACCTCGGATTATCGAGGCCTGCGCGGTAATCGCGGAAGCCGTCGGAGTCGAAGGCGGGGCACAGTTCAACGAAGGCGAAGCGGCGGCGCAGCGCGTAGTCGAGCATGGCGAGGCTGCGGTCCGCCGTGTTCATCATGCCGATAATGTGGACGTTGCGAGGCACGTAGAAGAGCTCGCGGGAGTAGAGGAGCTGAAGTTTGTTCTTCGGTCCGCGTTTATCGCTCTCGATGAGCATGAACAGCTCGCCGAAGATCTTGGAGAGGTTGCCGCGGTTGATCTCGTCGATGATGAAGAAGTAGTCGTTCTCCTCGTCGTCGGCGGCCTTCTTGCAGAAGGAGTAGAAGGCACCCTTGACCAGCTCAAATCCCGCGCCGGAGGGCCGGTACCCCTCGATGAAATCCTCGTAGGAGTAGCTCTGGTGGAACTGAACGAGCTTGACGCGCGAAACGTCCTTGACGCCCATCATCGAGTAGGCGAGGCGCTTGGCTGCATAGGTTTTACCGACGCCCGGTGCGCCCTGCAGGATGATGTTCTTCTTCGTGCGCAGCAGGCCCACGATCGCTTCGTAGCGTTCCTCGGACATGTAGACCTCGTTGAGGAATTGCCGGGCGGAGTACTCCGGGGAGATTACTAGCGGTTCCTCACTGTCGACGTCGTCCTCGCTATCCTCGAAGAACGCTTCGATGCGAGCCACCGAGTCGGGGTAATCCGTGATATCGGTGAGGGTCTTCATCGCGAACTGCTGATCGCTTCGCCAGCTCCCCTGACGCGTCCATGACACCTCGCGGAGGTGGGGATACTCGCCGCCATCCGGGTCATAGACATAGTCACCCGTGACGACGCCGCGACCGACGATCTCCTTCAGGCCTCGCTTCACGAAGATAACGTCGCCAGGGTTCATCTCATTCGCAAACTGCCAGACCGCCCGCGCCGAGTTCGTCTGGGACGTATTGTCATCGCGAGTTTCGAGCAGCCGTTGACGCATCTCCTCCTTGGTGGCATACCCCCTCAGATCACCAAGCTCGTGCCACCCAAGCCCCATAACGCCACGCTCATAGAACTCGTCCCACATGCAGGCTCCCCGGCCGGGGGCGTAGAGCCAGTAGCGCACGGTCTGCACACCGTCATCGCCGAGAGCCGTCGTCTGCATCATCAACTCCTTGAGAAGCACAGCCATGAGTACTGGCTATCCGTCGTCATGGCCACACCCTACCACCCGGGTGACAGGCGACACGATTTACGCACACGAGTCCCCAACAGCAAAGCCGGGCCACGCTCTCGCGCGACCCGGCCACTGCCTCGTCAGACTGAGGCGTTTAGGCGACTTCCACCGTCGTAAGCGGAACGCTTCCGCTCAACGTATCCCCCAGTGCATCTTCAGCACGGTCAAGCTCGTAGCGCATCTGCAGGTTCATCCAGAATCCCGGGGTTGCGCCGAAGTAGCGAGAGAGACGCATCGCAGTGTCGGCCGTAATGCCCCGCTTCCCATGGACGATTTCGTTGATACGACGGGGCGGAACACTGATAGCGACGGCGAGCTTGTGCTGCGTAATTCCGAAGTCCTCAATGAAGTCCTCCATAAGGACTTCACCCGGGTGAATCGGAGCAATTTTAGTGGTAGTCAACGATCTCAACCCCTTCTGGACCA
>ERZ1674176.263-NODE-263-length-11695-cov-10.978866_pt1 | contig 11695 bp, 21 predicted proteins | sample MGYA00581288_ERZ1674176 | MGnify/ENA primary metagenome ERZ1674176 (study PRJEB41354, sample SAMEA4873327) | human saliva metagenome | biome: human-associated habitat [ENVO:00009003]; feature: mouth environment [ENVO:08000002]; material: saliva material...
GGGTCAGGGGAGGAATCCAGCAGCCCTAAGCGATTTGAATTGTGTGCTCTTTTTTCGTACAATTTAAAAACCCTTTAATATCAACACTTTAAAGGGTTTTTGTTTGTCTTATATGATAAAAAGGGGCAGGCGAGGGGCATAATTTATAGTTTTATCTTTTCTAACTTACTAGATATGTCTGATACCATTTTTTGAGTGACATGGGAATAAATCTCTAGTGTGGTCTTTGAGTCACTATGTCCTACTCTATCCATGATGGCAGTCAAAGGAATGCCTAGCTCAGCAAGTAGGGATATGTGAGAATGTCTAAATGTATGTGTAGTTATATTTTTTTCTATGCCGATTTTTTGACCATGTCTTTTCAATGCACAAATAACCCTGGCATTTGTTATTGGTTCTCCTAGAGTATTGATGAAAATAAAATCTGTATCAAATCCATTTGTCGCATTCTCTATTATTTGCTCTTTGATAATATCTAACACTTTTTGAGGTGCTGTTATAACCCTATCGGACTTGATTGTCTTTGGTGTAGTTCTCTCTTTTTGTCTGAAATCGTATGTATGCTTGATGTGAATAGTCTTTTTAGAAAAATCTATATCCTCCTTGTAGTTTAAGGCTGCCAGTTCTCCATACCTCATGCCAGTAAGAAAAAGAACTTTAGCTATTCGGATATACTTTGTAATTCGATAATCACATAGGGCCTCGTCTTTTAAATTTTGGATGAATAACTTAAACTCTTTTTGGTCTAAGTATTTTGTGTTTTTCTTCCTGAGTTCGTCGGATGTAATTACTTTTCTAGGCGTTTCAACAAATAGCATTTCATTTGTATCAATATAATTCATTCTGATAGCGAATTTCATTATCTGATTGAGCTTGAACTTGATTTTAGAAACATAGTTATGAGATCTCCCGTCTTGTAATAGTTGATCTATTACTTTTTGTAATAAACGTCTATCAATATTTCTAACTAGGTAGTCGCCCTCTATCTGCTTTAAAATCTCTTTTTTTACATTTTTTGAAGCATAGACTGTTGAATTTTTAACACCGTGTTTCCAATTCTCCTCGAATTCCTCATATAGTTTTTCAAAAGTTATATCAGAAACAAAATGTTGTTTTTCTCCTAACTTTTGTTTTATCTTTTCCTGCAGCAAGATAGCAGCTTGATTTCTTGCCTGGGGAGTTTTCTTCTCCATGGTCACTGAAACTTTTTTTAATTTCTCAGTATATGGATCTTTATATCGCTCAAAAAATTTGTATTTTCCGTTGGGAAGTTCTTCCATCCACATTGCGTTTACCTCACTTTTTTGTTAAAATGGGTATAAGAAAACGACCTTTTGAATGGTTGTTTCTTATACGTAAGTTCCTCACACTCAGAGTCGCCAAACTTTGCGAGTGTGGGGCTTTTTTTGAGTTGTTTCCAAAATGGAAATAGTTGGTTTTTACTTTTGATTTTATCTATGCTATAATAATTTAAAAACAGGAGGTTTAGTCATGGTCAAAGTTCGTAAGGTTCCTGTAATAGTAGATGCAGTTCGAACTGATATAGAAATGTATATTGACACTTTAGAAGGGGTCATGAAGGCTTCTCCTGGAGATTGGATTATTACTGGTGTCAACGGAGAGAAATATCCAGTTAAGCCAGATATTTTTCAAAAAACTTATGAGATTTTAAAGTAAGGCTTTTATAATTGCGCTTTTCGAAAAATCCATAGCCCATTTGGCTCCCTTACCATATAAAGCAATAGGTGTATCGTAGCTACGATTTATTTTAACGGCTACGATTTTTTTATTCATGCTATGGGCGGTTTCGATTTCCCAATTGACCCAATCTGAGCTTCCCGTGTTTTCTCCAACAAGACATAACACGATATCTGATTCTTTTATTCGGTCTTTTATTACTGATTTGATATAGTTTGCATTAACCGAATTGATAGAAGTCCCGATAGAGGTATCATGAAACTTAATTTCTGGGAAAAAATAATCATTTGCAGACCACGCTACTAGAAGATTCTTATGTTTAGTTCCTTCGTCGTCTGCTCTGTAACTTACAAAAACTTTATCTGCCATTTCTATTCCTTTCTTTGGGTTGTATCGGTTTGAAGATTAGCCCAGTTTATATTTTCGCTAGATATGATGGTTTCGCAACGCTCAACAAGTAGTGCGAAATCATCTTTTTCGTTCTTATAGACACCTGTTCCTGTTAAGAACATATATTTTTCGTGCTTTAAAGATTCTGCTGTTCTGCGGTAGTCAATCCAATTGTCGTGGTGTTTTGAGATTGATATAAAACTTTCGCAAAGTAGCATAGCTCCTGCGCAAGTAGCAGAAAAAAATTCAAAGTTAATCGGCTTAGCGATTGATATCAATGGAATTAAGAATCCCATTGATACCTCAGTGTATTTCAGAATTTTAAATCGGTGTTGATGATACGTGCTTTTCGTATCATACCATTTTATTTGATTATTCAGTCGTTCCTCAAGGTAACTATCTTTATCCATTCACTACCCCCTATACACACTGACAACTTCCCCAATAGTTCGGATGTCATCTTCTTCTGTCAGGTGGATTTCTTCATAGCTATTGTTGAGACTTTGCAAGTACCAACCGCCGTTATAGTCACGTTTCAGCTTTTTAACAAAGTTTTTACCATTGATTTGGAAAATGCCGATGTCGTTGATATCTACTTGATTTTTGACTTTGATAAAGAGCAGGTCGTTATCTTCAATCATTGGTTCCATGGAGTCACCAGCCACCTTAGCGATAGTGTCGTACTCTTCAGGGACATCTTCTGCACGCAATTTCACTTCCATGTGGAGATTGTCTTCTTGGAAAGTTCCGTGTCCTGCTGCAACCAAGCCTTCTACATAGTCGGTGATATAGTCGTCATCTTGAGGCTTATCAAAGATAGAGACAATCTTAGAGTTATTTTGTTCTTCTAATTGTTCCTTGGCATAGTCAAGGACTTTTTCTTGTTTAGGCTCTTCAAGCTGGTTGTAGATGGTTAGGATTTCAGGGGGTTCGTTCTGTATAGTAATCTTTCCAAGTTTAGTGTCTGATAGCCCTAAAAGATAGTCAGAAGTGACGTTGAAAATTTCTGCTAATTTCTTTAGGTCTTTACCTTTAGGAAAATTCTCGTTTTTCTCCCATTTCGAAACAGTAGTATAGGTTTTCATACCAAGAATTTCTGAAAGTTCAGTCTGTGTCATATTACGACTTTCTCTCAATTTTCTTATTCGGTCTCCCAATTGTTCCATAGGATGTCTCCTTTTTTGTTTTTTGATAAGTAAATTATATCAGAACCATGATTATAAATCAAGTATATAAGAAAAAAGTTTTAAATAAAATACAAAAATAACGTTTTTTTCAAAAAAAGAGAAAATAAATCATATAAAACACTTGACACTAGATTTAAAATCATATAAAATATAATCATCATCAAGAAAGGAGTGATTCACATATGGTCTCTATCGCAGAATTAAGAGCCAGACACAATAAGATGTCACAGCGTGAACTAGCAAAAAAATTAGGGGTTACTCAAACATCTATTAGCAACTGGGAAAAAGACCAGACTAAGATTTCAGGCGAGTATCTTATTAGTCTAGCTTTATTTTTTAATGTGTCTACTGATGATATTCTTGGAATAAATAAGCAAGTCACATAAAAAATTTTCAACAATATATGATTTTAAATCATATAGGAAAGGAGTAGGATGGAAGAATTTATTGATGCTCTTGAAAAAGAAAAAGACCACCTTGAAAAAATCATTAAGGTAGTCAGCTCTGGTGGTAAATTTCTGAGATTGCCGTATCAAAAAAAGTCACGCTCGATTAGTGAGAATCTGAAATTGATTTCTCAAAATCTTGATAGACTGAGCGAGCAAGTTCGATAAACCAAGCTTCGGCATCCATGATTTCAAGATGACGAAAGAAACCTGTTTTGGTTTCCAGTTCGGAATCGTGTGCATAACGTAATATTTCTCTAGCAAAGATGGTTTCAAAGTCAAAATCTTTACCATCATCGTAGATGTCGCGTTTGCTTGCTATTGTCAAATATTCTTTAAAAGTCATAAGGTTAACTCCTTTCTGGTTTCATTATAGCAGAAAAGGGGATAGCAAAAAAGCACCTGACGGCAATCAGGCGCATACTTAAATATTCAACATGATTATAACACGAAAGGAGCAAAAATGGAAGCAGTTGAAATCGTAAGAATTAAAGATGTGATCATTGAGAAAGTTTCGGCCAATGATGAAGAATTGGAACATATCTTTGGATGCTCAAAACGACAAGCAGGAGACATGAGACGAGAGATGAAGAAATTGCCTAGCCAACAAAAACATCTTAGAAATGACGGCCAGCTTGTCACAATTAAAGGATTTGATGCCTACCTGCAATACAGAGGCAGTCGAGATTGGAAAAAAGAAATGGAAACAAGCAAGAAAATGAGGTCGGTTGGATGAACATTTTAACAAAAATCAAGGATTGGTTAGGAAAAGAAATAAACACTGATTGGAAAGAAGTTGCTCTTGACCTCAATCAATCACTGATTGAAACACAAGGAAAACTTCAAGAAGCAAATCAAGAAATCGCGGACTTGAAGAAAATTGTAGAAATCTACAAGGAGAATGCAAAATGATGGAATACTTATATTTCGTAACAATCGTAGGAATCATCCTGTGGTCGCTAGTAAATAAACTAGATGACCACGCTGAAATGAAACAAAAAGAGCGTCAGATGATTGCTAACAATGTCGCACGCATGAACCTGAGAAATTCAGATAAGCAATTTACTTATGATGTAGAACCACCTGTAGGGTTAGTTAAGGAGTAGAAAGATGACACAAGCGGAACGAATTAGGGAATATTATAGAGAGCACCCTGCTGCCTCATATGATGAAGTGGCCGAGGCTGTTGGTACAACAAATAGTAATGTGAGAGCGAACTTAGCCAAAGACATCAAGGCAGGTAGATGCGTTCGCTTGGAAGATAAGTCATACGACTATTCGCCTTACTATAACCATACACAGGCACTCACTGAGTTGGTTGATTGGAAGAATGACAACAGACGTGAGTGGGTGGATATGCTGACGAGAGCAGCAGAGAAAGAAACAGATAGCAACGTTATGCGTTTGCTGATTAAAGAAGCAAATAAACTAATGAAAGAGGTGACGAAGTAATGGCTAGTTTATATGAACTAACAGGTCAATTTCTGACAATTTATCAAATGGATATTGATGATGAAACAAAAGCAGACACGCTTGAGGCCATCGATTGGCAAGAACAATTCGAACAGAAAGCGGAAGGATATGCACATGTTATCAAGAATCTAGAAGCCGACGTGGCCATGTACAAGGCTGAGGAAGAGAGCTTCAAAGCCAAGAAACAGGCAGCGCAAAAAAAGCTGGATTATGTTAAAGATAACATTATGGCAGCTATGAATATCACAGGTCAAACCGAAGTCAAGAGTGGTGCCCTGATTATAAAAATTGCTAAGAATCCAGAATCAGTCAAGGTCAACGAAGACGATCTTCCGAAAAAATATTTTACAAAAAAAGTGACGCTTGCGCCCGACAAAAAAACACTCAAAGAATTGCTGAAGGCTGGTAAGAAAATTAAAGGAGCGGAACTTGTCCGGACAGAAAAGTTGGTGATTAAGTAATGGAATTGATGAATAAAACACGAGTAACAGATTCACTAGCAGTTGTGATTGGACCGGAATCAATTGAAGTACTTGTTACTGAAGGCTTTCTATTTGATGTTGCAATTCGCTTTGTAAAAGTAGATGAAACAAATCTTGATCAAGGAAATGAAAAGCCAGTATTCACTCCGGAATACAAGCTGGTCACAGTTGCTAAATACAAGGAAAAACCTATTTTTGAATCCGAGGAAGATATTCGAAGATTCGAAAAACAAGCAAAAGAAATTAAGACTTTGTTTGCTTTTGCAAAGGTAAATAAACAAAATTGTTTTAACACTGTCCTTTATCCAGGAGTGCTGACTGAGAAAGTTGGTGTTTGATGAAAATTTTAGCTATTGATCCAAGTAGTAACAAAATTGAAACCAGTACAACAGGAGTTGTCTTGTTAGACAATGCGAGGTTAGTCGATAGCTGGGCAGTTTCTTATGGTATGAGAGGTTTCGCAGATTGGTTCCATGAAATCGGAACTAGCCTTGAGTTCGATGTAGTGATTGTTGAAGAATTTAGAGCAAGAGACAACGATAAGTCAAAGGACAACAGTGTGGCGGAAACCATCGCTTATATCCAGCTTTGTTATCCGGAGGCTATTCTTCAATTCAACGCAGGCTATAAGTCAGATATTCCAGACGACCTTTTAAAAATCTTAGGCCTTTGGAAATTTGATAAGAGTCATCACCAAGATGTCAGAGCGGCAGCAAGACTTGGATTATTTTGGGCAATGAGAAATGATATTGAAGAAGTGGTTCATGATATAGGAAAGGTGGTGAGTGAGTATCACAATAACGCTAAGAAAGTGGCAAGCTGAAGCGATTAAAAGAAGTGAACATTTATCTAATGGAATCTTTTTAGAGGCTCTTGGGGGCAGAGGCAAAACTATCTGTGCACTTGCTATTGCAAAACATAAAAAAGCTAAAAAAATCATCATCACAAACAATCGACTAGCTATTCTGAATGGTTGGATAGATGCAGTCAAGTTTATGAATTTTGATAAAGGTGTTGAGATTATCATTCAGACAGATAGATATCTTCAAAATCTAATCAAAAAGGGGCATAAATTAGCCTGTGACGTGCTGATAATAGATGAGTGGCAGAATATGTCGAGTGATAAGCAGGTGGCCTTATATCGCAAGATAAAGCGAAAATACACGATAGGTCTTTCAGCGACGCCAATCCGGAAAAAAGGACAAAATTTCTATCCGCTTGAAAAAACGGTATTTGGTTGGGCAACCCCAAATAATAAATTTGACTGGCAAAAGACTCATGGAAAAATGGTCTATGATCCATTTAGTTATTCAAAAGAAAGGTGGGAAGATTTTAGAGATTATGAGAAATACATCTCAGATCTGCCAAATTTCTTCAGATGGGAAGAAATCGAAGAAATCGAAAATGCAGTTGAAAACAACGGTTTTGAGATTAAGTTTTATCCGGTCAAGGTAGAACCAGGGAACACCGATAAGCTTGCAGAATTTAGAAAGCTAAATCTTGTAAGGGTAGATGGCAAGACTGCAATGGCTAAACAATCATTTGGAAGAAAGACTTTTGAGCGCTATCTTAATCAAACGGGTGTAGCAGTTGATTTTCCAAAATTAAAACCAGTCTACGCTGATACGCCCCTACTATTAAAATTAGATGGACTAATCGAACGAGCGCCACACGATATGCTGATTGTCAGCAAATCTAAACAGATTGTAAATGTTATCCGAGAACGGCATCCAGATATTGGCATCTGGACGGGCGATATCCAAGAAGGACTTGATAAGAAAATCGTGGTTGCTACCAGTCAAGTTCTTGGAGTGGGGGTTGATGGTCTGCAGCATAAATATCAAACGGTTGTCGTGCTGGATCCGGTGGATAAGTCTTCTGGTGAATATGATGACTATCGTCAATTGTTGTGGCGCGTGACTGGTTCACGGCAGCAGCATGATGTGAATATTATCGAATTTTATTATAAAGAAAGTAAAAAAAGAGGAAAACAAAATGAACAAAAAAACTGAAATGATCGTATTTCGTAGCCGTAAAACCGGAAAATTTCTTGAATCTTATAAAGACCGTGGGAGTCTAGCCTTTCAAGCAGAATATTGCTGCATCACTCACTGTTTAAAAATCCCCCGTGAAAAATATGAGGGAAGCAAAAAGACTTACAAGGCTCTCGCTGCAGCTTTTGACTGCGAGATTGTCGCCCTGGAAATTGAATACAAGATGAGTTATCCGAACGGATCAGAAGTTGAACCTATCAAGCATGATATTCCATCCATTAAAGATTTAATCGAAGATATTTTGGGAGGATTATAATTATGGCATTTACACTTCCAGCAAATAAACCACAAGTTCCTAAAGATACCCCACGAAATTTTTTCATCTACGGTGAAACCATGAGCGGAAAGTCTTATCTTGCAAATGAATTCCCAAATCCAATCGTTTTGAACACAGACGGGAATGCAGAAGCTAACACTGTTCCAAGCATTCAGCTGATCAATGAAAAAGATGACAAGGGACGAATTACCAATTCAGTAATTAAGCAGCTTGGAGATATCTTGCTTGCTCTTCAGACACAGAAGCACTCTTATGAAACAGTCGTTATTGATGTAATTGACGATGTGATTGAAATGATTAAGATTGCAGTTTGTGATGAATTAACCCCGGTTGGTAAACCTCGCTTGAAATCCTTGTCGGAAATTCCATACGGCAAAGGATACGACTTCTTTAACCAAGCTATCACAGAATTAGTCATTGACCTCAAAGCATTGCCAATGAATGTTATTTACATCAGCCGTCAGGTATCTGAATATGATGATAATGGCAATGCCACCAAAGACAAACCAAGCTTGAAAGATAAGTATGTCAATCTTATCAATGGAAACTCTGATTTGATGATCCACACTGAAAAACTCGGCAACAACTACAACCGTGAGGTTGACCGCAAGCGTAAGACCTACTATGTGAACCATGTTGATGACAAGGCTATTTTGAAAATCTTAGCAACTATCCGTGGGGCTGTTGAACCTGCAAAAGGTAAGCTAGCGCAAAAGAAAGAAGCAGCTAAGACAACTAAACCAGCAAAAACCGAAAAGACAAAGGAGGCGCCTAAGAAAGAAGTTGCCTCTGATGATGAACTATTTTAAGAAATAAAGGAGAATACACATGAGCTTACTAGATATCGCAAAATCAATCAAAAAAGAGGGCTTTGACCCACGCAAAGACAGCGCCAACGGTCCTGCACCAATCCCAGCTGGTACTTATCCAGTAGTCCTGAAGAAAGCAACCTTCAACGTATCGGACAAAGGCTGGGAAAGCCTTGGTTATCAATTTGAAATCCGTGGCGGTGATTACAGTGGACGCTCTGAATTTGCAACATTTGGCACACTGACTGAATGGAACGGTAAGAACCTTAACTGGGCAGTTGAACGCACCATGAAATTCTTTATCAAAGCCTTGGTCCTTGCTGGCGACAGTATGCAAGGAAATGAAGAAGACGGTAAAGCCTTGGAAGAGGCTCTACAACGTAAGGCAGTTGGCTCTTACTACAACCTTGTTATCTCTGTGAATAAGGGGAAAGATGGCCGTGAGTTCCGAAACTATGACCTTGAAGAAGAAGAAGCACAACCGCTGACTGAAGCTGATATTGATGAAGATGACCTCCCTTTCTAAAAAATAGCAAGTTTTGGGTCATTGATGAAACTGATGAAAGATTAGGACCATTCAATACATTTGAAGAGGCTTATACAGCTATGCTAACATACTTGGATATGACTGAAGCCGAATATCAGTCAAACTATACGGCCCAAGAACTTGTTTATATTCACAAAGAGGAGAAGTAATCATGCCGTCGATGAAAGAATACGCATTACAGTATCAAAAGTTAGGGTTCTCAGTCATTCCAATCAATCCTAAAAACAAGATGCCTTTGATTGAATTTGCCGACAAGCCTGCCATGACTCCAGCTGAGATTGAAAGCTTTTGGGACGGCTACCCCAATGCAAATATCGCTTTAAAAACAACTAACTTCTTTGTTATTGATATCGATAAGCACGGCAAATCCAACGGCTTTGAGTCACTTAAAAAATGGAAATATCTGGGATTGATTGAACCGACACTGCAAGCTAAGACGGCAAGCGGTGGGAAACACCTCTTTTACTTCAAGAGAGAGGATACCCCTATCACTCAAATGATTAATTTCTTACCAGGTGTTGACATCAAAGCCCATGAAAACAATTATGTTTTGGTTGCTCCGTCAGCAACAGAAAAAGGGCAGTATGAGTGGGATCTGGAAAAGTCCAAGGAAGGCGGTACTATGGTTACTCCTTCAAAAGAATTAATCCAGGCTATAAAAAAACAGTATGGCGAAACTCACGGCTATAAGTATGATGGTAAGGATGGTCTTAGGGACTTAGCTAGACGTTCACATACTAGAGAACGAACACAGACTACAGATCTCTTTGAAACCATCTGCCTTGGCTTTGGTGATGAGGGTGGCCGAAATGATAAACTAGCAAAATTCGTAGGTGGTCTATTATATCGAGCAGTTGATGATGAAGTAGTAATTCAACTTGCAAGACTGGCAAATACTAACAGTCGAAATCCTTTATCAGAAAAGGAAGTGATGCGTACTGTTGAAAGTATGATTAAGAAAGATAGGAGGTGATTGTGATTGGTAATGTAGTAAGTATTGACTCACAACCTAAGATGATAACTACCGCCAAGGGAGACATCAAGGCCAATAGCCCAAGTAATGTGCTGATGTCTTTCAAGGCTGATGATCAGTTGAGTATTTACCTAAAGCACAACGATTTTTCCCAAGAGCATGAACTTCTCAAAGACATCAAGATAGGTAATACCCTTTTCAAAAAAGGGGAGTTGCCCTCCAACTTTGATTCAGTTGTAAAGGTTTATTTTGAAAGCGTGCTGGGGGTGGCCTTTTCTAACCAGGCGATGCTAGATGGCATGGAGACATTTTTTTCAGAACGGTCTTACAATCCAGTCGTTGAGTACATGGAAAAGGCTGCTGAAAAATGGGATGGTCGTAAACGAATTGACCGAATGCTTCAGGTTTACCTGGGGGCTGAGGACATTCCCCTAGTTTCCAAGATTGCTCAGATGTGGTTGGTCGGTGCGGTTGCTAAAGTATATGACCCCTACGTTAAATTTGACTATGTTCTTGATCTGGTCGGTGGTCAGGGTGTTGGGAAAACCTCACTCCTCCAAAAGTTAGGTGGAGCATGGTACACAGATTCAGTCACGGATTTTGCTAACAAAGACAATTACGATATCATGCTGAAATCCTTGATTGTTAATGATGATGAAATGGTTGCTAGTAATCGAATGAGTTTCGCTGAAACAAAAGCCTTTGTCTCAAAAACTAGCCTACGCTACCGTAAACCTTATATGAAACGGACCGAGGAATTCGCCAAAAATTTCATTTTGGCCAGGACTACTAATCAAAAAGAATATCTAAAAGACAAGACGGGTGAACGTCGTTTTCTACCAGTTATGGCAGATAGTGAACGGCAAAAAAAACATCCAATGGAAATCGAGCCGGAGACAATTGAACAAATCTGGGGCGAGGCTGTCACAATTTATCGTGCTGGTGCTGATTTGATGTTTGATGAAAATACAGAGGATGAACTGAATATCTACCGTGAACAGTTCATGTATCGTGATGAAGTTGAATTACAAGCACTTGAATATCTTGATATGCCCGTCCCTGAAAATTGGCAAAACTGGTCTATTCAGCAACAACATCAATACACAAGTAAATATTTCGATAATAGTAGCGACTTTGATCCTGGAAGTAAAAAACTAGATAAGGTCTCAACTCGTGAAATGATGTACAACTTATTTATGAGAAATTCGAATGACAGGAAGTTGTCAACGAAGATTAACATGATTATGGATAATCATCCTGGTTGGAAAAAAAGTGTTTTCCGGGCAGGAGGTAAAAGTACAAAAGGTGTTCAACTTGTCAATGTTGCCTTTGGCGGAACCCTCAATCAAGAAATCGAAG
>ERZ1674176.265-NODE-265-length-11675-cov-5.046299_pt1 | contig 11675 bp, 7 predicted proteins | sample MGYA00581288_ERZ1674176 | MGnify/ENA primary metagenome ERZ1674176 (study PRJEB41354, sample SAMEA4873327) | human saliva metagenome | biome: human-associated habitat [ENVO:00009003]; feature: mouth environment [ENVO:08000002]; material: saliva material...
TCAATTACCCCATTCTTGTTCGTATCCCAAACTTTATTTTTGGCATAAGCTTCCGAACCTATTTTATACCCATATCCAGAAACAACCGTATAAAGATTAGCGATATTTTGCGGTTTGTCAGAACTGAATCCCCGATCCGCAAAATATTTTTCAACATACCCCATCTGGTGTTCAAAAGATAATTTTCCAAATTCGTCACGGGTCATTCCCCAGTATCGCCCATCTTTCTTGCCGTCGGTGTAATCCATGAATTGAATCAGCCCAGTTCCAGATGAGTATGGATTTCTTGCATTTGTACTAAATGTGCCACCGGTTTCAAAAGAAATTACAGCCGCCAAATCATTTGGGTTTACACCAATGTTTTTAGCAACACGGGCTATTTCAGCGGCTTTTTCAGGTGTAAAAGAACGGCTGCTAAAAGTAGGAGGGGATTTTTGCGAATTTGTAGGGGCTGTACCTGCTTCTAATCCTTTTATCTGACCAGATTCTGCTAAAGTAACAAAATGATTAGCGGCTGCCTGGTTGTTAAATTGGAAGTGAATATGATCTCCTGTTGCTCCGTTTTTACCTTTCCATTCGTAATCGACAAAATAGTCTTTCTTTTGTAAGCCGTTATCATGCATGAATTGATGGATTCGTGATTCTGCCTGTTCCCAGTTAGGATGACGTGTACTTAAAGCCTCCACGGACTTTCCTTCTTGATCAAGAACTATATCAACCGCCAAACCCTTAGTGTGCAGGCTGTTTGGCCTTTTTTCTGCATGGTACCGGTCATTGAACGCACTAAACCGCACGTCCTGATTGTTGTTGTCAAACAGTTTTTCCATGGCATGTGCAACGGCCAATGTGCCTTTGTGGGTGTTGATACCATTTATTTTCTCTCCGACAAAAGCCTCATTTCTCGGCAAGTGGGTCAAACCTGACCGGTCAGTCGGCAGTGTTACTCCAGCACTGTTGTTGTCGGTGGTATTGGCTGTTACTGGTACAGAACCAGTTTCTGGAATTGCGGGATTTCTGCCGATAATTTCCTCAATCGGTTTGCCGTCTATAGTTTTGGTTGTATCGGACATATTGAAACCACTCATCATTTTCTGATTGGCTTCCATCTGTCTGATTTTAGCATTGAGTTCGGGGTTATTTGTGTCGGATAAACCAGTCGGGCTGGTATCCTGTGTTCCTGTGATGTCTCGGAACAAGCGTCCTGTACCCAATGAAGCTGCTTCTAAACCACTGGTCAAATATCCGAGGGCTGCACCGCCGTAATCGCCTTTGTCCAATTGCTCTCCTGCGTCACGCCATGCTTTCCATGCATCGGCCTGAGTGTAGTCGAAGAATTTCTGTAGAGCAGGACGGTCATTTATTTCTTTCATGACGTTGTTGTTGAACTCGGTCATTTCCGCCACTTTGTCATGGTTATATTCCAGAATCTTCTGGCGTTCGGCAGGCGTTAATCCTTCCTTTTGGTTTTGGTCGTTAAGTGTGTTGTTGTTTCTCGGATCACCGAAAGACGAGAAAGCACGTCCCTGTGGATTTGCTGCTTCCAACTGATCTTTGTTATCTAGTGGTTTTTGGAAACTGCCAACCGTTCCGGTCTGATTGGCAGAAATCTGTTGATCAATCGCTGCCTGATTGTCGGTGCGCATGGTATGGCTTTGTTCTTGCACGGCCAGGGCTCCCCGAGCCATGTTGGCATAGGCTTGTGCATGTCCGGCAGGATTGGCAGCGGCTAATCCTTGGATGGATGCCAATGCAGCGGCGCGCTCGCTTGCCGAACCTGTGGACAAGTCGGTCAGGGTATTGAAATATGCGCTGCTGCTGCCGCTGGCAGCTTGCAAGGCCGAACCGGCAGCAGCATCGTATTGTCTGGCTGCGGTCGCGCCTGCCAACAATTGCTGTTGAGCCAGTACCGCATCATTAGATACCAAAGAAGCAAAACCGGTACGGTTGATACTGGTGCTAAAACCGTGGCTGACGCTTTCGCTGGTTGCCTGTTCGATGCTGTGTGACTGCTCGCGAGCGTCTGACAGACTTTGGCTGATGGAACTGCTGAGTTGGTGCGAATTCATGGTACCGAAAGAGGTTTGAATACTTTCAGTATTACCGATACTGGTTCCTTGAGTAAGGTCATGGCTATTGCCATGAGAATCCTTGTAGGTAACAGTATCACTAATTTCCCCTTTTGAACCAATACTTACAACCTTATCGCCGCTAATGCCCAAAGCAAATTTTTCATTGGCTGATACAGCATGTTCTCCAGTATGTGCAAGCCGTGCTACATCTTTTCCATCCACAGTCTGCGCATAAACAATCCCCGTCTGCGTTACTTTGCCATCGCTATCTATTTGTGCCAGCGTTCTAGTTTCCATAGCCCCTTCCATCATCTGCACTTTGGCCGCAGCGGCGATTCGTGCACTGTCAATGGACTGCTGGCTCGTTTGCAAGCTAATGGCGGCTGGATTGGTAGCATCGGCGTTATTCATGATATTTTGGTTAAAATTCTGCATACTCAGAGTGCCACCGGCCGAACTGTTGGCAATCATGCGGCTCATGCCGATAACTTCCGACTGATCGAGTGGTGGCGTGGCTTTGGTTTCGTCCACGTAGTCCTTGCCCACCATATTCGCACGCTGTGCCAGCTGTACCAGCCCGTAAACCGATCCGGAGAGTAGCGACAGCATAATCAGCGGCGTTGAAGCCATCATGGTCGAGGCCGAGGCGAGCATGTCCTGCGTGCCGTCGAAAATGTTTTGGATGACGGAGGGCGAATACACCTGTAAATGGTTGTCCGATGCAGAGATGGTCATGATCAGCTCGCGCATCCGGTTGTTGTAGCTTTGCAGCATATAGAAGGCAATCGCACTGTTGAGCGGCAGCCAGGAATTGACCCATGCGGCAAACAGCAGATAGCTGCCCAGCACCCGGATGCCGCTCCACCCCATTACCAACACCACAAAAATAATAATCGGTGACATCACGATGTAGATAAACATCAGGATGTTCATGCCGTGACCCATAAAATTCTGATAGAGCGAGGCTTCTCCGGCGGCATCCACTGCCGCCCTGTTGCGGGCTTCAGTCAGCATATATGCCTGCCGTGCGCAGTTGACATCGTTGCCGCCCAAGCACTGCTGTACGATGTGCGAGAACACCATATTGGCTTCGATTTCGGCGGCATTGACAGCGTTGTATGCCGTAAACGCCTGTGCCAGTGCCGACGGTTGCAACTCGCCCCTTTCAATTTCGCTGCGCACCATTTTCAGCAGGATGTCGGGATCGTTTACGCCCATTGCCGCCGTGCTGCGGGAAGCGTTGCCACCTGCTGCCAGTGCCATTGCGGAGGGAAGCTGGTCCAGTTCCTCTTGGACAGACTTATAGCGTTGCGCCAAATCGGTGGTACCGCCTTTTACGCCGGAAAGGTTGCGGCTGTTGGATGCGGCCACCGCTGTGGGCGAATATTCTTTGCCCGGTAGGTTGGCCACCTGTTTGAGCATCATCAGCGAGATGATTTTTCCTGCCTGGGCGCAGCCCACTCTGCCGATTACCGGCGGCGCACCTTCTTTTTCGCCGGGCAGCGCGATATTGGTTACCCCGCTCTGCCGCCCGCGTGCCAGCACGTTGAAGATGCCGCCCTTGTCGGCATCGCCCCAGCGATCCGACCAGTTGCACACTTGGGAGGCGTTGGCCAGATTGGCCAGCAGCAGGGTGTTGTCTGGACCGGAGAACTGGTTGCGCAGCCGCAGCACGGTTTTGAGCGGGCTGAAATAGCCTTCCGCGCCGTGGGTCAGGATACCGCCCTGCGGCGCGGCGGTGGAAGGACCGGCCAGCGAGGCATCGGGCAACACCTGCATACCAGTATCGTAGATGCCGGTCAGTTTCTTAGACACATAGGAAAACAGTGCCAGCGGATAGGCAACGCCTACCGGCACATGGTCGATTTTGCGGAAACCGACCGCACCGCCGCTGTTGCCGCCGCCCGCGTCGTAGTAGGAGGCGATCCAAACGGGGGTTTTCGGGATAAACATGGCCGCCGCCAGCACAATCATCAGGAAGTTGTTGCCCGGCTGCATGGTGCGGCGGGTAATGAACTGCCCCAGCATCGCGCACAGGGCGAGTACCGAACCCAGTACCAGCAGGCCGACCAGCGGCGAACCGCTGCCCATGCCGTTGAAGAACATCGCCACCGCGTTCAGCCCCTTTGCAATCACATCGACATCGCCGACCACCCACAGCGTCATGATGTCCGAAGGCGCATCGGTATCGACGCTTTCGGGCAGCGCCTCGGCACGTGCGACGGCAGCGACAGCCAGCATCAGCAGCGGCAGCCACAGACGCGCCGCTTTGCCGGCAAAGACCGCAGGCAGCCTGAAAAGGGCGGGTTTTCTGAACGGGACGGACATGGTTTTTCTCCTGTTCGGGCAGCCTGAAAACCGTTTTCAGGCTGCCTGTGCGTCAAAACGTTTTTCAGACGGCCTTACTGCGCTTTCAGGCCGCTGTTGTTGCCGGTCAGCGCCACCGCGCCGGCAACCAGGGTAACGAAGTTCTGTTGGGCGGCGGCGCGGTAGCTGCTTTCGCCATAACGGGCCGCTTCGGCTTCCAGTTTGTCCAACTGCTGTTTCTGCGCCGGCGACATGGCGACGATTTTCTTGCCGCTGCCGGTGATGTTGGCGGAGTAGGCGACGGACACGGTTTTGTTCATCGCGCCGACCAGTTCGGCCGCCATCTGCTCGCCGTAGAGTCTGGCCGCCGCGTCGGCAGCCTGAACGGCAGTCCGGCTGCCTGCCCTTGCCGCCTGACTGAGCACGTCGGCCGCTTCTTTGGGCAGCTTGTCCAAAAATGCCTGCTGTTCGGGTGTCAGCGTCTGCCCGTCGTTATTGGCGAAGTAGGCCATCAGCGAGCCGGGCTGTATCTGCGTCGCTACCGAGTCGCCCATCGCATTGCTGTCGCCGTAGGCGGTTTGTTTGCCGATCAGCAGGTTGAGAACATAGCGGTAGGTGCCCGGGAAGGAAGAATCGGCGGTGGACACCTGCTGGCAGCTGTCTGCCTTGGCGGCGTTGAAGTCTTTACAGCGGTACTGTGCCAGCGCGGCATTGCTCGGCGCGCCGTTGACCACATCGGCAAACGTCCAAATCGGGGCGAGGTCTTTGTCGGTTTTTTCCTGCGAGCCTTTGACGAACTTTCCGCCGGACGCGGAGGAGGAAGCATCTGCGCCGGTCAGTAGAATCTGCGTGCCGTACAGGCTCATCGCCATTTCCAGAAAGCCCCGGTCGCCGCCGTAGGGGCGGGTGTCGATAGCCGGCTGCGCACCGTCGTCGAACACGCCGGCGGAAACCAAGGTGTTCATCATGTTGTTGCCGTAGTCGGTGGACTGGTCGGCGGCATCGTCTGCGCGATTGGCGTTTCTGCCCTTGTAGCTGCGGCTGTCGTTGGCTTCGGCAAAGTCTTTGGCCGCGCCGGATGCGGCGGCGGAAACCGCTTCTTCGTTCGCCTTGCCGTCATCGGCGGAGGCGGAAGGGTTGCGGCTGCCGCGCAGATAGTCGACGGCCGCCGTGCCCAACTGGCAGGTATTTCGGGCCGCACTGTTGATTTTGGTCGTCCAGTCCTGTAAGCCGGACATAATGTTTTGGCAGGGCGGGCAGAGGTTGTCCAAGGCGAGTTTGGCCGCGTATCCCGTGCCGTTGGCGATAATGGCGCGAATCAGGTCTTTCAGGTTTTTTTCGGAAATCATCGAGAAGCTGCCGAAATAGGCATCGATGCCGCCGCAGCCTGCCGAAAAACGCGGCGGGTCGAAGGCCATCACGTTGAAGCTGCGCACCGGCGTGCGCAGCGACAGACCGCCGAGCGTGCCGCCGTAGTTGCCGTTCACGCCTGCCGCTGCGGGCGCGGTGCTGTTCCACATCGCATCCATGCCTTTGCCGATGTCGGAACCGGCGGCAGAAGCGGCGGCGGATGCCGCCCACAGCGAGGCGGCCAGCACGGAGGGCAGCACGCGGGCTTTCAGGCTGCCTGAAAATGTTTGGCGTCGGGTATTCATGCGTTTTCCTTTACATCCGGTTGCGAATCAGTCCGTTGAGCATTCTGACCAGCTCGTCGGGGTTTTCGGGGTTGCGGATTTGGCTGCGGGCTTTGGCGATGTCCTGCGGGGTCAGCACGCCGCGCTCTTGCAGCCTGGCCAAGTCGGTCAGTTCGGGGGAGGCCAGCTTCATATCGATGGCGGCCAGCACGATTTTGTCTTCCAACTCCGACTGCGACATCGCGCCGTGGGCGACAATCGCCATCTGCTCGGGCGGCGCGGCCAGCACCACTGCCGGCGTCAGCTTGATGCCCAGCGTGCGGGCACGGCTGCCGCCCGGATCGAAACGCAGCTGGTCGGCCGTCATGCCGCCGATAACGCCTCCGTCGGTGCTGATATAGCGAACCTGCAAGCCGTATTTTTTCGCCAGCATCTGCACCACGGCGTACTGGCTGTGGCAGAAGCGGCATTTGGAATCGAAAAACAGCCACAATCCGGCCTTGCCGGACAGGTCCCGGATAATGCCTTCCTTGGTTTGGGAAATTTGCGACAAAGCCTGCGCCCGCGCCATCGAGGCAATCGGAAAGCGTACCGATTCGTCCAACATCGGGTCGTTGCGCACCACGCGCTCGGAGGCATCGGCAAAGTTCATCGACATGTCCACCATCAGACGCGACATGTATTTGTAGGCGCGTACGTTTTCGTCGGTGGGATTGGTCATCGCACGGTCGAGCAGCACCGGCAGCTGGGCGCGCACCCATGCCGCCGAAAACGGTTCGGGGGCAGCCTGAACAGCGGGTGCCGCTGCAGGCGCGGCAGGGGCGGCTTGCGCTTTGGGCGGCTGCTTCGGTTGCGGTTTGGCGGCGGGTTTGGGCGCATCGTCCTCATACCACAGCCAGCCCTGTGGTCTGGCTTTGCGGTAGGCATCGGCCGATGCCGATCCGGCGGCCAACATCAGGCAGGCGGCCGACAGACAGAGGGCGGTGCGCAAATACGGTATCCGTTTCATGCTTGCTCTCCCTTCTCAGCGCGGCGGCAGGGCGTCGTTGACCGGTTTTTTCCAGTCAAACCGTTTGGGGACGGTGGTATGGGTGGTCAGCCACGAACGCACCTGCGACCGTACCTGCTGCTGTTTGGCGGCAGGCAGTGCGGCCAGCGCCTTTTCGGCATGGCGGGTATAGCGTTTGTCGGCGGTGGCCGCCAGCATCCACCACTTGGCGGCATCGACCGGATCGGCATCGCGCAGCTTGTCGCCTTTTCCTTGGTACTGTGCCAGCGCCACCATCGCGCCGGTGTGCCAGCGGTTGGCCGCCTGCAACAGCAACGGGTAGGCGCGGTAGGGATTTTGCAGACCGCCGCGTCCGTTGAGGATGAACATCCCGTAGCCGTACAGCCCTTCCGGCGCATTGGCCTTGGCGGCGCGTTCCCAATACTCGGCTGCGGCCGTTTCGTTTTTCGCCACGCCGTAGCCGCCTTCCAATATCTGCGCGACATAGACTTCCGCCGGCCAGAACACGCGCGAGGCCACTTTGCTGCGGTAATTTTCGGCAGCCGTCTTAAACAGGCGCAGGGCTTCCGCGCCGTTGGCTTTCATGCCGCTGCCGTAGTAGTACATCAGTCCGAGGTTGTAGGCGGCCAGATAGTTGCCGCTGCCGTCTTTCAAGGCGATACGGTAGGCTTTGGCGGCGGTGGCGGTATCCGCTCTGCCGGAGAGGCCGGGCAGGCGGCCGGTGTGCGCGAGATAACCGTACTGCACCGCCGCCCAACGGTTGCCGCTGTTGGCGGCGTTTTTCAGTTCGAGCGCAGCCGTGGTATCGCCGTTTTCCGCACGCTTGGCCAAAGCCAGGGCATAGCTTTGGTCGTTCTGCCAGATCTGCTGTTTTGATGCCGGTTTGTTTGGCGCGCCGCCGCTGCGTGTGCCGTTCAGGCCGCCTTTGCCGAAAGCGCGTTCTTGGTCGTCTGCCGCTGCCGGCATACAGAGCGCAGGCAACAGGCAGAGCGGCAGTAGTTTTTTCATCGTTTTCATCGTGGTTTCTCAGTTGAATTCGCAGCAGTCCACCCAGCGACACAGCAGGTAAACCGCGTCCGAATCGTTTTCGTTCAGAGCCTGATCGCTGCGCCCCATTGCCCAGGCAAAATTGCTCGCGCCCAGGCGGTGTGCGCCGCGACTGCCGATATTGGCGAAATCGGCCACTTCGCCGCTTAACATCCCGGCCGGACCGCTTTGTCCGTTCATGCCGCCTTGCCCGCCGGTGCTTTGCCCCGATTCGGGATAGGGAAACAGCATCGACGCTTTGAATTCCGATTTGCTCGGATACGGTACGGGCACCGGCGAACACAGGGCTTTGTCGCCCACCGTCGAAACCGAGTCATAGCCGCTGGTGCGGTTGGACATCATCAGCGAGCGGTTGAGAATGGTGGAAGTGCCGATGATGCTGTTCTTGGCGGCCGACATCGAACCGGCGGCAGGCAGGTTGTTGCCCATGCAGCCGCCCAGCCAGTAGGCGGTGTCGTCAACCGGCCCCCAGCCGATGCCGGTGGTATTGGCCACGCAGGATGCGCTGTGTGCCGCCAAATCGAACAGCGGCTGGTTGGCGATCGTGCCCAGTGCCGCCCACTCGGGATAGAGCAGGTTCATCAGTACCGGGTCTTTTTTCGACCATGAGATTTGCGATATTGAGGTTTCCAAATTATCGCCTTTGTGGAAACAGCGCGGATTCCAGTTGTACGGATTGAACGGAAACGACCAGCTGTGGACATGACGGAAGGAGGTTTCGTGAGGCTTGGCGGCTTCTCCTGCCGTCATGAGGGTGGTCGGGTGGAGTTGGCCGATGCCGGATACCCGCGCTATCTGTTGCAGTAACGGTTTGACCGATTCGCCGTACACCGGCGAGCAGGAGGCTTCGCGCACCACTTCGACAAAACGGGTCGGCAGCCACATGCCGCGCGTATAGCCGTAAATGACATAGGGTTCTTTGCCGCATTTGCAGATTTTTTTTCTGGTGGCCGTCGGTGGGGCGGGTACGTCGCTGCCCATCACGGTGTCGCTGCCCATGATGCGCAGCGGAAATGCCGAGTCGTAGTTGAAATTCATCAGCGTGTTATAGCCGGCACGCGAACAGGTCAGGCCGGTAAGGCTGCCGGATTCACCGGCAGCGTGCAGGCCGTCTGAAAACAGCAATGCGGCGGCGGTCAGAGCGGCGGCGGTTTGACGGGAAACATTCATGGTTGCTCCTCAATCGGCAGGCGGGGCGGACACGATGCGCCATTCCGTCCCCTGCTGTTGCAGATAGCTGGGAACGCTGCGCAGTCCGAGCCGTCTGATTAGGGTCGGGTTGAGCGGGAAGGCAGACGGCACGGCTCCGGCCAGCCTGCCCAAACGGGTGTACAGCACCACCGTCTGCGGACGCTCGCGTACGATGCGCTGCGCGTAACGCACCTGCCGCCCGTCGCGCCCGTCCACCACCACCAGCGAGCGGTTGCCCTGCGGGTCAAGTGCCAGCACATTGAAGCGGCTGCCGCGCGGATAGAGCACTCGGCCGCTTTGCGGGTCGCGGATGTCAAAGCCGTTAACCGAATACGGGGTGTAAAGGCGGTTGGAGACTTCCCGCGCCAAAGGCAAATCGGTTACGCCTTCCAACCGCTGCGCGGCAGACTGCGCCGCCTGTTTGGCCGCGCCTTGCCAGTCGAAACGCGCGGCCGCCGCTTTGATGATTTCGGTCTGGTCGGGTTCGGATATCCGCCACTGGCGGCTCAGGCGGCGGTTAAACTCGCGCTTTTTTACCGCTGTCACAGCGTTGTCCAGCGTGCTGGCGCCTTGAACCAGATACCATTTGCCACCGTCGCGGTGCAGTACCGCCGGGGCGTAGGCAATCCGGTAGCGGCGGAAGGCGACGGGCAGCACCATAATCTGCGGCGGGTTGCGCTGCGCCGCAGGCGGCAGTTTGCGCAGCAGTGCTTCGGCATAGGCGAACGCGCTGTCCGCACCGCCGCTGCCCCAGCCGCGATACAGGAACACCGTGCCTTTGCGTCCCGCGCCCTGCGCAAGCAGTTTCAGCAGTTCCGCCTCGGGCATGGCGCGGGAAACGAACACCACGGTATCGGCCTGTGCCAGTTGTGCGGACATCGGATTCTGCCCCTGTGGCAGCAGCATTTGGTGGTCTGCCCCCGATGCGCCGCCGGCGTTTTCAGGCTGCCTGTTCAAAACCAGCCCCATCTCGCCGGACAGCGCCCGGGCTTGCGCCTGCTGTCGGATCAGGCTTTGCCGCAGGTCAAAATCGTCTGCGGCGGCAGTTGCGCTAAAACAGCAGATGCAGGCGGCCGCGAACCAGCGCAGCCGGATACGGTCCCCAATAGCGCGAATCCCAAGAGCGCGGTTCGCTGCCGAATACAAAAATCTCATCCTTCTCCAATCTGTATGTCTTGTCCCAGTAATCGATCGGTTTGCCCAGTTTGGCCGCACCGTAGGAAACGTCGGCCAGCAGCCTGCCGTTGATATAGACCTGCCCCCGCACAATGCGCACTTCGTCGCCGGGCAGTCCCGCCACCGTTTTGCCGATGGGGTGGCCGTCGGCAATCACCGGTTCCATGCCGCGTGCCGGAAACAGAATCAGGTCGCCGCGCCGCAGCACCGGCTTGGGCTGTTTTTTGTCAAACCAGTAGAACTGCCATGGCAGGCAGCCTGCCTGTTTTTTCTCGTACATCAGCGCCCATCGCTCCTGCAACAGCGGGCGCGCCTGCCAGGCCGTTGCGGTAACGGCTGCACCTGCAAGCATGACCAGCAGGCGGGTACGCAGCGGCGGCAGCGGTTTCTTGCTGCTCATCAGTCCAGCGAACTGCCCAGTGCGGAGGCAGCCGGTTCGGTTGGGAGTGTCCTCGGTCCGTTTTCAGGCTGCCTCGCGGCAGGCAGCGGGGAAACCGCCCCGCTGCCTGCGGGCAGCGGCTGTGCCGCCGTATGCTCCGGGGTCAGGGTAATGCCCAGTTCTGCGGCCACCTGCGCCGTCGCATCCGCGCTTTCGGGATAGGTCAGCACCGCCGATTTGCGCACAATCAGCCGCCCCTCGGCGGCCATTGCATCGAGTTTTCCCTGTAAGCCGTTCAGACGGCCTTTCAGCCGCTGCTGCACCGCCGCCGGATCGCTGCCTGAGCGGGTGTCGGCCAGTGCCTCTTGGATGTAGGCGGCAGCCAGCCGGTCGGAATCGACCACCGTGATTTGGTTCGCATGGGTGGGGTACAGGCTGCGGTAGAAGCTGTAACCGCCCATCAGCAGCGACAGCAGCAACAGGGTGCCGGTCAGAAAGCCGCTGCCCGTGCCGGAAGCGGGCGCGGGGTTGGAAACGGGGGCGGCAGGCTGCGCGGCGGCGGGGCGTTGTTCGGGTTCATTCATAACGGATTCCTTGTTTGACAGGGGTTTCAGGCTGCCTTACAGCGTGCCGTTGCCATACAGCCGCAGGGCTTCGGCTTCGACCAGATGGGTAATCTGTTCGCCGGCACGTACGCGCCGCTGCAAATCTTTAAAGAGTTCGCCCTCGGTACCGAACAGCACGCGGTTGAACGGCGTTTCCACTAGGCGGGCGATGCCGGCGCTGCCGCCGCTGCGGATCAGGATTTCGCTGTACTGGCCTTTGGCGGTCTGCACTTCGCGCATCAGTTTTTCGGTATAGGC
>ERZ1674176.266-NODE-266-length-11674-cov-9.321198_pt1 | contig 11674 bp, 8 predicted proteins | sample MGYA00581288_ERZ1674176 | MGnify/ENA primary metagenome ERZ1674176 (study PRJEB41354, sample SAMEA4873327) | human saliva metagenome | biome: human-associated habitat [ENVO:00009003]; feature: mouth environment [ENVO:08000002]; material: saliva material...
GGGTATGACAGTCGATCAAACCAGGAGTCGCAACTTTCCCTTCACAAGATTTTACTTCCGTATGGTCATCGATCAGTTCTGGATCTGGTTGACCTGTTCCAACTGCAAGAATTTTTCCATCCTTAATAGCAATATAAGCATCTGATAGGATTCGCGCTTCTGCCATCTCTTTTCCATAGAGAGGATGGCCTAGATCATTTGGACAAAACAACTGGTTAAAGTGGGTTAAGATTACATCAGCAGACATATGAAAACATTCCTTTCTATTTCCATTGTTATTCATTTTACAATTCTACAGGAAAAGCGTCAAAAAAAAGTCAAAAAGTTTTTCCCTCATTTTTTTTTGCTTTATTAAAAATTATATTTTTTTTTGACTCTTTATTGACGTTTCTTCGATACAATAAAGAAAATATAAATTCACAGTCCAACTATAAGGAGGGTTCTGCTATGTCATTTATAGACGAGAAAGAAATTGCAGCTGCTATGTCTGTCAAACTTGACTTTGATGTCCTACCTGAAAAGGCGACTTTTCAAGAAGGCATCCGTCGTGCACCTGATAGAGGCTTCCGCTTAACGCAAGCTCAGACTGAGATTGCTCTTAAGAACGCTCTGCGTTACATCCCTAAAAAATTCCACCAAGAGTTGATCCCAGAATTTCTGGAAGAACTAAAAACTCGCGGTCGGATCTATGGCTATCGCTTCCGTCCAAAAGATCGGATCTATGGAAAACCAATTGATGAGTACAAAGGAAAATGCACTGCTGCTAAGGCTATGCAGGTCATGATTGACAACAACTTGAGTTTTGAAATTGCCCTTTATCCATATGAATTGGTCACTTACGGAGAAACAGGTTCTGTCTGTGCTAACTGGATGCAATACAACTTGATCAAGAAATACTTAGAAGTCATGACAGAAGACCAAACCTTGGTGGTTGAATCTGGTCACCCTCTCGGCCTCTTCAAGTCTAAACCAGAAGCTCCTCGCGTCATCATTACCAACGGTCTTTTGATCGGTGAGTATGACAATATGCGCGACTGGGAAATCGCTGAAGAGATGGGCGTTACCAACTACGGTCAGATGACGGCTGGTGGCTGGATGTACATTGGTCCTCAAGGGATCGTTCACGGTACCTTCAACACTCTCCTTAATGCTGGACGTCTTAAACTCGGTGTGCCTGATGATGGCGACTTAACTGGTAAACTCTTCATCTCGTCTGGTCTCGGTGGGATGAGTGGAGCTCAAGGGAAAGCAGCTGAAATTGCAAAAGCTGTTGCCATCGTTGCAGAGGTAGACCGCTCTCGGATTGAAACCCGTCACTCTCAAGGCTGGATTAGTCAAGTGACCGACAGTGCCGAAGAAGCTGTGAAATTGGCTCAAGCAGCCCTTGAAGCTGGTGAATCTACTTCTATTGCCTACCATGGAAATATCGTAGACTTGCTCGAATATGTCAATGAACACAATGTCCACGTTCATCTCTTGTCTGACCAAACCTCTTGCCACAACGTCTATGATGGTGGCTATTGCCCAGTTGGGATCAGCTTTGAAGAACGGACACGTTTGTTGGCAGAAGACAAAGAAACCTTCCATCGCTTGGTCGATGAAACCTTGGCTCGTCACTTCGCAGTGATTAAAGATTTGACTGCTAAGGGCACCTACTTCTTCGACTACGGTAATGCCTTCATGAAATCTGTTTACGACTCTGGCATCAAGGAAATTTCTAAGAATGGATTGGATGACAAAGACGGCTTCATTTGGCCATCTTATGTAGAAGATATCATGGGACCTATGCTCTTTGACTATGGTTATGGTCCATTCCGTTGGGTCTGCCTCAGCGGTAAACACGAAGACTTGATTGCAACTGACCATGCAGCCATGGAAGCGATCGATCCAACTCGTCGCTACCAAGACCGCGATAACTACAACTGGATTCGCGATGCTGAAAAGAACCAATTAGTCGTTGGTACACAGGCTCGTATCCTCTATCAAGATTGTATGGGACGTGTCAATATCGCTTTGAAATTTAATGAACTCATTCGCCAAGGTAAGATTGGACCTGTCATGATTGGACGTGACCACCATGACGTGTCTGGTACAGATGCTCCATTCCGTGAAACATCCAATATCAAAGATGGATCAAATGTTACTTGTGATATGGCCGTTCAATGTTACGCTGGTAACGCTGCTCGCGGTATGAGTCTCGTCGCTCTCCACAATGGTGGTGGTACTGGTATCGGTAAGGCCATCAACGGAGGATTTGGTCTCGTCCTAGACGGTAGCCACCGGATCGACGAAATTATCAAATCTGCGATTGCATGGGATACCATGGGAGGGGTTGCTCGTCGGAACTGGGCAAGAAATAACCATGCTATCGAAACAGCGATCGAATACAACCGTCTCCATGCAGGAACAGACCACATCACCATTCCTTATCTGGCAGATGAAGATTTGGTCAAAGATGCGGTTCAAAAATTGTTTTAATTCAAAAAAATAAAAATTGAGAAAGGGGAGGAGAATACATTGCCCTCCTTCCCCACTTCTCCTATAAAAAGAGGTAATCATATGGCAAAAATTGTTGAGTGTATTCCAAACTTCTCTGAAGGACGCAATCAGGCTGTGATCGATGGATTAGCCGCAACAGCAAAAAGCATTCCAGGTGTTACATTATTAGACTACTCGTCTGATGCTAGCCACAACCGGAGCGTCTTTACACTCGTTGGGGATGAAGAAAGCATTCAAGAAGTTGCTTTCCAATTGGTAAAATACGCATCTGAAAACATCGATATGACCAAGCACGAAGGCGAACACCCTCGGATGGGAGCAACAGACGTTTGTCCATTCGTTCCGGTCAAAGATATCACAACAGATGAATGTGTCGAAATTGCTAATAAAGTAGCGGAACGCATCAATCGTGAATTGGGTATTCCAATCTTCCTTTATGAAGATGCTGCAACTCGTCCAGAACGGAAAAACTTGGCTAAGGTCCGCAAAGGACAATTTGAAGGAATGCCAGAAAAATTGTTGGAAGAGGACTGGAAGCCAGACTACGGTGAACGCAAGATTCACCCAACTGCAGGGGTTACAGCCGTTGGTGTCCGTATGCCACTCGTTGCTTTCAATATCAACCTTGACACAGATGATCTAGAAATTGCCAACAACATTTCTAAAATCATTCGTGGATCTAGCGGAGGATACAAATACTGTAAAGCAATCGGTGTCATGCTAGAAGATCGCAACATCGCTCAAGTCTCAATCAACATGGTCAACTTGGAAAAATTCCCATTGTATCGTGTCGTTGAAACCGTTCGTTTCGAAGCACAACGCTACGGGGTTCGCATCACTGGAACAGAACTCATTGGACTGGCTCCTGCTAAGGCTTTGATTGACTCTGCTGAATACTACTTACAATTAGAAGACTTTGACTATAGCAAACAAGTCTTGGAAAATCACTTGTTGGGTTAGAAAGGGAGTTCTATGAAACTAGTTGACTTAAGTATTACAGAGTTTGCCAAGGTTCTTGGTTCAGATGCCCCAGCTCCAGGTGGCGGTTCTGCTGCTGCCCTATCTGCTGCAAACGGGATTTCCCTTACAAAAATGGTCTGTGAACTGACCATTGGTAAGAAAAAATACACTGAATTTGAAGACCACATCAAAGGGGTTCACGAAAAAAGTGCCCACCTCCAAGACCAATTACTAGAAGCCATCGACAAAGATACAGAAGCTTTCAACGTGGTATCAGCAGTCTTTGATCTTCCAAAAGAAACGGAAGAAGAGAAAGCCGCTCGTCGTGAAGCCATGCAAAAAGCTTTGAAACATGCGACAGTATCTCCTTTCTCTATGATGGAGCTCATCGTTGAAGCGCTTGAAACAACAAAAGAAGCTGTTGGTAAGTCCAACACCAATGCGGCGAGTGACTTAGGAGTGGCTGCTCTCAATCTCAAGGCTGGACTTCAGGGGGCTTGGCTCAATGTCCTGATCAACATTTCAGGAATCAAGGACCAAGACTTCGTCCAAGAATACCATAGCAAGGGACTCGAACTCCTCCAAACAGGCTCTGAGCTTGCAGATAACATTTACCAAAGCATTTTAGAAAGCCTTTCATAAGCCTATCAATCAACTTTATAACTTCAATACTTACAAAGAAAGAAGGGATTCTATGGTTTTATCGGATATTGAAATTGCCAATTCTGTCCAAATGAAGCCCATCACGGAAATCGCTGCTGAACTTGGATTGACTGAAGACGACATTTCGCTCTACGGAAAATACAAGGCAAAAATCGATAGCAACCAACTGGAACAACTAAAGGACAAGGAAGATGGAAAGCTAATCCTCGTGACAGCCATCTCTCCGACACCTGCTGGAGAAGGAAAGACAACCACCTCTGTTGGACTTGTGGATGCCCTCTCTGCTATCGGTGAGAAAGCGGTCATTGCCCTCCGCGAACCTTCACTTGGCCCTGTCTTTGGGATCAAGGGTGGTGCTGCCGGTGGTGGGTACGCTCAAGTGGTTCCAATGGAAGATATCAACCTTCACTTTACCGGAGACTTCCATGCCATTGGGATTGCCAACAACTTACTTGCAGCCTTGATTGACAACCACATCCATCATGGCAATGAGTTGGGCATCGATTCTCGTCGCATCACCTGGAAACGGGTGGTCGACATGAACGACCGGCAACTCCGCCATATTGTAGACGGCCTTCAAGGAAAGACAAACGGAGTTCCTCGTGAAGATGGCTTTGACATCACGGTGGCGTCTGAAATCATGGCTATTCTCTGTCTCTCAGAAAATATCCTTGACCTCAAAGAACGCCTCGATCGCATCATTATTGGGTACAACTACCAGGGACAACCAGTGACAGCCAAAGACCTCAAGGCTGGAGGTGCCATGGCAGCTGTTCTCAAAGATGCCATCCATCCAAACTTGGTACAAACCTTGGAGCATACTCCGGCTATCATCCACGGCGGACCATTTGCCAATATCGCTCATGGCTGTAACAGTGTGCTGGCTACCAAACTAGCCCTCAAATATGCAGACTATGTCGTGACAGAAGCTGGTTTTGGAGCAGACCTCGGTGCTGAAAAATTCATCGACATCAAATGCCGCATGGCCGGACTCAAACCTGCTGCCGTTGTCCTCGTCGCGACCATCCGTGCTCTCAAGATGCATGGTGGTGTCGCCAAAGCGGACTTGGCTACTGAAAATGTCCAAGCCGTGATCGATGGTCTGCCAAACCTGGACAAACACTTGGCCAACATCCAAGAAGTCTACGGTCTACCTGTGGTCGTTGCCATCAACAAATTCCCGCTGGATACAGAGGCTGAGCTAGAAGCTGTCTATGAATCTTGTAAGAAACGCAATGTAGACGTGGTCATCTCTGATGTCTGGGCACATGGTGGAGCTGGCGGCCGTGACCTAGCTGAAAAAGTCATTCAACTAGCTCAAGAAGAAAACCACTTCTCTTATGTTTATGACCAAGAAGACAGCATTGAAACAAAATTGACCAAGATCGTCACAAAAGTCTATGGTGGTAAAGGCATCAGCTTAACACCCGCGGCCAAACGCGAACTAAAAGAATTGGAAGCACTTGGTTTCTCCAACTACCCAATCTGTATGGCCAAAACGCAATATTCCTTCTCGGATGATGCCAAGAAGATCGGAGCACCGAAAGATTTCACTGTCAAAATCAGCAACCTTAAGGTGGCAGCAGGAGCTGGCTTTATCGTTGCGCTCACAGGAACGATCATGACCATGCCTGGCCTACCAAAAGTTCCAGCCAGTGAAAAGATTGATATCGATGCCCAAGGCAATATCACTGGTCTCTTTTAAGAAAGAGGACGTCCTATGGTGACTATCCTTCATCTCACCCCCGCAGATTATCAGATTTCTACTTGGTCTGGTGGTCAAACCACCCAACTCTTCCTCTCTCCAAAAGAGGGAAGTTATCCAGATCGGACCTTTGACTTTCGCCTCTCTACTGCAACGGTGGAGGTTGAAAAAAGTGATTTTACTGATCTCACTGGCTACCACCGAATCTTGATGCCTCTGACTTCATCGATTACACTCACCCATCAACATAAAGAAGTTGTTTTGAAGCCATTTCAAAGCTACTTCTTTGACGGGGGAGATCCCGTATCTAGCCAAGGGACCTGTCAAGATTTTAATCTAATCTATAAACCTTCTTATCAGGGGCATATGAGTGCTATATCCCCAAAAGAAAGTGTCACGAGCCAGAGTCGCTATCAATTGATCTATGCTCTCTGTCCACTAACACTTGAATGGAAAAAGGGACAACTTTACTCCCTCCAAACTCACGAGCTCCTGTTTATTGAACAAGCATCTCCTCTTCAAGAGATGACAATCACGTTTTCACCCCTTCAGTCTGGGGAGCAACCGATTGCTATCTGGACTGCGCTAAGATAATGTTTTAAAGGAGAGACATTATGAACGGAGCACATAAACAGTCGATTGAGGAACAAGAAAAAGCGAAATTCAGCTTTAGCGGTGCCACTCTATACGGTATCAATGCCGTGATTGGGTCTGGTATCTTCCTCTTGCCCAAAAAGATATATTCTGGCCTCGGACCAGCTTCCCTGGCCGTCATGTTTGGAGTAGCTATTCTTGTCATGCTACTATCAGCCTGTCTGGCTGAAACGGCTGGCTACTTTGATAAAAACGGTGGAGCCATGCAATACTCAAAAGCAGCTTTCGGAGACTTTGTCGGCTTTAACGTCGGGATCCTCGGATGGGCCGTTACCGTTATCGCTTGGGCTGCTATGCTAGCTGGTTTTGCTAAGATCTTCATCATTACCTTCCCAGCATTCGAAGGCTACAACCTACAGATTAGTATCGTTATGTTGGTTCTCTTGAGTCTTATGAACATCGCCGGTCTGAAAACATCGAAAATGTTCACACTGACAGCTACTGTTGCAAAATTAATCCCAATTGTCCTCTTCTCACTCTTCGCCATCTTCTTTATTCCTGGTGGAGTAAGCAAGGGCAACTTCACACCTTTCCTTCAATTGGAAAGTGGATCAAATCTCTTTAGTGCTATTTCTAGTACCGCTGTTTACATCTTCTATGGATTTATCGGATTCGAAACCATGTCCATCGTTGCAGGGGAAATGCGTAACCCTGAAAAGAACGTTCCTCGTGCTATCTTGGGATCCATCAGTATCGTCTCAGTTCTCTACATGTTGATCATCGCTGGAACAATCGCTATGCTTGGTGGAGGCATTATGGGAACCGAGGCACCAGTACAAGACGCATTTGTTAAAATGATTGGCCCTATCGGTGCCCCTCTTGTCTCCTATGGTGCTCTCATTTCAATCGCCGGTCTCAACATCGGTGAATCCATTATGGTTCCTCGTTTCGGTGCTGCCCTAGCAGACGAAAAACTCTTGCCAGCAGAACTTGGAAAAACAAACTCCAAGAATGCTCCTGTCATTGCCATTATCATTTCCGGTTTCTTTGCATTCTTACTCTTGTTATCTGGATCTTTCGAATCCTTAGCAACTTTCAGTGTTGTTTTCCGTTTCTTCCAATATATTCCGACTGCTTTGGCAGCGCTCAAACTCAGAAAAATGTACCCAGAGAAAAAGGTTACCTTCCGAGTGCCATTCGGTCCTGTTATCCCAGTTCTAGCTGTTGTGATCAGTATCTTGATGATTGCAGGGGACAACATGATGAACTTTGTTTGGGGTGCCATCGGTCTCGTGATCGCAAGTGGACTCTACTTTGTTTTCCACGGCGATAAACTACATAAATCGAAAACCCTTCCTCACTAATTTTCTTTACACACTAGATGGGAACAGAGACGGGAGTGAAGCTCGGTTTTGCTCCCTAACCCATCTAGGACTCCACGAATGTCAAACCTGAGCCCTTTTCTCTATGACTCCTTTCAATTTTTTTAGATCAATAGACAATGGGCCCATGTTTGGTATTCAAACCGAAGTAAACAACACTACTTCCACAGAACAACTATTCATAATCGGAGGTTTTATATGACTCAATTGATTCATTTAGATGGTAATAGCTTAACACTCGAAGAAGTCATCGCTGTCGCTCGGCACGGTGCCCAATGTGAGCTTGATGAACAAGCCAAAGAAGCCGTTATCGCATCCCGTAAAATCGTTGATGACATTGTCCGGGAAAAACGAGTCGTCTATGGTGTAACCACTGGCTTTGGTTCCCTCTGTAATGTCAGCATCTCTCCAGAAGATACTGTTCAACTGCAAGAAAACCTGATCCGAACTCACTCATCTGGCTTCGGTGATCCACTTCCTGAAGATGCTGTTCGTGCCATCATGCTGATCCGTATCAACTCACTCTTGAAAGGTTATTCTGGCATTCGTCTGTCAACCGTTGAAAAACTGTTAGAATTGCTCAACAAAGGAGTCACTCCTTATATCCCTGAAAAAGGCTCTCTCGGAGCTTCTGGAGACCTTGCTCCTCTTTCTCATATGGTTTTACCAATGTTGGGCCTTGGACGTGCCTACTACAAAGGAGAACTTCTCAGTGGTCAAGAAGCCTTAGATCGTGCTGGAATTGAAAAGATCCAATTAGCTGCCAAAGAAGGGCTTGCCTTGATCAATGGTACGACTGTCCTAACCGGTATCGGTGCTCTTGCGACTTATGATGGTATCCAATTGCTCAAACTCTCTGATATCGCTGGTGCTCTCTCAATGGAAGTTCACAATGGAATTACCAGTCCATTCGAAGAAGACCTTCATTCCATCCGCCCACAAAGTGGACAATTGGCAACTGCTCGCAACATCCGTAACCTTCTTGAAGGAAGTAAGAATACCACTGTTGCGACTCAACAACGGGTACAAGATCCTTATACACTTCGCTGTATCCCTCAAATACATGGAGCCAGCAAGGATTCTATTGCTTACGTAAAAGAAAAAGTTGAAATCGAAATCAACTCTGTCACAGATAACCCAATCATTACCAAAGAAGGACACGTCATCTCAGGAGGTAACTTCCACGGTGAACCAATGGCGCAACCATTTGACTTCTTAGGCATTGCCCTTTCTGAAATTGGGAACGTATCTGAACGTCGGGTGGAACGCTTGGTCAACAGCCAACTCAGTAAATTACCATCCTTCTTAGTCAAACACCCTGGACTCAACTCAGGCTTCATGATTACCCAGTATGCTTGTGCATCCCTTGCATCGGAAAATAAAATTTTGGCTCACCCTGCTAGTGTCGATTCTATTCCATCTTGTGAAAACCAAGAAGATTTCGTCAGCATGGGAACGACTGCCGCTCGTAAAGCAGCAGAAATTCTTAAAAACTCACGTCGCATCGTTGCTACTGAAATCATGGCAGCTTGCCAAGCCTTGGATCTCAAGCCAGAAAATCATGAACTTGGTAAAGGGACAAAACCAGCTTATGAGCTGATTCGTCAAAAACTGAACTTCATTGAATTTGACAAAGATATCGAAATCTTTGAAGAACTTAATAAAGCATCTGCTGTTGTCGAAAGCGAAGAATTCTTAGCAACCATCGAAAAAGCAGTTGACTTAAGCATTCAATACTGATACAGTAAGAATAAAGCAAAACAGAGGCTGGCGATCTTCTCAGCCTCTGCCTGCTTTCAGAAAAATAAGGGAGGCGACAAGCTTGCTCACAAACTACTATCCAATGACCTACAGCTACTACCAAGGTAGCATCGAGGACAATCCCTACACGGCCAAATGGGGAATGGTCACCAAATTTTTAGACCTAAACGACGAGACCCTCACTCCATTTGAGGGGATGACCTTTGGGATCATCGGCTTTAAGAGCGACAAAGGAGTCTATATCAATAATGGGCGTGTAGGAGCAGTCGAGGGTCCTACAGCCATCCGTTCTCAAATCGCTAAACTTCCATGGCACTGGGGAACCAATGTGACAGTGTATGATGTGGGAAATATTGACGGGCCTAACCATTCACTAGAAGAACTCCAAGAAAGTCTCTCACAAGCGATCCAGCGCATGTACCAATTAGGGATCCAACCCATTGTCCTAGGAGGCGGTCACGGAACTGCTTACGGCCACTATCTAGGGATTCAATCCAGTTTAGAAAAAGATGAACAACTGGCTGTGATCAATTTGGATGCCCACTTTGATTTGCGACCTTACGACCAAACCGGTCCCAATTCTGGAACAGGTTTTCGTCAAATGGCTGATCATGCTAAAGAAAAAGGTCAGGACTTCCCTTACCTCATCCTGGGGATCCAAGAGCACAATAATAACCTCTTCCTCTTTAATTACGTTGCTAAAACACCAAGCATTGATTTTTTAACTGGCCAAGATCTCTTCCAGATGAGCCACCAAGCCATTCTGGATCGAATCGATCAATTTTTAGAAAACCAAACCGCGATCTATCTGTCTATTGATATGGATTGCTTTGCGGTCGGCTCTGCTCCTGGTGTTAGCGCCATCCAATCACTTGGTGTCGATCCCAAACTAGCCCTCCTGCTTCTCCAACACATTGCTGCTAGTGGCAAATTAATCGGATTTGATGTCGTGGAAGTTTCTCCTCCTCATGACATTGATAACCATACTTCAAATCTTGCTGCGACCTTTATCTTTTACTTGACCCAAATATTGGCGCAACAAAAACTGAACTAGGAAGATTTCTACACACATAAAAAGCATAGAAACACCCATTGCTGGGGTATTTCTATGCTTTTTCTTCAATTTCAGACACAATGATCTTTGTCTGAAAGGAGGACAGGCCACTTAGCCCTCTCTTATGATTTAGGCAAGAGACACTACATGTCTTTTAATTTCTTAAGAAGCTGACGATCTCTGTAGGGATTCAAGTGTTGCTCTGCCACTTTTTTATAGTAATTTTTCTCTTCTTTCAAGAAGGTACTCAGGGCAGGATCGAGCTCTTCTCCCTTCTCCTTTTGATTAGATAAGAAAGCTAATAGATAATGAACCATCCCCTTATCCCGTGAATTGGCAGATTGTTTCATCGTCCTTTCTTTTCGAGCCAGATAATCCGCAACCTTTTCTTGATCTCCTTGCTGACAGGCGATCAAGGATTGATAAAATTCGAGCAATTCTTCCTTCCAAGGGAAACGAACACTGGACAAAATCTTCTGAGCTCTGTCAAAACAGAGACGAGCTTGGATCAAATCTCCCTTCCAATAATAGGCGATACCTAGATCAATATCAAATACGACACGGACGGAATCAACAGCCTGATCTCCCACTAAACGCAGAACCTCTTCTAAGTGGGTGACCGCTACTTGGAAATGGCCCCTAATTTGCTCGATTTCAGCGAGGTAGGCCAAAGAAGCCGCAATTTGAATGGCATACTTGGCCTGCATGCTATTGGTCAAACTAAAGCAATCAATGGAGCGATACAGATGCCGGGTCGCCTGCTCCTCATCCCCAACCATCAGGTGATACAAGCCCTTCAAACGCAACTGGATCGCGATGACCTCATGATTATTAGCTTGGATGGCATCTTCCAAAGCCAAATCTGTATAATAGGCCATCTCAGAGATATTTTCCGTTTGAATGCAATAATAAATGATTTGCCGATAACCCTCTAAGAGGAAGTCGGATTGCTTAAGTTCCCGCGCATAGGAGATAACTTTTTGGATATCATGAATGCCCTTTTGATACTCCCCACTTCGAATAAAATAGCGACCTTCTAGGTATAAGTAACGCAGT
>ERZ1674176.270-NODE-270-length-11524-cov-9.619583_pt1 | contig 11524 bp, 12 predicted proteins | sample MGYA00581288_ERZ1674176 | MGnify/ENA primary metagenome ERZ1674176 (study PRJEB41354, sample SAMEA4873327) | human saliva metagenome | biome: human-associated habitat [ENVO:00009003]; feature: mouth environment [ENVO:08000002]; material: saliva material...
CATCCGAACCTCCCCAGGGCAGGAATGCAGCAAGGATAAGGGTGCGCTGCCGGGTGCGCGGAGGATCTTTGTATATGCTGCTCGATCTTGGTCGACTGCAGGATGCTCTTCTTCGATGTGGTTCAGGCCATAGCTCTTGATTTTGCATCCTGGTGAAGAGCGTGTAAGCTTATACCCAGCCAAACGGCAAGCGCCCGTAGCTCAATGGATAGAGCATCTGATTACGGTTCAGAAGGTTGGGGGTTCGAGTCCCTCCGGGCGCGCAGCGGCCCCCCTCGGTGCGATCCATCGGTGGGGGTTCTGCATTTCTACCAAGCACTCCTTCGGGAGTGCTTTTTTCATGCCCATTTCGCGACTGTCACGGTCCCAGCGAGTCGGTTTCCTGTTTGATCCGAAATGACGCTCTCTCCGCAGCGGGTGTGCCTGACTGATGGCGCGACAGAACTCGCCCCACATGTTTCCTTCCGAGAGCCCCGCGACATAGTTCGCCCAATGCTGCCCCTTCAGTGGTACTCTCGCGAAAAAAATCGCCCTGCTCGACAAAAACCACTCATTTTGGGGTGTTTTGAGCGCGCTGGGCGAGTTCTTTCGCGTTCTAGGGTGCATCCGTGCTGTGCTGGGCGAACTTTGTCGCGTTCTGGGGCAACGGAGGCCATCGCTATGAAACCGGTGGCACCTTTGCGAGGGGGTGTGGGCGACTGAATGAAACCGACATCGCCTCTGCGAGCGAGAAACGCGCTCGAAACGGCCGAAAGTGGTGCGCAGAGGTGGCGTGGGTTTCAGCGGCAGCGGAGCTTACCCGCGCAAAGGTGCTGTCGGTTTCAATCTGGTGGAAGTGCTCGCCGGTAGGGCGTCGCCGCATTCACCTGAGGTGGCTGCTGTGCCCGTGGGCGGTGTCAGGGTTTGGCCAGGCTTCGAGACGACGCGCCGAACCAGACAATAGCGACCCAGCCCCGCTGGTGTGGAGGGCGCCGGAGGGGCCGGAGGGCGTGGACGGCGAGCGGGCGGGCCGCCGCCCACGGGCACACAGAGCAGCCCGGAACAACCGTGGGGCTATAAGCAGCCCGGCCCAGCAGGCATGCGAAGCAAAACCTCAGGAACTGGGAGGTGTTACGACCCACGGCTCGGTTGGCAGGGAACGCAATCCTGTAATCCCCAGGGCATCCGCAATGTCGGAGGCGCAACGTGCCCCGGGCACTCCCAGGGACGACCCGATAAACGAAACGACGTCCTCGGTGGACCAGCCCAGGCCTCGTAGGTCAGAGAGGGTGACGGCGCCGTCGCGCTTGGCCAACCTGGCCCCTGAGGGCGCGAGTGCGAGGGGCACGTGCGCATACGTCGGCTCGGAGGCCCCGAGCAAGTGGGCGAGCTGCGCCTGCGCGGGCGCCTGGGAGAGCAGGTCGAAGCCACGCACGACCTGGTCGACGCCCTGGAACGCGTCGTCGACGACGGCCGCCAGGTTGTAGGCGGGCACGCCGTCCGCGCGGCGCACGACGAAGTGGTCGACAGCCCCCGTGTAGGAGCCGTGCAGCTCGTCGAACACGGTCCACTCGGGCGAGGGGGCGGCCAGGCGCAGCGCGGGGGCGCGCCCAGCGGCGGCCAAAGCCTCGCGTTTAGCCTCGCGCTCGGACTCGCTCAGCGTCAGGCAGGTGCCCGGGTAGTGGCCGGGCGGGACGTGCGGCGCGGAGGCGGCCTCGCGGATGTCGCGGCGGGTGCAGTAGCACTCGAAGATGAGTCCGCGCGCGGCCAGTGACGCCAGGGCAGCCTCGTGCGCGTCGGCCCGCTCGGTTTGGATGAGGGGCTCGCCGTCCCAGTCGACACCGATCGCCGCCAGGTCCTCGATCTGGCGCTCGGCGGACCCCGTGCGCTCGCGGTCGATGTCCTCGATGCGTAGGACGAATCGTCGCCCGGTCGTGCGCGCCCAGGCCCACGCGAGGATCGCGGTGCGCAGGTTTCCCAGGTGGAAGTCGCCCGTGGGGGAGGGCGCGAATCGTCCGGTGTTCGTCATGCGCCCAGTGTACGAGGCGGTGGCCGCCTCCCGGGATCCGCCTCCCCGGGTGGTGGCGCGGCGGGCGTACAGTGGGGTGCATGGTGAGTTCTCGGGTGCCCGACTGGTTGGCGGTCTTCGTGGGCGGGGTCGTGGGGACGGCTGCGCGCGCCGGCTTGGACGAGGTCTCGAAGGCCTCGCCTGTGCGCGGCCTCTTCCTGTCGTGGTCGACGCTGATGGTCAACGCCGTGGGTGCGTTCCTCCTGGGCGCACTGGCCGCGTGGGTGGCGGGTCGCCTGGCGCGTGGAGCGGGGAATGCAGCCTCGCTGAAACTCCTAAAGCTCCTGGTCGGCACGGGTTTTGCGGGCGCGTTTACGACGTACGGGACGTACATTGTCGCGTCGGTGGGGTACGCCTCGCTCAATGGAATTGTCGAGGCCGTCTCTCAGTCCCTCGGTCTCCTGGCCCTGGGTGGTGCCTGTGCCTGGGCGGGGATGCGCGTCGGGGAGTGGCTGTGCGCCCCATCGGGCGCGCGCCCTGTCAGCGACGAGGAGGGGCGAGCATGAGCGGATCGACCTTCCTGTTCGTGGCCCTGGCCGGCGGGGTAGGCGCGTGCGCCCGCTTCTGGCTGGATCGAGAGACTCAGCGCGCCCTGTCGTCGTGGGGTGAACCGGCGGGGGCGAAGCTCGGCATCCTGGCCGTCAACGGCATCGGGTGTTTCCTGGCCGGCGCGGCCACTCAGCTGGTGCCCGCAGGCCTCATGCCGATCGTGTCGACCGGGTTCCTCGGCGGCTTCACGACGTTTTCGACGGCGCTCGTGGACGCGGTGACCCTGTGGGCGGACGGGTTCCGGGGGCGCAGCCTCGCCCTGGCGCTCGGCACGTGGGCGGCCTCGTGGGGCGCTGCGCTCGCGGGCATCGCCTGTGCCGGATAGGCGTTTGTCGCGCAACTGAGGCCACCATGCGGGCTGATGGGTGAGGGTTTAGCCACGATACGGAGTTTTGTAACAGCATTCCGAGCGCTCGCTACGCTGGCCCTCATATGCTGATGTTGCGGGCCGTGCGGCCCAGTAACGGAGATGCACATGATTGACCTCACCGGGGTGTCTAAGGTCTACCCCGTGAAAAACGGCGGCACGGTCGTCGCGCTCGATGGGGTGAACCTGCACGTTGATCGCGGTTCGATCCACGGGATCGTCGGCCGCTCGGGCGCCGGTAAGTCCACGCTTATCCGCTGTCTGACGGCCCTGGAGAAGCCCACCGAGGGCCACATTGTCGTCGACGGCCTCGACCTGGCGACCCTGACGGGTTCCGCGCTGCGCGCCGCCCGTCGTCGCATCGGCATGGTCTTCCAGGCTGCGAACCTCCTGGACGCTCGCACCGCTGCCGACAACATCGGCTACCCGCTCAAGCTGGCGGGCGTGCCCGCCGCGAAGCGCCGTGAGCGCGTCGAGGAGCTCCTCTCGCTCGTGGGCCTCGAAGGCCGCGGCGATTCCTACCCGTCCCAGCTGTCGGGCGGCCAGCGTCAGCGCGTCGGCATCGCCCGCGCCCTGGCCGACAACCCCGCCGTTCTCCTGTGTGATGAGCCGACCAGCGCGCTTGACACCGAGTCGACCGCTCAGATCCTGTCGCTGCTGCGCCACGTTCGCGACGTCGCCGGCGTTACCGTCGTCATCATCACCCACGAGATGGCCGTCGTCCGCGAGATCTGCGACTCCGTGACCCTCCTCGGTCACGGCCAGGTCCTGCAGACCGGCACCCTCGAAGAGGTCGTGGCCGACCCCTCGACTCCGCTCGCCCGCGAACTGGTCCCCATGCCTGTCGTCGAGTCGGTTCCGGCGGAATCCGCCGACAGTCCATTCGAGCCGAACGCGGTGGGCACCGTCCTCCTCGACGTCGTCTTCACCTCGCACCCGGGCGTGCCCACGGGTGCCACGGTCCTGCGCCTGGCCTCATCGATGGGCGCGGACGTGACCGCGGGAACCTTCGAGTCTCTCGGCAGCGTGCAGGTGGGCCGCCTGGCCCTGACCGTGCCCGCGTACCACGCTGACAAGATCATCGAGCAGCTGCGCAAGAACAACGTCCACGCGGAAGTGAGGGACCAATGACCGCCGCACACACTGCCGCTCATGCGCTGGCGCTCCTGCCCGCAGGCAAAGGCGATCCGACGTGGTTTGACAACCCGGCCCTCACTGACAAGTTCGGTCCGGCAATCCTCGAGACCCTCATGATGACGGGCCTGTCCACGATCTTCGCGGTCATCATTGGCACGCTCCTGGGCCTCCTCCTGGTCCAGACCGGCAAGGGTGGCCTCACCCCGAACAAGGGCGTGTACCAGGCCGTGTCCTTCGTCGTGAACATCGTGCGCTCCCTGCCCTTCATCATCGGCATCATCATGCTGATCCCGGTCACGAAGATGATCGTTGGCAAGTCCACGGGCTCGCTCGCGACCGTCGTGCCGCTCGTCATCCTCTCCGCGCCCTTCTTTGCGCGCCTCGTGGAGACGAACCTGTTGGCCGTCGATCCCGGCAAGATCGAGGCCGCTCAGATGATGGGTGCCTCCAACCGTCAGATCCGCTGGGGTGTCCTCATTCGCGAGGCCATGCCGGCCCTCATCCAGTCCATCACCACCCTGGCGATCACCCTGATCGGCTACTCCGCGATGGCGGGCGCCGTCGGCGGCGGCGGCCTGGGCCAGATGGCCATCAACTACGGCTACAACCGCTGGCAGGACGACGTCATGATCTCCACCGTCGTCGCCATCATCATCATCGTGCAGATCATCCAGCTGATCGGCGATCTCCTCTCGCGCCTGGTCGACCACCGCGCGCGCTGACAGAACCCGGTCAGGCCACCCCGGCCTTGGCCATCCATCCCATTCAGTACGCAGAAGAAAAGAGAAACACCATGCGTCACCGCTCTCTCGCAGCTATCGGCCTGGCGGCCGTTGCCACCCTGGGCCTGGCGGCCTGCGGCGGCGGCTCCTCCTCCTCGGATGCTTCCGGCTCTTCCTCGGACGTCGTCACCCTGACCGTGGGCGCGACCCCCTCGCCCCACGCGAAGATCCTCACCTACATCAACGACAACCTTGCCGCGGACGCGGGCATCAAGCTCGACATCGTTGAGTACACCGACTACGTCCAGCCCAACACCGCACTGAACGACGGCGACCTGGACGCTAACTTCTACCAGACCGTTCCCTACCTGGAGAACGCGGAGAAGCAGTTCGGCTACAACTTCGAGGCCGGTGAGGGCATCCACCTCGAGCCCCTCGGCGTGTTCTCCAACAAGCACAAGTCCCTCGACGAGCTGCCCGACGGCGGCACGATCGGCATCATCTCCGACACGGCCAACCAGTCCCGCGCGCTCGAGCTCCTGGCTACCCAGGGCCTCGTCTCGATCCCCGAGGGTGACGGCGACGTCAACATCAACACCGTCACCAAGCTGAAGAACTTCGACTTCCGTGAGGTCGAGGGCCCGCAGCTGGTCCGCTCGCTCGACGACTTCGACTACGCGGTTATCAACGGCAACTTCGCCCAGGAGGGTGGCAAGACCATCTCCGGTGACGCGCTCGTCGTCGAGTCCCCCGTGGACAACCCGGCCGTGAACGTCCTCGTGTGGAAGGGCGACTCCAAGAAGGCCGACGCCATCGCGAAGCTCGAGAAGCTCCTGCACTCCGATGAGGTGAAGCAGTACATCGAGAAGACCTGGTCGGACGGCTCGGTCATCCCGGCGTTCTGATCCACGAGGCCGGGGCGCGCTGGCGCCGAGGCTGACGGAACGCGTGGCCGACAGGCTCGCATAGAAAACGGGTGGGCCCCGGAACCTTAGGGTTCCGGGGCCCACCCTTGTGTCCGCGCAAGCGGCGATCAGTTGGTGCGAGACTCGAGCGGGAACTCGGCGTCCGGCTCGTGCGTGATGCGGTTACGCATGTCGCGGCGGAAGACTTCAATAGCCCACAGCCAGATGATGTGGCCGAAGAACTCGGACAAGTGCTCCGCGAAAGGCTGGTTCCAGGGTGCCGGGACGGTGCCCATCAGCGGCATGAGGACGACGTGGAAGGCCACGTAGACGAAGATGCCGAAGGCAGCACCCTGCCAGAGCTTGATCTGTGGGAAGCGCTCGGCCAGCACACAGTAGAGAACCGCGAAGCCGATCGAGAACGCGAAGTGGACGATGAAGGAAACCCAGGGGAGTCCTTCGTTACCGTTGTAGGTGTAGGACAGGTGGGTGACGCTCTCCGGGATGCCCAGCTGTTGGAGCAGTTCCTGGGGCGGGTTGGTGGCGTTGCGCTCGGGCGTACGCGGAGGCAGTGGCACCTCCCAGCCGAACTTTACGATCGCGGAGACGATGCCGCCGAGAACACCTGCGAGTGCTGCGACGCCATAGCGGCGGCGCTTGGGATTGGTCTGAATCAGTGCCATGTGACAAGCATGAAACTCTGACAGGGGATTTTCGAGGCCTTTGTATTCTTAGCGCTCAGGATCACACAGGCACGTGATGAAGGAAAAGGGCTACAAAGAGCCGAGTAGGTGAATTTATTCGTTTATTAATGAGTAAATACGAGGGGTGGGTGCGGGACTTTCATCCCGCGCCCACCCCTCGTGTGGCGTTAACTGCGTCGCAACCCCCGGCGCTGCGACGCGCGAGGCGTGTGCGCCTCGTCAGTCGACGATGCCGTACAGACGGTCGCCCGCGTCGCCCAGGCCGGGGACGATGTAAGACTTCTCGTTGAGGTGATCGTCGACGGCGGCGACAACGACGTTCACGTCGGCGCGATCGCCGATCGCGTCCTCAAGGGTGCTGATGCCCTCCGGAGCGGCCAGGATGCACACGCAGGTGACGTCCTTTGCGCCGCGCTCGAAGAGGTAGTTGGTGGCGGCGACCATGGTGTGGCCGGTGGCCAGCATTGGGTCCAGCACGAAGCACTGGCGGCCCGACAGGTCGTCCGGCAGGCGGTTCGCGTAGGTCTCGATCTCGAGGGTGTCGTCGTCGCGGCGCATGCCCAGGAAGCCGACCTCGGCGGTGGGCAGCATACGGGTCATGCCCTCGAGCATGCCCAGGCCTGCGCGTAGGACGGGGACCACGATCGGGCGAGGCTCGGAGAGCTTGAGGCCGACGGTGGGGGCGACCGGGGTCTGGATGGGGGTCTCGGTGACGGCCACTTCGCGCGTCGCCTCGTAGGCGAGCAGGGTGACCAGTTCGTCCACGAGCTGGCGGAACGTCGCCGACGGCGTTTCGCGATCGCGCAGGACGGTGAGCTTATGGGTGATGAGGGGGTGATTAGCTACGTGGAGGCGCATGGTTATAGGCTACCTTGTTCGTCCGCTGGCGCGCATCCAGTGTGTCGAAGACGAGGCCGGGGTCTCCTCGTCGCTTCCGCTGCGCCGGTCGGCGGCCCGGATCGGCAGCGTGTCGGGCCTCGTGTCAAACTCATTCGTCACACGAGCACCATGAGTCACTGTGGACTCCAACTACCCCAACAGTCGTTTGGCCGGTAAGCTAGGAGGGTGACCGTGAATGAGCAGTACCGCGAAGCAATGGGCAAGGCCCTCTTCCTGGCCAACCGCGCCCGCGAAACGGGGGACGTTCCCGTCGGAGCCGTCGTCGTCGACGAAAACGGCCGCATCATCGGACGCGGGTGGAACTGTCGCGAGGCTAACCATGATCCCGCAGGTCACGCCGAAATTGTCGCCCTGCGTGAGGCCGGCCGCGCCAGGGGTACCTGGCGCCTGACGGGCTGCACGCTCATCGTCACCCTTGAGCCCTGCACGATGTGTGCGGGCGCGATTCTCGCCTCTCGCATTGATCGCGTCGTCTTCGGCGCCTGGGACCCCAAGGCTGGCGCCGCCGGATCCCTACGCGACGTCCTGCGCGACGCCCGCATGCCGCACCCGACCGAGGTCATCGGCGGTGTCCTCGCCCAAGAGGCCGCCATGCAGCTGCGCTCCTTCTTCCTCAGCTGTCGCACGCCCAACGAGATGCCCGTCGTCCAAGCTCCCGTCCACGAGCCCAGCGACCTGGTCGCGCCCATCGTCGTCCCCTACGAGGAAGGCGAGGCCCCCGAGCAGGTCCACGAGAAAGCCACCCACGATGAGGGCGTTCCCGCGCAGCTCGTTACCCCCGAGGCGCCGGCCGCTCCTGCCGTTCCCGCTCCTTCCGACGAAAACCCTCGCTCTGGAGCCTTCCCCGTGCCTCCCCAGCACGGTCGGGTCAGTCACCGTGGCACCGAGGCCTCGCCCCTGCCTCGTCGAGCAGGACGCCCCTTCTCCGAGCGTGTGTCCGGCAACGCCGACAACCCCGCAGACATCCCCGCGGGCTCCTCGCTCCAACCCGCTGCCCCCGTCTCGCAGCCGCCCTACCGTAGCGCCGCCCCCGTCCTGCAGGCGGTCTTGCCGAGCACGACGCGCGGTCCCATCACGCGCACCGTCCCCCAGATTCGCCCCGTCCACGTGCGCCCCGCCGCGTCCGTGCCCGAAGGCCTCTACACGCCCGCGCAGCCCGGCCGCCCCGTGGCTCAGCCGCTGCGCGCTAGCGCGCCCCGGCCTCGTCCTGCGGAGCCCGTCACCGCGCCCGCGCCCACGGAGCCGCCGGCCCCCGTCGTGCAGGCCGCACCCGCACCCGTCGAAGAGTCGCCCGCGCCGATCCCCGCGCCGCCCGCGTTCCCGCAGCGCGCCACCTCGCGACAGGGCGCGCGCCCGCAGCGCCCCCTCCCGCAGGCCTTCGAGCCCGAGCCCGCGCGCCGTGTCGACTACGAGCTGTCCCCGCGCCAGTTCAACGACGTTGACCCCATCACCTCCGGTATCCGCGTGCGCCGCTCCACCCGCCGCCGCGGCAACGCTCGTCACTGACGTGATCCCCGCGCGCGTCATCACGGTCTCGGACCGCTGCTCCGCTGGTCTCGCCGAGGACCTCTCCGGGCCCCTCGCCGCGCGCCTCCTCGCCGATCACGGCGTTGACGCCTCGGTCGTGATCGTCCCCGACGATGTCGACGCCATTCGCGCCGCTATCACTGCTGCCGTGGAGGATGGCGCCCGCTTCGTCTTCACGACCGGTGGTACCGGCATCTCTCCCCGCGACGTTACCCCCGAAGCCACCGAGCCGCTCCTCGTCACCCGCATCGACGGCCTCGCCGACGCGATCCGCCGCCGCGGCGAGGAAAAGATTGCCTCCGCCGCCCTGTCGCGAGGCCTCGTCGGCGTGACCGCGCGTTCCCCCGAGGGAGCCCTCGTCGTCAACGCGCCCGGCTCGCGCGGCGGTGTCTCCGATACGGTGGCCGTTATCGGCCCCCTCGTCGCTCACATCGTCGACCAGCTCGCTGGCGGCGACCATCCGCGCGCTTAAAAGCCTGAGATAGCAACGAAAAGGCCGCCCTGCATATACGCTGCGGGTGGTCTCCGCGTACAGTGGGGCGTCAGTCCTGCGGATCCTCCGGGCGCACCCAGTCGCCGCTGCGGCCGCCCGACTTCGCCACGATTTTCGCCTCGAGGATGCGGGCGGAGCGGTCCACGCCCTTGACCATGTCCACGATCGCGAGAGCCGCCACCGTCACCGAGGTCAGCGCCTCCATCTCCACGCCCGTGCGGTCGGCCGTGCGCACGGTCGCGCGAATCGCCACGTGATCGTCCTCCAGGCTCAGGTCCACCGCGCAGCCGTGCACGCCGATCGTGTGCGCGAGGGGCAGCAGCTCGGGGACGCGCTTCGCCGCCGAAATGCCGGCCACGCGCGCCACCGCCAGGACGTCGCCCTTCGGGACGGTGCCGTCACGCAGGGCCTGCATGACCTCGGGTGAGCAATCCACGCGGCACACGGCGCTCGCCTGGCGCACCGTCGGATTCTTCGCGGTCACGTCCACCATGTAGGCGGCGCCGTCCTCGTTCAGATGCGTAAACTTCACGGTTATCCTCTCGTTAATTCTCTCTACGGTGGGGTCAGCCCACGAGTGGGACGACCGCCAGCTCCTGGCCGGGCTCGACCACCTCGACGTCCGGCGCGACCACGCCGATTGCCTCCGCGTTCGCAAGCGAGGCCACCAGGTGCGACTTCGACCCCAGGGGGTGCACCGGCTCCACCCAGCGGGCCCCGGCCTCGTCTCCCTCCCCTGAGACGAAACGAAGCGGGATGAACTGCGTCTTTCCGGACGGGCAGTCCCAGCCTACGTGCGCGCGGGCGAGCACGCCGCTGGGTACCGTTCCGCCGTGCTCGGGGGCGACGAGGCCGGACATGACCGCCAGCGCGCCCGCCACGTACATGTGGAACGTTGTAAAGACCGAGACCGGGTTGCCGGGCAGGCAGATGACCGGTGTCTCGCGGCCACCCGTGCCCACCTGTGTCGAGCCGACACCCTGCGGGCCGCCCGGCTGCTGCGCAACGTGGTGGAAGCCCGCGTCCGTGCCAAGCGTCAGGCGCACAACCTCGAAGGCTCCCGCCGAAATGCCGCCGGCCGTGAGGACGAGGTCAGCCTCCGGGGCCTCATCGAGGGCCGCGCGCAGCTCGGCCGGGGTGTCCCCCGTGCGCAGGTGCGCGACGACCTGCCCGCCGGCCTCCTCGACGAGGCCGCGCAGCAGGATGCCGTTTGAATCGGGAATCTGCCCGCGCTCGAGGGCCTCGCCGGCGCGCTTGAGCTCCCTGCCCGTCGACACGACGATGACGCGCGGGCGGGGCAGGACTGTGAGGGTGCCGTGGCCGACTGAGGCAGCAGCCGAGAGGGCTGTCCCGTCTAGGATTCGGCCGGCCTCCAGGACCGGGGAGCCTGCAGCGAGAGCCTCGCCCGCCACACGCACATTCGCGCCCAGCTTCGGGGCGACGCGGATCTCGACGGTGTCGGGTGCCTGAGCGATGCCCGCCGCGTGGTCCGTGTCCTCGACTTTCACGACGGTGTCCGCGCCTTCGGGGATCGGCGCGCCCGTCATGATGCGCCACGCCTGCCCCCGCTCGAGCCGATTCTCGCGGGTGTCTCCCGCCGGAATGTCGCCGGCGACCGGCAGAGTCCACGGGCCCTCACCCTCAAGGTCCTCGCGGCGCACCGCGAACCCGTCCATCGCGGAGTTCGTGAACGGAGGGAGGGGGATCAGAGAGGAAACGTCGACCGCCAGGCGGCGACCCAGACATTCCTCGACGGGGAGCGTCTCGTGGGGGAGGACGTGGCTGAGTGCCAGGGCCTCGATCAGCTCGCGATGCTGAGCGGTAGACAGGGCGGGATCGTGCATGTGTCCAGTGTAGGACCAGGTGGGGTGGGCGAGGCGTGTGGGGGCCGCTGAGCGCCCGCTCAGCCGTGACGTGTAGAGGACCGTCGGGTCGGGGAGGCGCGCGGGGGCAGGTCGGGCCAGAGCGTCGGTCCCGGTCCTGAGGGGAGATGATGGTCGGGCGGTTGAACGTGGCCGTCCGTCTCGCGTCCGCTGCACGAGGCATAGGCTGGGTTGGATCGTTGCGGCTTATTTCAGCGACCTGGATATGGATGTCGGGGGGATTTGCGCCATCCAAGGGTTCGACACGCCGGCGACACGCCGTTGGAAGGCTTCGCATGGCGCAAATCCCC
>ERZ1674176.292-NODE-293-length-10719-cov-14.571643_pt1 | contig 10719 bp, 5 predicted proteins | sample MGYA00581288_ERZ1674176 | MGnify/ENA primary metagenome ERZ1674176 (study PRJEB41354, sample SAMEA4873327) | human saliva metagenome | biome: human-associated habitat [ENVO:00009003]; feature: mouth environment [ENVO:08000002]; material: saliva material...
TGCCGTCTTCGTCTGTGCCCAAGAACAGTAGCGTGCCGGGTGATTCTCCGGTCCGGGTTTCGCGTTCGCATTGGTCCGATTATGAGCGTACGGATACTGCATTCTGGCGGGAGTCGCTGTGGGCTACTCAGCAGTTCATCTGGGGTTATAAGGATTATGATCGCCGCTACGCTGAGGATTTCAGCTCGGATACTGTTTCCTCTTCGGAGTTCTCGGTCATGCTGTACCGCATGGAGCACGGCGGCAGCCGTCTCACATAGTGTCTCGCCGTGGTGTTAGCTATTTTGGGTAGCTTTCGTCAAATAGGCAACTTTACGACCCTGTTTATGTGCCACTTTTATTGTGGGTGACTTTTATGTTGCCTTGCCCACCGCATTGTGAATATTCTCAACCTGCAGAGGTTGCATAGGTGCGAATTTTTCGAATGCGGTGGGTTTTTTGTGCTTTCTTTTTTGTACAGTGACCAGTGTTTGTGCTTATCAGCACAATATTTAGGCATATTTTCCACGTCATGCACATACTTTTTAAAGCTATACTTCACCTTAAGACATGCGATAAAACACACAGACATTTTTCGCGCTGATGACCTTTCAGGTTCCAGCACGTCTTAACTATTTGCTACGGTGTTTATGCGCACCACACTCGATGCGTGACACCGATAAAAACTGATTGGATAACAATGTCCTCACTTCCCAACCACATGCGCTTTGCGCTACCCAAAAACATGGCTAAGAGCGGCTGCGCCCTCACTTTGGCGGGCGCCATGCTCTTGCCCCTCTCTCCCGCGTTTGCCGCACCTGCTACTCCGATAGCAGCCCAGGCTGTTGAGCAGGGTGAGGTTCAGGGTGCTCAGCGTCTGCAGGTTACCTCCGGCACTTTTGATATTCTCAAGGGCGGCAACGTGATGGTTAGCGGCTCCGGTTTCTCCAAGGACTTCGTTAAGGGCAAGTCGTTCCGCCTGTACGTTGTTCCGAAGGGTGAAAGCGTTGCTTTCTCGCCGCACCGTCCGCGTGATTACCCCTTCTATGTTCAGGATGTTCCCGCCTCCGCTTTCGCGGCTGACGGCACCGTGAACCTGACCGCTTCTATCGGCGCTAACTATCTGGAGGCCAATGGCTCGTCCTTCGATGTTGTGCTCGGTTACCGCGATGACGCTGAAGACGGCTGGATTCCCGCGGATGAGGTTCGTACTGAACTGAAGGTTGCGGATGTTCCCACCGTTGATTCCCCTACCCTGTCGTACAGCGCTTCGTCGGTGAATGCTTCTGAGAACGCTAAGGTCACTGTGAACGGTGCTGGCTTCCAGAACATTTCGTACAACGGTAGCGAGTCGCTGATTGTTGCGGTTCGTGCGGTTGATCCGGCGACCGGTAAGGCAACCGGCCCCGCGCTGGCACAGTCGGAGGCTAAGTTCACCTCCTACTCTGCTTTCTTTGGTCAGTACATGGGTTACACCAACGGCCGCTTCTCGACTGTTCTGGACATCCCGGCGGGTACCCTGAAGTCCGGTAGCTCCTACGTTGTGCAGACTTTCGAGTTCAATGTTCCGGAAGATAACGATGAGGCGAACAACCAGGCACTGAGCACTCAGGCGTTTGTTCCGGTGAACGGCGAGAACGCTAAGACTGCTTCGCCTTCGGTGTCCCTGAGCACTGACAAGGTTGATCTGAGCTCTTCGACCACTATCCGTGTAAAGGGTAAGGACTTCAAGGTTCCGGCTGGCGCTACCGTGAACGTTCTGTTCTCTGAGGCTGAGGCTGACGGCAACCCGACCGGTGAGGCTCTGGATAGCATCACTCTGAGCGCTGACCGCGTGGCAACCGGCGCGTTTGAGACGACCGTTAACGTTGACGGCACCAAGCTGGACGCTGATGGCCACTACGCTATTTTCGTGACCGTGAACTACGCCGATGGTGACAGCGAGCGCATCGCGGCTGATTACCTGACTTTGACCGGTGAGTCTGCGAACAAGAAGGCTCGTGAGCGTTTCGCTGATGTTCCGGCTGCTCACGCGAACCACAAGGCTGTTCTGTGGGCTGCTGATCAGAAGCTGATTGATTCTCGTGAGAAGGATTGGTTCGGCGTTAATGATGATGCGACCCGCGGTGAGCTGACTGTTGCACTGTACCGTATGGCTGGTTCCCCGAAGGTTACCCTGCCGGCTACTAGCCCGTACCCGGATGTGAAGACCGATGACCCGAACTACGCTGCGTACATTTGGGCTCGTCAGAAGGGTATTACTTTCGGCTGGTCTGATGGCAAGTTCCACGCGAATGCGTCTGTTTCTAACGCTACTGTTGCGGCGTTCCTGTACCGTTTTGATGGTAAGAAGCCGGTTGCTGTGACTGAGGCGCCGTACACCGATGTGAAGGTCGGTTCTGCGTTCTACCGCGAGATCACTTGGGCTAAGCAGCAGAAGCTACAGGTTTTCCCGGGCTCTGAGTACCACCCGTCTGCGCTGGTGAGCCGTGGTGAGCTGGCTGGTTTCTTGATGAACTACAAGGTCCGCTAGGGTTTTGCTAGTTCACTGGGTTTAGCTTCTAGGTTCTAGAGATTATGCCGGGCTGGCGGCGATGAAACGTTGGTTTTATCCCGCCGGCCCGGCTTTCTGTGTCTCCTGCAGGGCGTTTATGAGGTGCCTGCAAGGTATCTGTAGGGGCGCGTGCGGGACTGTCGCCCGGTGCTGTTCCGCGGTTTTTCGAGGTATTTTTGCCGGCTAACACGCTAATGTGGGCTGTACCGCATGTGGGGCGCGCCTCATGCGGTACCCGCTATTGGGCGGATTTTTGGGGTGCTCTACTCCCCTTTTTTAAGAATGTTCTGTGGAGTGTAAATTAATATTTTTCAAGCTGTGGTTTATGCTTAGGACTGTTGCGCCCCCTTGGTGCGCGCCCTTATCCGGCTGGGTGCGTAGAACTAGAGGGAGCCCATCACACACCGACACATCAACCACATTGAGGATTTATGTCCCAGGATTTTAAGCAGTCGACTGATACTGCCCATAATTCTTCTGCACCTCTGCTGGCACCGGAGGGCACCCCCGAGGCTTCTTCTCAGGCTGAGTCGAAGAAGCGTAAGCGCCGCCGTATTGAGCTGGCTGTTGGCGCTGTGGCGCTGGCGGGTGTTTTGTATCTGCCGTTCTCACCTCTTTTCTCTTTTTATGATCCGTCGGAGGCGCGTCTTTCTTCGGCGGATACTGCTGCGCCGGCGACCGCTTCGGCGACTTCTACTTCTGCTCTGGTGTCGAGTTCTTCGACCCAGGGCCCGAAGATTCTGCGTCCGTCCGTGACCGCGCCGGATGCGAACACTATTTTTGCTGATGCCTCTGAGGATTCTGCGTACTATGCGGGTATCCGTTGGGCTGTTCGCACCCAGACGATGGAGCCGGTTTCTGAGGACCAGTTTGGTGCTGAGGATCCGGTGACTCGTGGCGAGTTGATCACCATGTTCTATAAGCTGGCGGGTTCGCCGGCGGTGACTCGTCCGGAGCATTCGCCGTATGCGGATGTTGATGAATCTGACCCGAACTATGATGCGTACCTGTGGGCGCGTCAGGAGCGTATTACCTCCGGCTGGGTTGATGGTAAGTTCCATGCGGAGGCGCACCTGTCGAATGCTTCCGCTGCGGCGCTTCTGTACCGTGCTGATGGTGCGCAGAAGATTCAGATGTCGGGTACTTCCCCGTTTAGCGATGTTTCGTCTGCGACTCCGTTCTACCGTCAGATTGTGTGGGCGTCTCGCCATGGCGTGTCGACGGTGTCTGAGGGTAATGCTTTTGAGCCGACGACTCAGACCTCTCGTGGTCGTATTGCGATGATGATGTACCTGTACTTCCGCACTTCCTAGTTTTTGCACTTCCTAGTTTCTGTGCTTTGTTTTAGCGCTTTGCTTTAGCGTGTTTGGCGGCCCCGCACTCTTGTTTGGGAGTGCGGGGTTCTTTTTTCGGGCTTTAGCCTGCTGGGCTCAGTTTTTAGCGGCTGGTCAACCTGGGAAAACCCTCAGAACCTTCAAGTCTCTCTTGAGTGTTTCCTGACTTCTATTCACCCCTTTGATAGGGTGAAATTGTCCCCGAAACTGACGGGGATATTCGACCACTTCTCATTGGGTTGGCGCAGATTCGACGAAGATTTCTCACTCCCCTTTTAGAAACTGCATTGGCGCGATGGGTTCGACCAATAAGGAATGATTATGTCCGCTCTTCCGAATTTCAAGGCTTCGTCCTTCTTCCGTGCAGCACGGGGTTGCGGTGCATTGGCGCTGGCTGGCGCGATGATTCTGCCGATGTCTCCTGCGCTTGCTCAGAATGTTGCCGCGGATACTCCTGCGGCGGCTGTTGCTGGTTCCCTGCCGGATGATCGCGTCCGCGAGAATCCTGTTGCTACTTCTGATGAGTTCGCTCCTCATTGGAGCTACAACGCTTTGAAGGATACCGGTAACGATCAGGTTCTGAACTTCTCAGGTTGGGGTTTCAACGGCGATATTAACTCCCCGAAGGGTGTTCACCTCGCCATCCGTGAGAAGGGCTCGAACACCCCCGTCCTGGCTATTAGCGACATCATCGAGTACAACGACCCCGAGTATTCGTCCCAGTACCAGCATGGGCTCCTCAACGGTAACGTTAAGATTCCCGCTAACACCCTGGATACGGCGAAGCAGTACACCGTTGAGGTGTGGGGTAATAATGGCTACGATGACGACGAGTTCATTACCCCTGTCGTAGGTAAGGCACCCGAGGGCCGCGGCACTCTGCTTGCTTCTCAGGCGCTGAACTTCGATGGTTCTGACGGCACGACGGCTGCGGATGTTCCGGGAGCTAAGCCTATTCAGGAGGCTACCCCGACGTTTGAGGTTCTGTACGACGGCAAGGCTCAGCTGCTGTACACCTTCGAGGGCGGTACCGTCCACGTGAAGGGTTCGGGGTTCACCAAGGAGTGGCGCGAGAAGCACGGCAAGGTGGCGGTTTATCTGGCCGCTTCTCAGGGTGTTCCCGACGGTAGCCTACTGCCCGCTGATGATACGCCGCTACGTTTTGAGGAGGGTAAGGACTTCACCATTGCTGAGGACGGCACCCTGGATGCTCAGCTGACGGTCAAGCCGGACGTGCTTCAGCGCTACTATGAGCCTCGCTACTACTTCCCCGGTATCCCGACTTACGATGTGCGTTACGAGGTTGACCTGGTTGCTGAGCAGCAGGGTCAGCCCCAGCTGACCATTGAGGATCTATGGGCTGGCAAGAATGTGATTCGCCGTATTGCAGTGCAAACTCAGGCGTTCCGTCCCAGTCCGTTTGCCCCCAAGGTGGAATACAAGGCTCTTGGCGATACCACCACTGATCAGGACATTTACTTCTCGGGTACCGGTTTCTACGGTGAGATTCACTCCGTCAAGGGTGTTCAGTATGTAATCCGTGAGAAGGGTTCGAACACCCCTGTTCTGGCGACCAGCGACATCATTGAGTACAACCACCACGACCGTGCCTTTGAGTATGTGAACGGCGTAGTGAACGGCACCGTGAAGGTTCCGGCTAACACTTTGGATGCTTCGAAGAAGTACGTGGTGGAGGTCTGGGCTAATGACGGCTACAGCGAGAGCGGCGAGTTCCTTGCCCCCGTTGTGGGTAAGGCGCCCGAGGGTCGCGGTGAGCTGTTGGCTTCTCAGGACCTGAATTTCAAGGGCTCTGACGCTGTTGAGGATAAGAAGCCTAGCTTGACCGATGAGCAGCGCAAGGAACGCGCTACCCGCGGTGAGCTGGCGGTGGCTCTGTACCTTCAGGCTGGCGCCCCCGAGGTGAAGCTGCCGGAAGTCTCTCCCTGGCCGGACGTGAAGACTGACGACCCGAACTACGCTGCGTACATTTGGGTTCGTGAGAAGGGCATCAGCTACGGCTGGTCGGATGGCAAGTTCCACGCGGATGCCGGCATTTCGAACGCTACGGTTGCGGCGTTTACTTACCGTGCGTCTGGTTCTCCTGCGGTGAAGGGTGATTCCCCCTACGTGGATGTTAAGCCTGGTTCTGCGTTCTACCGTGAGATTGTGTGGGCTAGCCAGAATTTGCCTACTGTGTACGGTGGTCACTATTTCCTTCCTAAGCAGCTGCTGACTCGCGGCCACCTGGAAACTGTTCTGACTGCTTTCCAGTCTCGATAAGCTGGCCTGCTAAACTGGCTCTGCTTGTCGACACTAGTCGCACGAGTAACCCCGTGTTCCCGAGTGGTGTTTCTATTCGGGAGCACGGGGTTCTGTTTTCGGGGTTTAACGTGCTGAGTTTAGCTTGCTGGGTTCAGTTCTTAGTGGCTGGTCAACCTGTGAAAACCATCAGAACCTTCAAGCCTCTCTTGAGTGTTTCCTGACATCTATTCAGCCCTTTGATAGGGTGAAAATGTCCCCGAAACCGACGGGGATACTCAACCACTTCTCATTGGGTTGGCGCAGATTCGACAGAGATTTCTCACCCCCAGAAACCCTATGAACCTGCATCTTCCCGGTGGGTACGACCCGTTAGGATGATGCATGTCCCCGCTTCCGAATTCTAAGTCTTCTTTCCTCCGCGCGGCGCAGGGTTGCGGCGCACTGGCACTGGCTGGCGCTATGGTTCTGCCGATGACTCCGGCACTCGCCCAGGATGCGGCACCTGTTGCTAATGCACCGGCGGCAAATGCTGTGACCCCCAAGCCGGCTGCTCAGGATGCAGCGGCACAGCCGACGTACTCCACTGATTATGACGGTATTCTGTACACCGGCGAGGGTGGCACCGTGACTCTGAAGGGTACCGGTTTCACCAAGCAGTGGCGTGAGCAGCACGGCACCGTTGTTTTCTACATTGCTGCTACGAAGGACCGCCCCGGTAATGCTGAGCCTTCCACGTCGATGCTCCGCTTTGAAGAGGGGAAGGACTTCACCATTGCCGATGACGGCACTTTTGAGGCGAAGCTGACCATCAAGGCTAAGGCCCTGGAGAATTTCTACACTCCCATCGATTATTTCCCGGGTATCACCCTGGACGAGGTGCGTTACGAGACGGGTATTTTGACCGAGGCTAAGGGCCAGCCCCAGTCGAGCATTGAGGATATTTGGGCTCGCAAGAACGTTATCGCCCACCACCCGATGTACACCCGCGCTTACCATCCGCAGGTCCTGGCACCTAAGTGGAAGTATGATGCTCTGAAGGACACCACGAAGGATCAGGAGCTACTGGTCCAGGGTGAGGGTTTCGTTGGGGAGGAGTTGCCTGGCCGCGAGGGTGCCATGTACGTGATTCGTGAGAAGGGCACCGGCACGCCCGTCCTGGCGATGAGCGATATGAAGTCTTACTATGAGAGTCCCGATGGCGTAACCCGTCTGGAGGGAGGCACTCTTTACCGCACCATCAAGATCCCCGCAAACACCCTGAATCCTTCTAAGCAGTACGTCATTGAGGCGTGGAGCGACTACGACTACGACCTCACCAGGAAGGACAGGCCCCTCATCACCCCGATTGTGGGTTACGCGCCGGAGCACCGCGGTGTTCTTATGGCTCGTCAGGATCTGAAGTTTGAGGGCGTTCCGAACTTCACGGATGCTACTGCGCCCACGCGAGAATACAAGACCCTGACTTCGAAGCTCACCTACCAGGAGCAACAGCAGCGTGCTACCCGCGGCGAGTTGACTGCGGCACTGTACGCTCAGGCTGGTAGCCCCAAGGTGAACCTCCCGGCAGTCTCCCCCTGGCCGGATGTGAAGACCACCGACCCGAACTACGCCGCCTACGTGTGGGCTCGTCAAAAGGGCATTACTTTCGGCTGGTCTGATGGCAAGTTCCACGCGGAGGCAAGCATCTCGAACGCTACAGTTGCGGCATTCACCTACCGTGCAGCGGGTTCCCCTGCGGTATCGGGCGTGTCTTCCTTTACCGACGTGAAGCCGAATTCTGCGTTCTACCGTGAGATTCTGTGGTCCACTCAGCAGTATGTCATTAATCCGGATTTCGGCTCTTTTAATGCGACGGACCTGGTGAATCGTGGTCAATTGGAGCAGATGCTGTTCAATTTCCAGAACCGCGCCAAGTAGAACGGTGCCGGGTAGAACCGCGCTATGTAAGACGGACTAGTTCCGCGCTACATAACCCCGTGTTCCTAGACAGGTTTTCTGTTTGGGTGCACGGGGTTCAGCGTTTAACAGCTACTCACTGTGTGAGATTTTCCAGAACCTTAAAGCGTTCCTTGAGTGTTTCCTGACAGCTGTTCAACCCTTTGATAGGGTGATAATACTCCCGAAACCGACGGGGGTACTCAACCACTTTCTCCTTGGGGAAGAACAGGTTCGATAGCGATTTTTATAACCGCCAGCGAGCCCCCTACAGCCTTCTGGGAGAAACGATTTTAAGGATGTCTTATGTCCTCGCTTCCGAACTCTAAGCCCTCATTCCTGCACGCGGCTCGCAACTGCAGTGCACTGGTACTGGCGGGCGCGATGGTCCTGCCAATGACCCCGGTTCTCGCGCAGGATGCGGCACCCGCCGCAAATGCGCCTGTGGCTAACGCACCGGCTGCTAATACCCCTGCAGCTCAAGATGTCACGGCTGAACCGTCTTTCACCGTTGATTATGGGGAGTACGACCTTCTGGACGGCCGCGACTACTTCAGGAAAGAAAGCGACGCCCTGTACACCGGTGAGTACAACGAAATGAAGGTGTCGGGCAGCGGTTTCACCAAGGAGTGGCGCGAGAAGCACGGCACCGTAGTCATCTATATTGCTGCTACTCAGGACCGCCCTGGTAACGTGGAGCCTTCTACCTCGATGCTTCGTTTTGAAGAGGGTAAGGACTTCACCATTGAAGATGACGGCACCTTTGAGGCTTACCTGAAGATCAAGCCCGACATTTTGGAGAGTTACTACCCTCTCACGGAGTATTCCCCGAATATGACCCTGGAGAAGGTGCGTTACGAGGTCGGCATCCTTGCCGACCCTAAGGGTCAGCCGCAGTCGACTATTCAGGATATTTGGGCTCGCAAGAATGTTGTGGCTCATCAGAATCTGAACGCTAAAGATTATCGCCCCGGTACGTTCTCACCCATGTTTAAATACGATGCCCTGAAGGACACTACGAAGGATCAGGAGCTGCTGATTCAAGGCGTGGGCTTCAATGGGGATCTCCCTGGAGCGAAGGGCATGATGTACCTCATTCGTGAAAAGGGTACCGGTTCCCCGGTCCTGGCCATGAGTGACATGAAGTACTACCAATACGACAAGGAAAACTACACTAACTTCCTGGAGGGAGGCTTCGCTTTCATCACCATCAAAATTCCGGCGAACACTCTGGATCCCTCCAAGGAGTACGTTATTGAAGCTCGGAGCGACTATGGCTATGTCAGCCAGCCGAATGATAGGCCTCTCCTCATCCCGATTGTGGGTTTGGCACCGGAGCACCGCGGTGGCTATTTGGGCAGTCTGGATTTGAAGTTTGAGGGCATTCACCAGTTCACGCTTGCTAATCCGCACGACGTACGACGCGAGTACTTTTCGCCTTCGCTTACAGATGAGGAGGAGAAACAGCCCGCTACCCGCGGCGAGCTGGTTTCCCTCCTCTATGAGAAGAGTGACAGCCCCAAGGTGGACCTTCCTGAGGTCTCCCCTTGGCCGGATGTGAAGACGGACGATCCGAACTACGCCGCCTACATTTGGGCTCGTAAAAAGGGCGTTACCTTCGGCTGGTCAGACGGTAAGTTCCACGCGGATGCCGGTATTTCACGTGCTACCGTCGCTGCGCTGACCTACCGCGCGGCTGGTTCACCGGCTGTGCAGGGTGTTTCATCCTTCCCGGATGTTAAGCCGGATTCCGCGTTCTACCGCGAGATTCTGTGGGCGACCCAGCAGGGTATTATCAATCCCGACAATGGCATGTTTGAGGCATCGCAGACTGTGAATCGCCTTGAGCTGGCATGGATGATGTACTATTTCCTGACCGAGGTTACTCATCCTGAGCTACTTGATTAAGTAAGCCAGGCTGACTCTAGCCTCGACACCCCGTACACCCTGAGAGTCTTCTTCTCACCGGGTGCGCGGGGTTCAGCTTTTACCGGCTGATTAACCTGTGAAATGCCTCAAAACCTTCAAGCTTCCCTTGAGTGTTCTCTGACATCTACCTGAGGGTTTGATAGGGTGAAGATGTCCCCGCAACCGACGGGGCTTTCAACCACTTTTCTCATAGGGTGTGTGCAGATTCAACGGCGAATTCCCTACCCGCCGTTGAGCCCGCAGAGCCCTGCGAGATACAACTTTAAGGATGTCTTATGTCCTCGCTTCCGAACTCTAAGTCTTCTTTCCTCCGCGCCGCTCAGGGTTGCGGCGCACTGGCGTTGGCTGGTGCCATGGTTCTGCCGATGACCCCGGCGCTGGCTCAGAATGCGGCTCCTGCCGCTGATGCAGCCGTTGCCGCCGCTACCCCTCAGGCAGCTCACCAGGTTGCTGCAGCTAACCCGACCCTGAACGTTTCCATCCCTGACGGTTACAAGTACGATGGCGTAAACGCATCCCTCGTCACGATCGAGGGCGGTACCGTCCATGTGAAGGGTGCGGGTTACACCAAGGAGTGGCGTGCTCAGCACGGCACCGTGGCGCTGTATATTGCCCCCGCGAACTATGCGCCCTCCGGCTACGAGATTCCGACTTCGAAGATGCTGCGCTTTGTGGAGGGTCAGGACTTCACCATTGCCGATGACGGCACTTTTGAGGCTGATCTGA
>ERZ1674176.302-NODE-303-length-10547-cov-6.388486_pt1 | contig 10547 bp, 8 predicted proteins | sample MGYA00581288_ERZ1674176 | MGnify/ENA primary metagenome ERZ1674176 (study PRJEB41354, sample SAMEA4873327) | human saliva metagenome | biome: human-associated habitat [ENVO:00009003]; feature: mouth environment [ENVO:08000002]; material: saliva material...
ATGTATACTTTGGTTTCTTGGGGATCATTGCAATTGCTTATAGCCTTTATAGTTTTTATAAGCTTAGTTTGGAGATTAAAAAGGACTAGATACATAACTATACATATAAATATAAAAACTACTCTTACTAATATTGAACTGCCCCAAAAAGTGTGATCGAAAAAATCTTACTTTTAGGTGCAGTTTCTTTTCTTCTTTCGTCTATTTTCATGAGATGGCTTGTCGCTTAAGCACCTAAGGTAGTCTCAAAAAATTCTCTCTTATATCCGACCTTATTTTCATAAGACCAGATTAAAGTATGATAAAATAAAGAAAAAGAGATAAAGGAGTCGGCTATGGCAACTAGAGAAGAATGGGTGCGTCACTTTGAGGACGTCAATGGACGTAAACCAAGTCCTGAGGAGTTTATGGAAGCTAAGAAAGAGAGCTTTGTCATTGCTTCGGAGGAACCAAGTGTCCAAGTGTCTGAGCAGGTTGAGGCTCAGCAGGTGGATAGCTCTGAAGCTACTGAAGAGGTGTCAGCTGACTAAGTAGCAGATACGCAACCAGACGAGGCTCAGGTGGCATTAGAGGAGGAAGCTCCTAAGCTAATGCCTGAGTTGAATATGGAGAAAGAGCAAGAAAAAGAAGCTCCAAAGGCAAGTCAGATACCTTTGGAAAACCCTTATTACAAACCAAAAGTAACCAAGAACAATGTTTTTGTTAATATTGCTTTGCCAATCATTATCCTAGTTTTGGGGATTCTATTTGTCATTTTGTCTTGGACGCTTCCTATCGGTTTTGTCTTTACTTTCCTTGCCTTCTTCCTTATCATTCTAGCTATTGTGACTTTGGTTTTGAGTCTGAAGTCGACACGCAAGGCACTATCTATTATTGCCCTAGTCATGTCAATCATCTTCTTTATGACTTCGCTTGCTGGAGCAGGTTATCAAGCGGTGAAATATGTCATGAACCACGCTGAACAGTTCCAAAGTGACGGTCACGATAGAGCTTATCTGTATATCGATGAGAATAATAAGTTTGACTGGACTGAGGATCAGTTTAAGGAGTTGAAGGTTGGTACTTTGACATTGGATGAGGTCTTGGATGCTAACGGTAAGGCGACTGATGCCGAGTATAGTGATGCTTACGAGGAAGATAAACCAGATTTGCTAGATCTTACCTATAGAAAAGAAAACACAGATGGGAACAACTATGTTCGTTTGACTTTCGAGCAAAAAGACGATGTCTATGTTTTGAAATCTGCCTCAGCAACCTTCGACTATGATAAGGTCAAAGAAGTTGATGACTATCATAGCAACTGGACAAAAGATGACTATGAAAAGTTGTCTGTAGGTACACAAGCTGATTTGCTCAAGGGGACACGACTTTCTGAGGTGGTTGAAAAACACCCAGAGGCTAGCTTCACTTATCATGAAATGACACAAACTGAACAAGGCGATCTCACTCAGTCAGTCAGTCTTAGCTACCGTGATTATAATCCAGAAAGTGGTAAGGTAGATGCTGTTCGTTTGACCTTCGACTATGACAAACGTGAAAACGAGTACTTCTTGACAGACAAATCAGACGAATAAGACTACTTTTTAATTAATTCAAGCTCAGGGGTGCCTGAGCTTTTTAGTATCAACAAAAGAGGATAAAATCTGGTATAATAGGAGTGATTGATTTTTCAAGAAAGAAGTGTCACACATGAACATACAACAACTACGTTATGTCGTAGCCATTGCCAATAGCGGAACCTTCCGCGAGGCAGCCAGCAAGCTCTTTGTGAGTCAACCTAGCCTTTCGGTGGCTATCAAGGATTTGGAGCAGGAGCTGAATTTCCAAATTTTCACCCGTACAACGACGGGGGCTGTCTTGACCAGTCAGGGCATGACTTTTTATGAGCGTGCACTTGAGGTGGTACGCAGTTTTGATAGTTTTGAAAATCGCTATCTTAATGCTTCTGAAAAGGGCAACCAGTTTTCGATTGCCAGCCAGCACTATGACTTTTTGCCACCTTTGATTACGACTTTTTCAGAGCGTTATCCTGATTATAAGGATTTCCGTATCTTTGAGTCTACGACTATTCAGATTTTGGATGAGGTAGCCAAGGGGCACAGTGAGATTGGGATTATCTATTTGAATCGTCAAAATAGCAAGGGAATCCAGCAAAATATGGACAAGCTTGGGCTTGAGGCTATTGATTTGATTCCGTTTAAGACGCATATTTATCTCCGTAAGGGGCATCCTCTGGCTAAAAAAGAAAGTCTTGTCATGGAGGACTTGGCGGCCTTGCCAGCAGTGCGTTTCACTCAGGAGAAGGACGAGTATCTTTACTATTCTGAAAACTTTGTGGATACGTCAGATTCGTCTCTGATGTTTAACGTGACAGACCGTGCGACCTTGAACGGTATCTTGGAACGTACGGATGCCTATGCGACGGGATCTGGTTTCTTGGATGCACAAAGTGTGAACGGGATTACGGTTATTCCCCTTGAGGATAATTTGGATAACAAGATGGTTTATGTCCGTCGTAAGGGGATTAACTTGTCATCTTGTGCTCTCAAGTTTGTCAATGTTATGTTTGACTACTTTGATACATACAAACCATAGGAGGACTTATGCGTAAGGTTGCGATTCCTTTGGCTATTCTGGCTCTGATTGGTTTGGATCAGTGGGTTAAGCATTGGGTTGTGGCAAATATTGCCCTTAACCAAGTTATCAAGGCTATTCCTGGACTTTTCAGCTTAACCTATCTACAGAACCGTGGTGCTGCCTTTTCCATTTTACAGGATCAGAAATATTTCTTTGTGATTTTGACGGTTCTAGTGATTGGTGTGGCTATGGTTTATCTGGTTAAGAATTACCAGAAGAGTCTTTGGCTGGTGCTATCTTTGGTTTTGATCATCTCAGGTGGTATTGGTAACTTTATCGATCGTGTGCACTTGGGTTACGTGGTTGATATGGTTCAGCTTGATTTTATTGATTTTGCAATATTTAACGTGGCAGACTCCTATCTAACGGTGGGTGTGCTGCTCTTGATTATAGTCTTATGGAAAGAGGAAAATGGAAGTCATCATTAAAGAGGTGGGAAACCGTCTGGACAAGGCTTTGGCAGATTTGACAGAATTGTCACGTAGTCAGGCCAATGAAGCGATTAAGGCTGGAACGGTCTTGGTTAATGGTAAGTCGGCAAAGGCCAAGTATGCGGTTAAAGAGGGTGATGTCATCACCTATGAATTGCCAGAAGAAGAGGTCTTGGAATACAAGGCTGAAGATATTCCTTTGGATATTATCTACGAAGATGCAGATGTGGCAGTGGTCAACAAGCCTCAAGGCATGGTGGTCCATCCCTCAGCTGGTCACACGTCTGGTACCTTGGTCAATGCTCTGATGTACCATGTCAAGGACCTCTCGTCTATCAATGGTGTGGTTCGTCCAGGGATTGTCCACCGTATTGATAAGGATACGTCTGGCCTCCTTATGATTGCTAAGAATGATAAGGCCCACAATGCTTTGGCGGCTGAGCTTAAGGATAAGAAGTCCCTTCGTAAGTATGTGGCTATCGTGCATGGCAATTTGCCTAACGATCGAGGCGTGATTGAGGCTCCGATTGGGCGTTCGGACAAGGACCGCAAGAAGCAGGCAGTCACAGCTAAAGGAAAACCTGCAGTAACACGATTTACCGTTCTTGAACGTTTTGGCAACTATACTTTGGTAGAGTTGCAGCTGGAAACAGGTCGCACACACCAGATTCGTGTGCACATGGCTTATATCGGTCACCCGGTGGCGGGCGATCCTCTTTATGGGCCACGCAAGACCCTCAAGGGCCATGGACAATTTCTACATGCTAAGACCCTTGGGTTCACGCATCCTACGACTGGAGAATTGGTCGAATTTACAGCGGAAGACCCTGCTATTTTCAAGGAAACCTTGGAGAAGTTGAGAGAAGCTTAACAGTTATTAAACGGATAGTCTTTCTTGGTAGAGGTGTCCGTTTTTTTCTTGTAAAAGAGTCTGAAATTTGCTATAATTTACCTAATTAAATAAGTCCTTTAATCACTGTCCAGAGAGGCAGGCAAGGAGCCATGAGAAGTGTACGGGTGAACTGTACTCATATTTTTGTGTATCTCCTTGTTTTCGAGGGGATTTTTTTGTATTTAGAAAGGTTCTTTTTATGAAGAAAAAAGAGATCGTCGATGACGTAACCATGAAACGTGCCATTACACGTATCACTTATGAGATTATTGAACGTAACAAAAATCTCGACAAGATTGTCTTGGCTGGTATTAAGACACGTGGTGTTTATATTGCACAGCGTATTCAAGAGCGCTTGAAACAGTTGGAAAACCTTGATGTGCCATTGATTGAGCTTGACACTAAGGCTTTCCGTGATGATGTTAAGGCTGAGCAAGACACATCTGTTTTCCCTATTGAAATTGATGGTACAGATGTTATCCTTGTGGATGATGTGCTTTACACAGGTCGTACGATTCGTGCAGCTATTGATAATATCGTTAGCCATGGGCGTCCAGCGCGTGTTGGTTTGGCTGTTTTGGTTGACCGTGGTCACCGTGAATTGCCAATCCGTGCGGACTATGTTGGTAAAAATATCCCAACTAGTGAGTCAGAAGAAATTGAAGTTTTGGTCGCAGAAGTTGATGGCAAAGATAGCGTCAACATTATTGACCCAAGCTAAGTTGGCTGACAGATAGGGTGAAACGCCCTTTGTATCTTGTTAATTGAACACGGGACTCATTTCTTAGGAAAAAAGATAAGTCTCCTAGCACTCTTGGGAGTGCGGTGTCGACTTCCTATTTTTCTACAGAAATGTTTGGCTAAGCCAAAGCGTCCCTTTGTATCTTAATTTAAGGAGTCCTTTGATATCGTGAATAACGTAAAATATGATGTGAATGATATGCCAAAACCTGGTTTATTGGTTGGTTTGTCATTCCAGCACTTGTTTGCCATGTTTGGTGCGACGGTGCTTGTGCCGATTTTGGTTGGGATTGATCCCGCTATTGCTCTTTTCTCATCTGGTTTGGGAACTTTGGCTCACTTGACGGTGACCAAGTACAAAATTCCAGCTTACATGGGGTCTAGCTTTGCCTATATTGCGGCTATGCAGACACTTATGAAGACTGATGGAATTGCAGCGGTCGCTCAAGGTGCCATGGCTGGTGGTTTGGTTTACTTGCTTGTGGCTCTGATTGTTAAGTATGCGGGTAAAGACTGGATTGATAAGGTCCTTCCACCAATCGTGGTTGGTCCCATTATCATGGTGATTGGTTTGAACCTTGCAGCCAATGCAGTCAATGATGCGACAACTTTAAATAAAAGCTATAGTATCTATGCTCTATTGATTTCGATGGTCACTCTCTTTGCGGTTATCCTCTTTAACATGTATGGCAAGAAGATTGTCGGTGTCATCCCAATTTTGCTTGGTTTAATTGTGGGCTATATTTTCTCAGCGGTTCTTGGTTTGCTGACAGGACATAGTTTTATCAATTTCTCAGAGGTAGCGGCGGCACATTGGATTCAAGTTCCAAACTTTGATATTCCATTTGTGGATTATAGCTTTAAGCTCTATCCAAGTGCGATTTTGACCATGGCTCCGATTGCCTTTGTGACGATGACCGAACACTTTGGTCACGTCATGGTTCTAAACAGTTTGACTGAGCGTGACTACTTCAAAGATCCAGGACTTGACCACACCCTTACTGGTGATGGTTTGGCACAGATTATCGCTGGGTTCTTTGGAGCTCCTCCGGTAACTTCTTATGGTGAAAATATTGGGGTTATGGCCCTCAGTAAGGTCTACTCAGTTTACGTTATTGCGGGCGCAGCAGTGATTGCGGTCTTGATGAGCTTTATTGGTAAGCTATCAGCACTCTTGCATTCTATTCCAACTCCTGTATTGGGCGGATTATCTATTGCCCTCTTTGGGGTTATCGCTGCTAGCGGTTTGAAAATTTTAGTTGAACATAAGATTGATTTTGATAATAAAAAGAATCTCTTGATTGCTAGTGTTATCTTGGTATCTGGTATCGGTGGTTTGATGATTGACCTTGGTGGTCTTCAAATTACGGGTGTGGCAAGTTCAACCATTCTTGGTATCTTGCTTTACCAAATTTTGCCAGATCCTAAAAAAGGTAGCAAAGATTAGTCAATCAATTTAAAAGGAAAAACTATGGCGATTGCAGATGGAAAAGTGTCACTGAAACATTTGGTGACAATGGAAACCCTCACGAATGAAGAGGTCTTGGGCCTGATTCGTCGAGGTGGAGATTTTAAAAATGGCAGAGCTGATTTCCAGCTGGATCGACAGTATTTCGCTGCCAATCTCTTTTTTGAAAATTCAACACGAACACACAAGTCCTTCGAGGTAGCTGAGAAAAAACTTGGCCTGGATGTGATTGAGTTCGATGCTGGAACTAGCTCGGTGAACAAGGGTGAGACCCTCTATGATACGATCTTAACCATGTCTGCCTTGGGCGTTGACATCTGTGTGGTCCGCCACTCGGAAGTCGATTACTACAAGCAGTTGATTGATAGTAGAACTATTCAGACCTCTATTGTCAATGGTGGTGATGGTTCAGGGCAACACCCAAGTCAGTGTTTGCTTGACTTGATGACCATTTACGAAGAGTTTGGAACCTTTGAAAATCTTAAGATTTGTATTGCAGGTGATATTACGCATTCGCGTGTCGCTAAGTCAAATATGCAGATTCTCAAGCGTTTGGGAGCTCAGCTTTATTTTGCTGGTCCTGCAGAGTGGTACTCGAATGAGTTTGATGTTTATGGTCAGCATGTGGCCATTGACGACGTCATTGAGGACTTGGATGTTCTCATGTTGCTTCGTGTTCAGCACGAGCGTCATGGGGATGACAAAGGATTTTCAAAAGAAGACTACCATGCTCTCTATGGTTTGACTGAAGAACGTTATGCCAAGTTAGCTGATCAGGCGATTATCATGCACCCTGCTCCGGTTAATCGTGATGTGGAGATTGCTGATAGTCTGGTTGAAGCACCTAAGGCTAGTATCGTTGCTCAGATGCAAAACGGGGTCTTTGTCCGTATGGCAATTATTGAAGCTATTTTAAATGGCAAAGCGTAAACAACGTTAACCGATTCCTGAGAGAATCAGACGAAAAAGAACATGGGCTAAATCTTTGAAAAGAGACAAATCTTCCTAGAGGCTGGAGCTTCTCTGTTGGATTTGCTTTTCATTCAGATGTTTAACGCCCTTTGTATCTTAGTGAAAGGAACAATTTACTATAATGGCAAAACGTTTACTTATTTTGGAAGACGGCACTATTTTTGAAGGTCAGGCCTTCGGTGCTGATGTGGATGTGACGGGTGAAATCGTCTTTAATACTGGTATGACAGGTTATCAAGAATCTATCACAGACCAGTCTTACAATGGTCAAATTTTGACTTTTACTTATCCACTTGTTGGTAACTACGGTGTTAACCGTGACGACTATGAGTCAATTAAGCCAACGACTAAGGGTGTCGTTGTGTCAGAGGCTAGCCGTCGTGCCAGCAACTGGCGTAACCAAATGACCTTGGATGAGTTTTTGAAGGCGAAAAACATCCCTGGTATCTCTGGTATTGATACACGTGCCTTGACTAAGATTATCCGTCAACACGGTACCATGAAAGCCACTTTGGCCAGTCCTGGTGACAGTATCGAGCACTTGCAAGATCAATTGCGTGCGACTGTTTTGCCAACGAATAATATTGAGCAGGTATCAACTAAGACAGCCTACCCAGCACCAGGTGTTGGTAAAAATATCGTTTTGGTTGACTTTGGTCTCAAGCACTCTATCTTGCGTGAGTTTTCAAAACGTGATTGTAACGTGACTGTTGTGCCACATGATATCACTGCTGAAGAAATTCTCCACCTTAATCCAGATGGTGTGATGTTGTCAAATGGTCCAGGTAACCCTGAAGATGTACCGTATGCACTTGATATGATTCGTGGCATCCAAGGTAAAATTCCAATCTTTGGTATTTGTATGGGTCACCAGTTGTTTAGTTTGGCTAATGGTGCCAAGGCCTACAAGATGAAGTTTGGTCACCGTGGATTTAACCATGCGGTTCGTGAAATTGCGACTGGTCGTGTTGATTTTACAAGCCAAAACCATGGTTATGCCATTGACCGTGAGTCACTTCCAGATTGCCTCATGGTAACACACGAAGAAATTAACGATAAGTCAGTTGAAGGTGTTCGTCACCGTGACTTCCCTGCATTCTCAGTGCAATTCCACCCAGATGCAGCACCTGGTCCACACGATGCTAGCTATCTCTTTGATGAGTTCTTGGAATTGATTGATGCTTTCCAAGCCGAAAAAGCACGTCGTTAATTGCAACTGTCTAGTGACTATAGTGGGGTGTGACTCTTGTTCGCCCCAGTCTACTACCTTATTTAATGACAACCAGAGAGTTGTCAAATAGAAAGGAGAAGATACAGGTTCACGGAAGTGAACACGCCCTAAGGACTATGTGAAAAAGATAAACGGTGACTAGACGCTTGGGCGTCGTCGTCACGTTTCCTATTTTCACTGGGTCCTTAACGGGCTTTGTATCATAAATTATGCCTAAACGTTCTGATATTAAAAAAATTATGGTTATCGGGTCTGGTCCTATCATCATCGGTCAGGCTGCTGAGTTCGATTACGCTGGTACGCAAGCCTGCTTGGCCTTGAAAGAAGAAGGTTACAGTGTTGTCCTTGTTAACTCTAACCCTGCGACAATCATGACTGATAAAGAAATCGCAGACAAGGTTTACATTGAACCAATTACGCTTGAATTTGTCACACGTATCCTTCGTAAAGAGCGTCCTGATGCTCTCTTGCCAACACTTGGGGGACAAACTGGTTTGAACATGGCAATGGAATTGTCAAAAGCTGGTATTCTTGAAGAGCTTGGAGTAGAGCTTTTGGGAACAAAATTGTCTGCCATTGACCAAGCCGAAGACCGTGACCTCTTCAAACAATTGATGGAAGATTTGGAACAACCTATTCCAGAATCTGAAATCGTCAATACGGTTGAAGAAGCAGTTGCCTTTGCGACAGAAATTGGTTACCCAGTTATCGTGCGTCCTGCCTTTACCCTTGGTGGTACTGGTGGTGGTATGTGTGCCAACGAAGAAGAACTTCGTGAAATCGCTGAAAATGGCTTGAAATTGTCACCAGTAACACAATGTTTGATTGAACGTTCTATCGCTGGTTTCAAGGAAATCGAATACGAAGTTATGCGTGATGCCGCAGACAATGCTCTTGTGGTATGTAACATGGAAAACTTTGACCCAGTTGGTATCCACACAGGGGACTCAATCGTATTTGCCCCAACGCAAACCTTGTCAGATATTGAAAACCAAATGCTTCGTGATGCCAGCTTGAAGATTATCCGTGCCCTTAAAATTGAGGGTGGCTGTAACGTACAGTTGGCTCTTGACCCTAATAGCTTCAAGTACTATGTTATCGAAGTAAACCCTCGTGTATCACGTTCATCAGCCCTTGCCTCAAAAGCAACTGGTTACCCAATCGCCAAATTGGCAGCCAAGATCGCTGTTGGTTTGACACTTGATGAAATGATTAACCCAGTCACTGGTACAACTTATGCTATGTTTGAACCAGCTCTTGACTATGTGGTTGCTAAGATTCCACGTTTCCCATTTGATAAATTTGAACACGGTGAACGTCGTCTTGGTACTCAAATGAAAGCAACAGGTGAAGTTATGGCTATCGGTCGTAACATCGAAGAGTCACTTCTTAAAGCCTGCCGTTCACTTGAAATCGGTGTTTACCACAATGAAATGCCTGAGCTTGCGGACGTCACAGACGATGCCTTGGTTGAAAAGATTGTCAAAGCTCAAGACGACCGTCTCTTCTACCTTTCTGAAGCCATCCGTCGTGGATACACTATTGAAGAATTGTCAGAGTTGACTAAGATTGATATCTTCTTCCTTGACAAATTGCTCCATGTCTTTGAATTGGAACAAGAATTGGCTACTCACGTAGGCGATGTTGATGTTTTGAAAGAGGCTAAACGTAACGGTTTCTCTGACCGTAAGATTGCTGATCTTTGGAATCAAACAGCCGACCAAGTTCGTGCGACACGTTTGGAAAATAACATTGTTCCTGTCTACAAGATGGTCGATACCTGTGCGGCTGAGTTCGAGTCATCAACACCGTATTTCTACTCAACTTACGAGTGGGAAAATGAATCAATTAAATCTGATAAAGAATCTGTCATCGTTCTTGGTTCAGGTCCTATCCGTATCGGACAAGGGGTTGAGTTCGACTATGCGACAGTTCACTCTGTAAAAGCTATCCAGGCTGCAGGTTACGAAGCTATCATCATGAACTCTAACCCTGAGACGGTTTCAACAGACTTCTCAGTTTCAGATAAACTTTACTTCGAACCATTGACTTTCGAAGACGTGATGAACGTTATCGAATTGGAACAACCTAAGGGTGTCGTGGTTCAGTTTGGTGGTCAAACAGCCATCAACTTGGCAGAGCCATTGTCTAAAGCTGGTGTGAAAATCTTGGGTA
>ERZ1674176.306-NODE-307-length-10395-cov-38.260542_pt1 | contig 10395 bp, 9 predicted proteins | sample MGYA00581288_ERZ1674176 | MGnify/ENA primary metagenome ERZ1674176 (study PRJEB41354, sample SAMEA4873327) | human saliva metagenome | biome: human-associated habitat [ENVO:00009003]; feature: mouth environment [ENVO:08000002]; material: saliva material...
GGGCGTAGTTGGAAGTGGCTACCAAGACTACACCTTCACTCAACAGGTTTTCCAGCAAACGGCCTAGAATCATGGCATCGGCAATATCGCTGACGTGGAACTCGTCAAAACATAATACGCGTGTTTCTTTGGCAATTTCTGTTGCAACGGCTTTTAAGGGATTGGCTTCGCTTTTCAAGACTTTAAGGCGTTGATGGATTTCGGCCATAAAGGCATGGAAATGCACGCGACGCTTACGACGATAAGGGAGGCAGCCGAAAAAAGCATCCATCAAAAAGCTTTTGCCGCGTCCTACGCCGCCATAAAAATAGAGTCCTTTAGGTACTTGAGGGGAACGCAAGCTACGGCCAAGAAAACGGTTGCGTTTGCGTTTGAACATCATCAGCTCGGTCCACAAACGATCCAAATATTCAATGGCTCGCGCTTGGGCTTCATCACGGATGAAGTTGGGCTGCTCGGCTGCAGCTTGATACCAAGTCAATGGGCTGTGGTTTTCAAATGGAGGTGGTGTGAACAGTTGGTCTCTATTGCTCATGTGTAACCTTTATTATGCTTTACTGGTGATAGTTGAAACATCATCCGCAATAGTTTGAACAGTAGTTGGAATGATGTTTTCATTACAGAATAGTCGGTCTATTATAAATGATTTCAGACGGCCTGCGTTTTTTGCAAAAGCATTGTAGTAAATATAGTTGAAATAGTGTGTGATTAAGGTATGCGTGAAAAGATCTGGCTTTGAATTTCTTGTGAAAACAAAAAAACGCCGCATTTCTGCGGCGTTTTGCTACTAAGTATTAATGAGCACTTTCTTGCAATGCCAAGTCTACACGCTCACGCAACTCTTTACCCGGTTTGAAGTGGGGAACATGTTTTTCAGGCACTTCCACGCGTTCGCCGGTTTTCGGGTTGCGCCCGATACGGGCAGGGCGGTGGTTCAAGTCGAAGCTGCCGAAGCCGCGGATTTCGATACGTTGTCCACGAGCCAGTGAGCGGGTCATGGTATCAACCAAGACTTTTACACTGTATTCGACATCTTTAGCCAGCAGCTGGTTGCCATTTTTTTCGGCAAACACTTCTGCAAGGCGAACCATCAATTCAGACTTCGTCATGTCTGCAACCTTATTCTTGGTCGCCGGACAGTTTGGCTTTCAGCAAGTCGCCCAGGCTGGTAGTGCCGGCATTGGCAGTTGCAGCGGCGTTAACTGAATTCAGCGCTTCGCGGTTTTCTTTAGCGTCTTTCGCTTTAACAGACAGACGGATGCTGCGGTTTTTGCGGTCAACGGTAACGATAACGGCTTCAACTTCGTCGCCTTCTTTCAGTTTGGTAGTCAGGTCTTCAACGCGGTCGGCAGCGAATTCAGAAGCAGGCAGGTAGCCTTCAACTTCTTCAGACAGAGCGACTACGGCACCTTTGGCGTCAACAGATTTCACAGAACCTTTAACCAAAGAACCTTTGTCGTTTACGCTGATGAAGTTGCCGAACGGATCACCTTCCAGTTGTTTGATACCCAAAGAGATGCGTTCTTTTTCAACGTCGATGGCCAATACAACGGCTTCAACTTCTTCGCCTTTTTTGTATTTGCGTACAGCTTCTTCGCCGGCTTCAGTCCAAGACAGGTCAGACAAGTGAACCAGACCGTCGATGCCGCCAGGCAGACCTACGAATACGCCGAAGTCAGTGATAGATTTAACTGCGCCGGAGATTTTGTCGCCTTTGTTGTGGTTGGCGGCAAACTCTTCCCAAGGGTTAGCTTGGCATTGTTTCATACCTAAAGAGATACGGCGGCGGTCTTCGTCGATTTCCAGAATCATGACTTCAACTTCGTCACCCAGTTGAACAACTTTGCTTGGGTGTACGTTTTTGTTGGTCCAATCCATTTCGGAAACGTGTACCAAACCTTCGATGCCTTGTTCGATTTCAACGAACGCACCGTAGTCAGTCAGGTTGGATACTTTACCGAACAGGCGGGTACCTTGTGGGTAACGACGGGTCAGGCCGCTCCAAGGATCTTCGCCCAGTTGTTTCATACCCAGAGAAACGCGTTGTTTGTCTTGGTCGAATTTCAGGACTTTGGCTTCTACTTCTTGACCGACTTCCAGAACTTCGCTCGGGTGTTTCACACGGCGCCATGCCAGGTCGGTGATGTGCAACAGACCGTCGATGCCGCCCAAGTCAACGAATGCACCGTAATCGGTGATGTTTTTAACGATACCTTTGATGATAGAGCCTTCTTGCAGGTTTTCCAGCAGGGCTTTGCGCTCTTCACCCAAAGTAGCTTCCAAAACAGCGCGGCGGGAAACCACGACGTTGTTGCGTTTTTTGTCCAGTTTGATGACTTTGAATTCGATTTCTTTGCCTTCAAAGTGGGAAGTGTCTTTAACGGGACGTACGTCAACCAAAGAACCCGGCAGGAATGCGCGGATGCTGTTGATCATAACGGTCAGGCCGCCTTTGACTTTGCCATTGATAACGCCGGACAGGATGTCGCCGTTTTCCATCGCTTCTTCCAAAGCGATCCAGTCGGCAGCACGTTTGGCTTTTTCGCGGGACAGTTTGGTTTCGCCGAAGCCGTTTTCAACGGATTCGATGGTAACGGTAACGAAATCGCCAACTTTAACTTCAATCTCGCCCTGAGCGTTTTTAAATTCAGCAACATCAATCAGAGATTCTGATTTCAGACCTGCGTTTACAGTAACGAAGTTTTGATCGATGCCGACTACTTCGGCAGTAATCACTTCACCTGGGTTCATCTCTTGCAGGGTAAAGCTTTCTTCCAGCAGCTGGGCAAAATTTTCCATAGTCATATATACTCTTTTCGGTACACCGCCAAGGGGTGCGGGTTAGGTTTGAAATGACCTGCCGTCCTTGGCGCGGCAGGTTGGGAAATGTTTTCAGACGGCCTTGTTATAGGGTTAACAGGCCGTCTGAAATGAAAACTTCGCGATTATACTCCAAATTTTAAACTTTATGATACCAATCAAGCACTTTTTTTACAGCTTCTTCGATAGAAAGGTCGTCAGTATCTAAAAGCAGGGCGTCGGGCAGCTGTTTCAACGGAGCAACAGGGCGGCGGCGATCTGCTTCGTCGCGCGCTTCAATGTCCGACAAGATACGCTCGAATGCAACCCCTTCGTATGGGATACCGAGTTGTTTGGCACGACGTTGGGCGCGAACATTGGCACTTGCGGTCAGGAAAATTTTTAATGCGGCATCAGGGAAAATAACCGAGCCGATATCGCGGCCGTCGGCGACCAAACCTTTTTCGGTTAGGAAGTCGCGTTGGCGCTGTAAAAGGGCAGTACGCACTTTAGGCAACTGCGCGACGGCAGATGCGCCCATGCCGATGGCTTCGGTACGGATTTGCTCGGATACATCTTCGCCGTTTAATAATACGGCGCTGCCTTCAAATTGTGCGGGTAAAGTTTCTGCCAGTTTGCTGACGGCGTCTTCATCTGTCCAGGCAACATTGTGTTTTTGTGCGTAAAGTGCGGTCAGGCGGTAAAGCGCACCGGAGTCGAGGTAAAGAAAACCCAAGGCTTCGGCTACGCGTGAGGCAACCGTCCCTTTACCGGATGCGCTGGGGCCGTCGATGGCGATGACTTTTTGCTTGAGGCTCATGTGTTCTCCTGAATGCGATAGGTATTTGAATTAACCGTTTATTATACGGTGCTTTGGCCGTCTGAAAACGAAAATTTTTGTGTGATTTAAATTTGAGGGAAAAGTGGCTCGGCCTTATCGGGTATAATGGCCAAAATCATAATTTAACCGCTTTATCTGATTGTTCGGGCCGTCTGAAACAACGGGCCGGGAATGATCTTCGAATTTAGAAACATTATGTTACAAACTGATAATCTTACTTCTGCACAACCTCAGCGCATTATCACTGCTCAAAATATTTCCGCTCAGGAAGAATTGCTTGAACGCGCTTTACGTCCGAAAACTTTGGATGACTATATCGGGCAGGATAAGGCCAAAGAGCAGCTGGCTATTTTTATTCAGGCAGCGAAAAAACGTGGCGAAGCGCTTGACCACACTTTGCTATTTGGCCCACCGGGTTTGGGCAAAACTACTTTGGCGCATATTATCGCCAAAGAGTTGGGCGTTAATTTGCGTCAAACCAGCGGCCCGGTTTTAGAGCGCGCCGGCGACCTTGCAGCGTTATTGACCAACCTCGAGCCACATGATGTGCTGTTTATTGATGAAATCCACCGTTTAAGCCCCGTGGTTGAAGAAATCCTTTATCCTGCGCTTGAGGATTATCAGTTGGACATCATGATAGGCGAGGGGCCGGCCGCGCGTTCGGTCAAAATCGATTTGCCGCCGTTTACATTGGTGGGGGCGACGACCCGCGCCGGTATGTTGACCAATCCGTTGCGCGACCGTTTCGGTATTGTGTCCCGATTGGAGTTTTATCAAAACAAAGACTTGGCGACTATTGTTGCCCGTTCAGCCCAATTGTTACAGTTGGAAATGGGCGAAGAGGGTGCGATGGAAGTGGCCAAGCGCAGCCGCGGTACGCCGCGTATTGCCAACCGCCTTTTGCGACGAGTGCGCGATTATGCCGATGTGAAAAACAACGGCGTCATTGATGCGGAAATTGCCGATGCTGCCTTGAGTATGCTGGATGTGGACGGTCAAGGTTTGGATGTGATGGACAGGAAATTCCTTGAGGCGATTCTGCACAAATTCAGCGGTGGCCCTGTCGGTTTGGAAAACGTGGCTGCTGCGATTGGCGAATCGACCGATACCATCGAAGATGTGATTGAACCTTATCTGATTCAGCAGGGCTTTTTGCAGCGTACACCGCGCGGACGTGTAGCAACCGAACGAGCCTATCTGCATTTCGGCTTTAAGGTTCAAGAATAATAATGAAGGCCGTCTGAAAACCGCTTTCAGACGGCTTGATACTTTCAATTTCATATGATTGTCGGTAAATATCTGCCGATAATCGGTTAAAATGTCCCCCTTTTCTTTTTTGAAGTTTCCCCATGAATATCTTATCCGTAGAAAATGCTTCTTTTGCCGTCGGCCACGTCGCCTTGCTCGATAAAACTTCTTTCCAACTCGACAGCGGCGAGAAAATCGGTTTGATTGGTCGTAATGGTGCGGGTAAGTCTTCGTTTTTAAAAATCCTCGCCGGTGTACAAAAGCTCGACGATGGGCAGATTATTGTTCAAAACAACCTCAAAATCGGTTATGTACCGCAGGAATCCTTTTTTGATAAGGACGCAACCGTATTTGATACCGTTGCCGAAGGTTTGGGCGAAATTCGCGATTTATTGCGCCGTTATCATCATGTCGGCCATGAGTTGGAAAATGGTTCGAGTGAGGCCTTATTGAAAGAGCTTAACGAATTTCAACTTGAAATCGAAGCAAAGGACGGCTGGAAGCTGGATGCGGCAGTCAAGCAGACTTTGGGGGAACTGGGTTTGCCGGAAAATGAAAAAATCGGCAACCTCTCCGGCGGGCAGAAAAAGCGCGTCGCCTTGGCGCAGGCTTGGGTGCAGAAGCCCGACGTATTGCTGCTGGATGAGCCGACCAACCATTTGGACATCGACGCGATTATCTGGCTGGAAAACCTGCTCAAGGCATTTGAAGGCAGCTTGGTTGTGATTACCCACGACCGCCGTTTTTTGGATAATATTGCCACGCGCATTGTCGAACTCGACCGCGGCATTCTGCGCTCCTATCCCGGCTCGTTCTCCAAATACAGCGAGAAAAAAGCGCAGGAATTAGCGGTTGAAGCGGAACACAACCGCCTCTTCGACAAATTCCACGCGCAGGAAGAGGCGTGGATACGCAAAGGCATCGAAGCGCGCCGTACCCGCAACGAAGGCCGCGTGCGCCGTTTGGAAGAACTGCGCCGCCAGCGCGCCGAACGCCGCAATGTACAAGGGCAGGTTAACTTTAAGCTCGACAGCGGCGAAAAAAGCGGCAAAATCATCGCCGAACTGGAACACGCTTCGTTTGCCTATGGTGACAAAGTCATCATGGACAAATTCTCCGCCATCTTGCAGCGCGGCGACAAAATCGGCTTAATCGGTCCAAACGGCATCGGCAAAACCACCTTCCTCAAGCTGATTTTGGGCGAATTGCAGCCGACCTACGGCAGAATCCGCATCGGCAGCAAGCAGGAAGTTGCCTATTTTGACCAGTTCCGCAGCGCATTGAACGAAAACGACACCGTGTTTTACACGCTCGGTCAAGGCAACGATTACGTCGAAATCGGCGGCAAGAAAAAACACGTCATGAGCTATCTGGAAGATTTCCTGTTCCATCCTGCCCGCGCGCAAAGCCCCGTCTCATCGCTCTCCGGCGGCGAACGCAACCGCCTTTTGCTGGCAAAACTCTTTACCCGTCCCGCCAATATTTTGGTCTTGGACGAACCGACCAACGACTTGGACATAGACACCCAAGAGCTACTTGAGGACCTACTGCGCGATTACCAGGGCACGGTATTCCTCGTCTCGCACGACCGTATGTTCCTTGATAACGTAATTACCCAAAGCATTGTTTTCGAAGGACAAGGCCGTCTGAAAGAATACATCGGCGGCTATCAGGATTATATCGACGCAAAATCGCGGGAAGAGAAAATTCAGACTGCCTCTGCGCCCAAAGCGGTTGCCGAGCCTGAGAAAGTCAAACCTAAAGCCAACCGCACGGTCAAACTTTCCTATAAAGAACAGCGTGAACTCGACGCCCTGCCTGACGAAATCGCCGCTTTGGAAACTGAGCAGGCTGAAATCAATACCCAGCTTTCCGATCCTGAAATTTTTAAAGATTACGAAAAAGCAGGTGCATTACAAAGCAGGGCTGAAGAAATCGAAATGCTGCTTTTGGAAAAGCTGGAACGCTGGGAATGGCTGGAAGCGAAACAAAATGGAGAAGCGGTTTAAATTGGGAATTTTGTCCCAAAGTAGGGCAGATATTTTTCTAAATCATGCCGTCTGAACCCCGAATATTCAAAAACAAGGTCTACAACCACATGAAAAAAGTCGAGAAAAACGTATTGGTGCTGCATAGCGCTAAGGAAATGTTTGAGCTGGTTGACAAGGTCGAGGACTATCCAAAATTTTTGCCGTGGTACAGCAAGACCGAAGTCATCGAACGCAAAGGCAACGAGCTAAAAGCGCGCCTGTTTATGGACTATATGCGCGTCAAACAGTCGTTTGCGACGCACAACCACAATATCCCGGGGCAGGAAATCCGCATGGATTTGCTCGAGGGGCCGTTTAAAACCCTGCGCGGCACTTGGAAATTTATCGATTTGGGCGATGATATGTGTAAAGTCGAATTCAGATTAGAATACGATTTCTCCAATGCCGTACTCTCTGCCATGATTTCCCCGGTGTTCGGCCACCTCGCCGGCACGCTGGTGGATGCTTTTATTAAAGAGGCCGACCGCCGCTATGCTTGAGATTGAAATTGTTTACGGACTGGCCGATAGGCAAGTGTTGAAGGGTATGACCGTTGCCGAAGGGACAACCGTACGTGAAGCCGCTCTGCAAAGCGGTTTGGAGGTAGAGTTTCCAGAGTTGGATTTGCAGCAAGCGCCTTTGGGTATTTTCGGCAAGGCGGTGAAAGACGAGACGGTGTTGCGCGATGGCGATCGGATTGAGGTTTATCGTCCATTGTTGATCGATCCGAAAGAAGCGCGACGTAAACGCGCCGGGCAAGAATAAATCCAAGGCCGTCTGAAACTTTTCAGACGGCCTGTCAAACTGAAAGAACAGTAATGAGCTTGAAAATTAAATTAATCGTCGGTTTGGGCAATCCAGGCCAAGAATACGAACAAACGCGCCATAATGTCGGCTTTTGGCTGTTGGATGAACTGGCGTGGAAATGGAAAGTCAATTTTAAAGACGAGAAGAAATTTTACGGCGAAGTAGCGCGCGCCACCACGCCTGATGGCGATGTCTGGCTGCTCAAACCCATGACCTTTATGAACCGCTCCGGTCAGGCTGTTGCAGCTTTGGCTCAATTTTACAAAATCAAGCCGGAGGAAATCTTAGTGGTTCATGACGAGCTGGATATTCCATGCGGCCGTATCAAATTCAAACTTGGCGGCGGCAACGGCGGACACAACGGCCTCAAAGACATTCAGGCTCGTTTGGGTACGTCTAATTTCTACCGTTTGCGCTTAGGTATTGATCATCCTGGCGACCGTAATCTGGTTGTTGGTTATGTGTTGAATAAACCGTCAGCGGAACACAGACAGCAAATTGATGATTCCATTGCCAAATCCCTGCAAGGATTGCCGGCCGTGTTAAATGGCGAATGGGAAGAGGCAACACGTTTTTTACACAGTAAGTAAGCGTACCCGAATCAAACGGGCAACCTTGCGCATCATGTTCAGACGGCCTGAAAACAGACGGCGCAGTCTGACTAGTGATAAATCAATCAAAGAAACAGTAAATATGAGCGAACTGACTAGCCTTATGCAGACCGAAGCCCCAGGCATTGTTGGCGAAACATTAGACTTCTGCCTTTACGAATGCAGTATTGAAGATGCCCCGGATGCAGAAGAAGTGGCACAATGGCGTGATATTTTGAAGGTGCGGGGTGGGAAATTTGTCCGCTTGGCAGATATCTGCCAAACATGGCTGGATGAAGAGGCCGACAAATGAAAGCCTTACCATTAAACAAATTTACTGCCGCTGCCTTGATCTGGTTTGCCGCCGCCATTTATGCCTTACTTTTCAAAGAGGGTGGCAATAGCGCTCCACCATTTCCCCATTTTGATAAAGTCGGCCATTTCGGACTGTTTTTCGGTCAGGCATGGCTGTGCGCAAAAATATTTATTCAAGACAATAGGAATATTCCCTATAAAGGCATTCTGCTTGCCGCTTTATTGTTTGCAGTAGGAAGTGAGTTGGCCCAGGCATTTCTGACTGCTACGCGCCAAGGTTCGATCGCGGACGGTATTGCCGATATGGCAGGTGCTGCGGCGGCGCTGTGGTTTGCAGAAAAAGTAAAAGCAGCAAAAAGTTAGACATATTTAAAAAAATTAAAGGCCGTCTGAAATCCTGAGAAACAGGTTTCAGACGGCCTTTTGTTACTTGATATTTGAAGCAATGATTGCTTCATGACAAGCATTCAAATATTAGAACGTTACGCGTACACCGGCATATACTTCGTGGGAATGGAGCTTAACGTTATTGATCTTGCTCCAGTGGTTATAGCGATAGCCTGCATCCAAGGCAACGTTTTGTATTTTCTTGTCGTAAATTAAGCAAATCTAAAAATGTTTTAACTGTTGTAAAACAGCACTTATAAAAAACACTGTAACAAGTCGTTTAAGAATAAACGGCCTTGTTCGGTCGGGCGGAACACGGTCAGGTCTGATTCAAGCAGGCCTTTTTGTCTGGCGGTTTCGATTTGAGCCATGATTTTTGCAGTGGGTACGCCGGTACGTTCCTGCAACATTGCGGCGGGTACGCCGTCGGTCAGGCGCAGGGCGTTCATCATGAATTCGAATGGAAGGTCTTCAGCAGCAACGGTTTTGCGTTCAACGGCTTCATGCGGATTGCTTTGCATAGCGGCAAGATAGTCGTTGGGGTGGCGACGGCGGACAGTTCGTTCGATACGGTCGGGATAGGAAATTTTGCCGTGTGCGCCCGCGCCTATGCCCAAGTAATCGCCGAACTGCCAATAGTTCAAATTATGGCGGCACTGCATACCAGGTTTTGCAAAAGCCGATGTTTCGTAGTGAATAAAGCCTGCGCCTTCCAATTCGCCGTGTACGGCATCTTCAATATCCAAAGCTGCTTCATCTTGCGGCAATCCTTTGGGCGGCGTATGACCGAAAGGCGTGTTCGGTTCCATTGTCAGATGATATGCGCTGATATGAGATACGCCTGTTGCGATAGCGGTTTGGACATCGTTTAAGGCCGTCTGAACGGTTTGGTTTGGCAGGGCATACATCAAATCGATATTGACTTTGTCAAATAATTTCAATGCAGTATCAATGGCTGTCAGAGCTTCTTTACCATTGTGAACGCGTCCCAATCTAGTCAGCATATCGTCGTTAAAACTTTGTACGCCGATAGACAGGCGCGTAATGCCTGCGTCTTTAAATCCTTGAAACTTCTCAATTTCAAATGTGCCCGGATTGGCTTCCAAAGTAATTTCCGCTTCGGGTTGCAAGCGCAACAGCGAACGCACGCCGCTTAACAAGCGGTCAATCGATTCCGCCTGAAACAGGCTGGGTGTACCGCCGCCGAAAAATATGGTTTCTACCGGTCTGCCCCAAATATTGGGCAATTCAAGCTGCAGGTCGGTTAATAGGGCATCGATATAGGCTTCTTCCGGCAGGCCGTTTTTCAGGCTGTGGGAATTAAAGTCGCAATACGGGCATTTTTTGATGCACCAAGGAATGTGGATATAGAGTGATA
>ERZ1674176.311-NODE-312-length-10198-cov-6.376121_pt1 | contig 10198 bp, 9 predicted proteins | sample MGYA00581288_ERZ1674176 | MGnify/ENA primary metagenome ERZ1674176 (study PRJEB41354, sample SAMEA4873327) | human saliva metagenome | biome: human-associated habitat [ENVO:00009003]; feature: mouth environment [ENVO:08000002]; material: saliva material...
CCACGATTCAAAAAGGCTAACTCTTGAATCCGTTTATTTAATTTTTCAAAATCATACTCGGTGGTTTCCGTGAAGATTTCTGGGTCTGGAATAAAGTGGACGGTTGTCCCTGTCCGATCTGTCTCCCCGATGACTTTCAAATCATCCACAACATGTCCACGTCGATACTCTTGGTAATGGATACTGCCATTTTTATAGACGCGAACATCGAGGGTTGTGGAGAGGGCGTTGACAACGGAAGACCCTACCCCGTGAAGACCACCTGAAACCTTGTAGCCGCCTCCGCCGAATTTTCCTCCCGCGTGAAGTACCGTAAAGACAGTTTCAACGGCAGGTCGACCCGTCTTTTCTTGGATATCTACTGGGATCCCACGACCATCATCGACAACCGTGATCGAATTATCTGCTTCAATGAAAACTTCAATATGGCTAGCAAAACCAGCTAAGGCTTCGTCAATCGAGTTATCTACGATTTCCCAGACCAAATGATGAAGACCTTCTTTTGAGGTAGAACCAATATACATTCCCGGACGCATCCGAACGGCTTCTAGTCCTTCCAAGACCTGAATCTGACTGGCATCATATTCTTGCGCTTGAATTTCTTGCTGTTTATCCTCTGTCATAATTTCCCTTTTCTATTCAAATATAAACTGGTGTAAGTGGGGCATGGAATCAAATAAATAGGTCGAAAGCCCTGCAGCCTTCCCAGCTTCAATATCGATCGGACGATCTCCGATGACCAGACCGTCTTGAATGCCATATTTTTCTTTCAAATAAAGCATAGAGGCTGGGTCTGGTTTTCGAGGAAAGCCCTCGTCTGCTGTTACAATCTCCGTAAAGTAGGGTGCAATACCTGTCTGTTCAATAAGGGTCAAAACTTGGCGATCCCGATGAGATACCAAAAAATGGCGTCCTCCATGTGCTTGGATCTCTTCTAGTAACTCTTTTGCCCCCTCAAATAAGACCGGCTCTTGCAAGCCCAAGGCTTCTTTTTTCTTGTATTCCGTACGAAAATTGGAAATATGAGGTGCAAAGGTTTGAATTGCATCCTGTGTTGAGATTTTTAATGCTGCATAAACAGAATCATGATCAGCTTGGATGTGAAAGTCCTTCAATGTCGCTACAAAGGCATTTGTGGACGTTTCGTAATTATCCAATAGCGTCCCACCAAGATCCCATATAAAATCATGATAATTCATAGTCAATATTATACCACAAATGGACAAAAAAAATAAGCTAAAAACCCTCATTTAGGGGGGATTTTAGCCATTTTTTACGGTCATTTCATTTTAAATCAAAGAGAAGTCATTTTCCGACATAGAATGTGATCTTTCACCAGAAAATATGGTGTCCAAAAGAGCTTTGTTAAGCATCTCCAAAGACATCTTGATAGAGCATTCCTTGACGAAGGCTTTGGGCATCTCCTCCAAATTGCTCTACCAAGGCGTAGGCTAAGGCAAGTGCAGTTGAAGGACCACGACTGGTCAAGAGATTACCGTCTTTCACCACTGTTTCTTTCTGATAGTGCCCATCTTGAATCTCTTCTTCAAAACCATCGTAACACGTATAGTGTTTATCTTTTAAGAGGCCGGCACGCGCCAAGACAATTGGTGCTGCGCAAATCGCAGAAATGATTTTTCCTTTCCTACTTTCTTCTTGGAGAGCTGCAATCAATTCCGGATTATCCCGCAAATTCGCAGCTCCTGGCATCCCACCTGGTAAGAAGATTCCATCATAATCTGACAGGTCCCCATTCCAGAGGCGGTCGACTTCCACTGTGATCTGGTGAGAACCTGTGACCGTTTCTTCCATCCCAACGAGGTCACAGTCGATCCCAGCCCGTCTCAAAACATCGACAATGGTCAAGGCTTCAATTTCTTCAAAACCGTTTGCTAAAATCGTTGCTACTTTTTTCATTTTCATTCCTTCTTTCTATCTATTGCGCCTTTTTAAGAACTACTTTTTTACGGATTAGAGGCCCTTCTTCTGGCTCTTTCTTTTTGCTACTATGATTATATATTGAGAGGACCAGACCAATACCAATCAGATTACTAATAATAGACGATCCACCTTGTGAGATAAAGGGGAGGGGAATCCCCGTCAAAGGGAGAAGACCCGTTACTGCTCCGACATTTTCAAAAATATGAAAGACCAGCATAATGATAAATCCGATGGAGATATAGGTATAAAATTGGTTATTGGACTGGAGGGTAATTTTTAAAATGCGGTAAATCAGGGACACATATAAAATCAACAGTACCAGAGCTCCGACAAAGCCAAAGTCCTCTGCTACGACCGTAAAAATCATATCGCTTTCCCGTACGGGAACCAATAAATTGGAGACATTAAAGCCTTGCCCAAAGAGACCACCACTAGCAATAGCTAGCTGTCCTTGTGCCTGCTGGTAGGTGGTGGTTTGTGCATAGTCAAAAGGATTTAACCAGGCTAAAATACGGTTCATCTGATAGGTTGGCATCCCTACTTGCTGGTGCAGAAAAGCCCGTCCCCCTTCTGAAAGAAAGAGGAAGAGAAAGCCTGCTAACCCACCTGCTAGAAGCAAGATGACCGGCAAAATAATTTTCCAGGAAACTCCTGAAACGAGCACTAAGCCCGCAAAGATGGCCAAGAATACTAAGGCCGTTCCCAAGTCCTGCTGGAGAGCCAATAAGGCAAAGACCGGAATCGTATAGATGGTCAACTCTAGAATCAAAAACCAATCTTGTCGTAATAATCGCTCACGCCCCTTATTTCTTTGCAAAAATCGGACAATAGAGCGTGACAGCATCAGGATGAAGGGGATCTTCATAAATTCTGAGGGCTGAAATAAGGTGATGTTCCCATAAGCCACCCAGTTTTTAGCACCTGTTGAAGCTACCAAGTTGGGATTATAAAACACAAGGGGAAGAACCATCAAGGCCAGGCCAAGCAGGTAAAGAAAGGGAGTGATTTTCCAAAGAAATTTCGTGCTAAAAATCGTCACAATCAGGCAAATGACACATCCCACACCAATCCAGGCCAATTGCTGCCCTAAAAAAGGCCACACCATTTGGGGATAGTCATGAGAAACTGCTACATAAACAGATAAAATCCCAATCATGAGAAGGGCGAAGACAATCCCAATGATCGAATAATCCAGGTGAATCGTCCAAAAATGATGTTTCTTCATTCACGTTCCTTTCTGTGAGAATCATCAAATCAATTAATAGAACAACATTTGTAGAACCAAGCTAGATCCTGCTACACAAAACCAAGCAATCAACCCTACTAAAAGAGGGGCTGCTCCTGCTGCACGGAACTGTTTCCAAGAAACCTTGCTTCCGATTCCGACCAAGGCCATGGCCATAAAGAGGTGAGAAAGGTCCTTTAGGTAAGGAAGAACCACTTTAGGTACCAAATCGATAGATGAAAGAATAGAAGCCACAATAAACCAAATGATGAACCAAGGAATAATTTTCTTTAACATTCCTTTGTTTCTTCCTTGTTGCTTGCTCCGATACCATTTTAAACCGATCAAGCCCAAACAAACTGGTACAATCATCAGGGCGCGTGTCAACTTAACAATGGTCGCCATTTCACCCGCCGCCTTACTATAAGAAAACGCTGCTGCTACAACTGATGACGTATCGTTAATGGCTGTTCCTGACCAGAGGCCAAATTGAAAATTAGACATATGCCATACATGTCCTAATACTGGAAAGATAAAGACAGCCAAAATGTTGAAGAAGAAGATAGTTGACATAGATAAGGCAATTTCCTCTTCGTCTGCTTCAATGATAGGAGCAGCTGCTGCGATAGCAGATCCACCACAAATAGCCGTTCCAAATCCAATTAAGGTCCGTAGGTGAGATTTCAGATGGAAGACTTTCCCAAAGATCATCGCTGCAAGAAAGGCAACTGTTATCGTTGGCAGACTAATCTTCTAAGAAGACAAGCCTGTAGAGGCAACCGTCGCAATCGGCAAGCTAAATCCCATGAAGATAATCGAATACTGCAATAATTTCTTACCGGACCAGTTCAGTCCTGGTCGTGAATTCTCCGGCAAATCTACTAATTCATTGAGGACAATTCCTAAAATCAAAGCAAAGACACTGGAACCAATGATGGGAAAGAAAGTTCCCAAAAACATGGCGCAAAGAGCCAGTATAAATGCAATTGCAAGTCCAAATCCTTTATTTTTCATTCTCTCAATTCCTTTCAAAAAAGGCAGCTGCTTGCTCAACAAGCCGCTCTCTCACTGTCGTATGAAGGGGCAACACTTGCTGCAACCCGTCCAAAATTTGTTTTCCATATCGCTTGGTTACCACCCGCTGATCCAATAAGAGGACCAGAGATTCCTGGTCTTGAAAACGGCTGGTTCTCCCAATAGCCTGTTTTAGCCTTAAAATCGCGACTGGAAGACTATAGTCGTAAAAGGGATTTTTCCCCTGTTCTCTGAGTTTTGTATTCAGCTTTTGAACCATATAGTCTTTAGGATTGTCAAAAGGAAGGCGCGTGATGATTTGAATCACTTCTTTTTGTTGGGAGAAATCGACTCCCTCCCAGAAGCTTCCTGTTCCCAATAAAATGGAGCTTTCTCCTCGGTCAAATCGCCGCTTAATATTGGCTGCATCCCCATTTCGATACTGGGCCAAGTGAGGAAACTTCAATGCGTTTGACGTCTCCAGTAACAATTCTTTTGAAGTAAACAAAAGAAAAATTGGCTTTCGTAAAGGAAGGAGTTCACTGACGAGCTGACAAATCTCCCCTGCGTACTCCACTGAAGATAAAGAAACAACATCTGGGAAATCTATCGGCACCAACAATTCCTGGTGTTGTTTGACTGTTATTGGCACCCGGTAGATTTGCTGCTCTTGGTATCCCAAAAGAGCAGGTAAATGCACCTTTTTACTGATCGCGATCGTCGCTGATACAAAGAGTACGAGCACCTCTTCAGGCACAAACTCCTTAAAGGATAGCAAGTCCTCCACTCCACCATGGAGACGAAGAATCTGGTGGCTTTCAACCACTTCTTTGTCTATCCAAAAGGTTTGGTAGCGCTCATCAAACAATTCCTTTAGATTCTCTAGAGATTCGGTTTTCAATTCCGATACATCCTGCCGAATTTTTGCCACCGTTTGATCTGATAAGACTGCCGTTTTTCCTTGCACGACTTCTTTGGAGCAGGCATTTAACTCAAATTGAATACTCTCCAGCAAACGTCGTTGTAGAAGATCTTTTTCCTCTTCAATAGCGTGTTGCAAGTTTAAAAGGAGAGATTGCAAAGTTTCTTCTCTCTGTGAAAATTGCTCTAAAGCAAAGAAGAGTTTTTGCGCTTCGTCCACGACCAGAACAGAATCTTGAAGTAGACTCTTATCATCTTCTAGACGGGTTAGCAGATAAGCATGATTGGTCAGAATCACCCGGCTGGTTTTCACTTTTTCCTGACCAAGACGCCAAAAATCTTCCTGATAAAATAGTGAACGTTTCGACAATTGACCATCGTGGCAAATGGCAGCTACAAAATGGACATGACGATAGAGTTGACCAATTTCACTGAACTCTCCCGTTTCCGTCATCGTCAGCCAAACCAACAGTTGCATTTTAAAGCGTCGAATCATCCCATTATCTGATTCACTCTGTAAGGTCTCATAAAATTTATCGAGTTGGATGTAATCCTTGGGACTTTTAAGGCTATGAAAGGGAATATGGAAAAGATCCTGGATAGTCTTTCCTTCTTTCTTCATAATTTGATCCTGAAGAATTTTAGTTGGAACACTCACAAGAATGCGCTTGGAGGTTTTAGCCAAAAGCGTTAACAGATAAGCGTAGGTCTTCCCAATTCCCGTTGGCGCCTCAATAAAACTTGGAAGCGGCTGGTGCAAACTGTCCTCGATATAGGCAACAAATTCTCTCTGCTCCGGATAAGCTTCCATTCCCAACAACTGCATATTGAGTTCAAACTGTTCAGATAAATAGTGACTTTCTAAGAACTGCTGTGGCTTTCGCAGGTAGAGTCCATGAACTTCTACTAAATGAGCTGGTAAAAAAAGACTACTATCTTCAAGCGCATCTTCTATTAAGAGTCGCGATTCATAAATCAAACAATCTGCCATCGAAAGAAGTTTTTCGATCAATCCTCTTGGTAAGCTCGCAATTTTCTCTCTCAATTTCAACAGCAGCTGGGCTGTTGCCATAGCATCCGCTAGAGCGGAGTGAGCATGGTGTAACTCAATTTCCAGTTCAGTCGCAAGCGCTCCTAAATTGTAGCGTTCTAAAGTCGGATAGAAAATTTGAGACAATTCAACCGTATCAATTCGAGGAGTCGTTAGTTCGAATCCTTCCCAAAAGAGAGCTTCTGCCAATAAATTCGCATCAAATTTGACATTATGAGCCACAAAGACGGCATCTTCTATTAATTCAAAAATTTCCTTTGCCACTTGTGCAAACTCTGGTGCTTTCCGTAAGCGAGCATCTGTCAGGCCAGTCAGTTGTTTGATATGCTCATCCAATCGTTCATGGGGATTCACATCCGTCTCATAGGATTGCGTAATCCTTCCATCTTCGATGATGACAATCCCAACCTGAATGATCTTAGCATTACTTCCAGCACTGGTCGCTTCCAGGTCCACAATGGCATATTTCCGTTTCTGTCTTGTCATAATACTTAAAATTATATCACGTTTGAGCAAGCTCTGCAGATTTTTTTCTCCTTTGAGGCTGACTTCAATCCAGTTATTTTTCTCGCAATTTGATACACTATTCTAGAAAGGAGTCCTTATGAAAATCTATCGTACTGTTAATCCTGTAGCTTATGAAAACACCTACTACCTTGAAAATGAACACTCCCTTATCCTTGTTGATCCAGGTAGCGACTGGGCGACTATTCAAAAACAAATTGATCGCATAGGAAAACCAATCGTAGCGATTCTTTTGACCCATACGCATTACGATCACATTATGAGTCTTGAGAAGGCCCGTCAGAATTATCATTTCCCACCAGTCTATGTCCATTCAGCAGAAGCCAGTTGGTTGTCTTCTCCTGTCGATAATTTATCTGGTTTAGATCGTCATGCGGATTTAGAAGATGTTGTTTGTCAGGAGGCCGACTTCCTTTATGAAATTCGCTCCGATTACCAAATAGCCGATTTCCACTTTTATATTCTAGAGACACCGGGCCACTCTGTAGGAGGAGTCTCCATCGTCTTTCCTGAAGATCACCTGGTTCTATCCGGTGATGCCCTTTTTCGCGAAACCATTGGACGGACCGATCTTCCAACAGGGAACGCGGCACAGTTGCTTAGCAGTATTAGGGAAGAACTCTTTTCCCTTCCATCTTCCTATACCGTCTATCCCGGTCATGGCCCTGAAACTTCTATTGGTCACGAGAAGATGTTCAATCCCTTCTTTAGACAATCCTAAAGAATCATGTATCCTCCTTCCTGTCCTAATAAAAGGATACAAAAAAGCAAGTGTGAACTTGCTTTTTTATTATATCTTAAGAAAACGTCTCATGGAAATTGACGAACCGATCGCACCGATCAAAATTCCTAATCCAAATAAGCCACCCACCATAATCGGTACCAAAAGATGTGGACTATAGAGATACAAGTTTTGATCTGCCAAGTTATTGTTCATTGATGTATAGACAACGTTATAAACATAGAAGACCAAAGCTGAAGGAACCAAGGCTCCTAAGAGACCAATCCAAGCCCCTTCTAAAAGGAATGGTGCACGAATATAGCCATTTTTTGCTCCTACCAGTCGCATAATCTTAATCTCACGACTACGTGAAATGATGGTAATCCGGATGGTATTAGAAATCAAGAAGACTGCGATGAAGATCAATAAAGCTACACCGATCAAGCCCCAGTTTCGGATGAAGGTTCCAAGTGCAAACAAGCGTTGGGTATCGACCCCACCATCTTTCACTTCAGAGACCCCTTCAATTTTTTTGGCATCTGCTGAGACTTGCTTCACATATTTTGGAGCTGTTGTCTCTACATAATAGGCATCGTAGAGGGGGTTTGCGTCTCCATCAAAAATCTTCCAGTTGTTCCCAGCCGTTTTGATCAGTTTATCATACTGTTCTTCCTTGCTAGAAAAATCAACCTTGTCAACATGTTTCATGGCTGTCAGAGCATCGTAGACCTTATGGTAGTTTTCATTGGTCACGGTTTGACCGTCTTTTTCAATTTGTTCACTCTGGTCTTGAATATCTTTGCGCATGTATACTACAACCCGCACACTATTTTGAATATCATCTGAAAGCTTGATGGTATTGGCAATCACAGAGGCGAAAATAGCAACCAAGCTAAGGGTAATCATAACCGAGCTGACCGCTGCAATCGTCATCCAACCATTTCGTTTCAAGCTTTTAAGCGATTCGATTAAGTGTCGGAAAAATCTTCTAATCATCGTATCCGTACTCTCCTTCCGCTTCATCACGCACTACACGACCATTTTCAATCGCGATGACACGGTGACGTAAAGTATTTACAATCTGGCTATTGTGGGTCGCCATCAATACTGTGGTCCCTTGCAGATTAATCCGCTCCAAAAGGTTCATGATTTCCCATGAATTATCTGGATCCAAGTTACCAGTTGGCTCATCCGCAATCAAGACTTTCGGATTGTTGACGATCGCGCGAGCAATCGCAATCCGTTGTTGCTCCCCACCGGACAATTCATTTGGGAATGAGCGGACCTTGTGTTTCAACCCAACAAGATCCAAAACTTCCATCACACGCTTTTTAATATTGCGACGGCGTTCACCGATAACTTGCATTGCGTAGGCAATATTTTCATAAACGGTTTTCTTTGGAAGCAATTTATAATCTTGGAAGACCACTCCTACATTGCGTCGCAACATAGGAATATCTCGTTTTTTGATTTTATCCAAATCAAAACCAGCTACTTTCAAACTTCCTTTATCGTGTTTGACTTCACGGTATAAAAGTCGAATAAAGGTCGACTTCCCTGCACCAGAAGGTCCTACAATGTAGGCAAATTCTCCTGGTTCAATTTGGACAGAGACCCCGCGAAGGGCCGTCGTCCCATTGTCATACTTTTTGACAACATCTTTCATTTCAATCATTGACATGTAATGAAATTCCTTTCATTCTTTTCTGGTTGATTTCCTCTAGGTTATTGGAGACGCCATTTGAGATAGGCATCAATAAAGCCATCGATATCTCCATCCATCACCTTATCCACCTGTGCTACTTCGTAGTTGGTCCGGTGATCCTTAACCATGGTGTAAGGGGTAAAGACATAAGAGCGGATTTGACTTCCCCAGGTGATTTCTTTTTTATCCCCTTTTAGAGAATCCACTTCTGCTGCTTTTTTCTCTTGCTCTAATTGGTAGAGTTTAGCTTGCAACATCTTCATAGCCCGATCACGGTTCCCGTATTGGGTCCGATCCACGGTGGATGCCACTACAATTCCTGTCGGAATATGGGTCAAGCGCACACCTGTAGAAACCTTGTTGACGTTTTGTCCACCAGCTCCACCAGAGCGGAAGGTATCCATCTTGATATCATCATCACGAACTTCAACTTCGATGGTATCATCGAGTTCAGGCATAACCTCAACTGATGTAAAGGACGTATGCCGACGTTTAGCAGAATCAAATGGAGAAATTCGAACCAAACGATGTACCCCCATTTCAGATTTCAGAAGACCGTATGCATGTGGCCCTTCAAAGGATAGGGTCACAGACTTAATTCCAGCTTCATCTCCAGCCTGATAGTCCAAGACTTCAACTTTGAAGTCATGGGCATTTCCAAAACGAGTATACATCCGAAGAAGCATGTCACCCCAGTCCTGAGCTTCTGTCCCTCCTGAACCTGGGTGGATTTCTAAGATGGCATTATTATTGTCATAGGGTTCAGACAATAGCAAAGTCATCTCATAGCTGGTCATGCGTTTATCCAGCTCCTCTAACTTTTCGATCAATTCTTCCTTGACCGAATCGTCTTCTGCCAAAAAGTCCAGTAAGATTTCTGACTCATCAAAGAGATCCACCATTTGATGGAAATTTTCATAGGTCTGCTTGAGTTCATTTAATTCTTGAGATGTCTTTTGCGCAGAAATATTATCATCCCAAAAATCAGGTTCTGTCATTTTATTTTCTAAAATGGCAATTTCTTCTTCCAACGCCTCTAAGTCAAAGAGACCCCCTGAAAGAAGCTAATTTTTCACGATTTGCGTCAATTTTTTG
>ERZ1674176.315-NODE-316-length-10185-cov-5.515400_pt1 | contig 10185 bp, 7 predicted proteins | sample MGYA00581288_ERZ1674176 | MGnify/ENA primary metagenome ERZ1674176 (study PRJEB41354, sample SAMEA4873327) | human saliva metagenome | biome: human-associated habitat [ENVO:00009003]; feature: mouth environment [ENVO:08000002]; material: saliva material...
CTTGGCCTTACCCACATAACCGGTCGTTTCCCCGACGTAGTAGCGCTCAACATATTGCTGGGTCAGGGTCGATGCACCCTGGCGCGCCCCGCCCCTAATATTGTTGATTAGCGCGCGTCCAATACCTTTAAGATCAACACCCGAGTTCGTGTAGAAAGTCCGGTCTTCCGAGGCAACAACGGCATGTGCCACATAGTCCGGAAGCGTCGATGAATCGATGATCTTCCTATTGACCTGCGACATCCGACCCATTTCGGTGGTGCCATCGGCGTAGTAGACAGTCGTGGTCTGCGCGAGCGCAACCTAGTCGGCCTGGGGAACCGTCAACGCGGCATAGGCAACCAAGAAGGTCCCCAGCCCCGCGATGATCACCCCAAGGAAAGTAAAGAGGATTCCGCGGCCGATACGTGCGCCTAGGCTCCGCTTCTTCTTCCCCTTATTTGCCTTAGCGCCCTTAGCTGGGCCCTTCTTCGCACGCGCGCGGCTTGCTGCTGCCGAGGCCTCTCGATCGCTTTGCGGGCGAGTTGGACGCTTACGCGCACTACTTGCTGACGAGGAGCTAGCAGCTTGGGTGCTTGTGCGTCGACCCTCGCTGCTGCTTCCAGTGCGCGCCGAGGCCCCGCCTGAGACCCTCGCAGCTGCGGAAGTCCGCTTGGGTGCGGAGGGTGTCGAGGATGCGGAAGTCTTAGGAATCGTTCCCTCTCCATCGCGACGGGCCTGCTCTGCGAGCCGACGTCGAGTGGCCTCGGCCCGAGAGGGAAGAGGTCGACGTCCGCGGTCGTCGTTTGCGTTAGAAGGTGCCACGAAAAACCAGCCTTTCAGCATAGGTGATCGTGACTAGCCTACGCAGAAAGCATGCATATTGCCTAAAGCAAGCTCCGGATCGGCTTAGTTTTCGCTGGCAGAATGACGCTTGCGCGCCTTCTTTTCGGCGGCCTTTGCTTCCCAGCGTTCCTGCTGCGCTTGATACTCCGCGGCGATCTCTCGAACTTCATCCGATGCCCACCACGCAAGGAGTGCTTCGCGTGCCGCTTCTTCTCCCAAAGGCCCCTGTTCCATTCGAAGATCCAGAAGATAATCACGGGCCATCTTCACGGCCTTCGAAGGACGCAGATCAAGAATTTCCATGATCTGATCGCCATCGAGATCGGGGCGAATAGCGTCGAGTTCTTCTTGGGCGCGAAGAGCAGCAATACGCTCTTCCAGGTCGTCATAGGCAGCAGACAGGTAGGCAGCTTTGCGCTTATTACGCGTTGTGCAATCAGCGCGCGTCAGGCGATGCAGGCGCTCAAGAAGCTCTCCCGCATCGGCGACGTAGCGGCGAACGGCCGAATCCGTCCATTTCGCTTCCCCATAGCCATGGAAACGTAGGTGGAGGGCAACCAGTTCTGAAACGGCATCGATCGTTGCCTTATCAAAACGCAAGGCCTTCATCCGCTTACGCGTGAGCTTCGCTCCCACTAACTCATGGTGGTGGAATGACACGGTGCCATTGGATTCGAAGCGACGCGTGGCCGGCTTGCCCACATCGTGCATGAGTGCCGCGAAACGCAAAATGAAATCTGGACCGGGAACAGGACCGTCAGCATCGGTTTCCAAATCGATCGCTTGATCCAAAACGGTCAGTGTATGTTGGTAAACATCTTTGTGACGTTGGTGCTCATCAACGGTCGATACCAGAGCAGACAGCTCCGGAAGGACGATATCTGCAACCCCGGTGTGGACCATCAATTCCAAACCGCGCCTGGGCCACGGCGAAATAACGAGTCGTTCAAGTTCAGCGCGGATACGTTCAGCTGAAACGATCTCAAGGCGTCCGGCCATTGATTCCATGGCGTTCATGACGTCTTCATCAACATCAATACCCAGCTGGGCGCTGAAGCGGGCCGCACGCATGATCCGCAGCGGATCGTCATCAAAGGACTGCAGAGCACTAACGGGGGTACGCAGACGGCCCGAAGCTAAATCACCAAGGCCATCGTGGGGATCAACCAGAGCCATCTGAGGCAATCGCATGGCCATCGCATTGACGGTGAAATCGCGCCGCGTCAGATCGCCTTCCAAGGTGTCGCCATACTCGACCTCGGGCTTGCGCGAACCGACCTCATACGAATCCGTGCGATAGGTCGTGACTTCAACGACCAGCTTTCCGCGGCGACCACCAATGGTCCCGAACTCGCGGCCAATATCCCAGGTTGCATTCCCCCACTGCGCCAGTAGTTTCTCAGTTTTATCTGGACGTGCAGAAGTTGTGCAATCAAAATCGTGGGGAGTGAGTCCCAAGAAGGCATCGCGAACCGGTCCACCGACCAGGCTGATTTCCTCTCCAGCTTCGGTAAAAATTTTACCGAGCTCGAGGATTTCCTTGGGAAGGTGGGAAAAAGCCTGCTGTGCCTGAGCCATTAATAGACCCAGATCGCCCTCGCCTAGACCACTGGGAATGGGGGCGTGTGAGCGGGATTGACCCATCGTTCGCGAAAGTTGTGTACTCATCCCCTCCAGCATGCCATGATTTCCGCATCTTTGATGCATCCGCACCACGGCCTCGTCTCCGGTTGACATGCGCTGAAGGTCGCACGAATTGGCCTTCTGACACACAAAAATTGCGGTAATTCCCACTTGACCGATGGTGCGACCTGACCAAGAGCCCCAATCCCGCCTAAAGTGGAGGTATGACTGTGCCTTCTGAAGCCTTACGACCCGGAGTGCCCCGGCCTCCGCGTCGCAATCCTTCTTTGCGCACGGTCCAGCCGACGCCTCATTTCCTTCCCGTTTCTTCCGAAACCTCCGCGGGCGGCATCGTTGTCGATGTTCGCGATGGTCAGCCCTATGCGGCAATCATTGCTCGCCGTAATCGGTCGGGGAAGATCGAATGGTGCCTCCCAAAGGGACATCTTGAAGGCCGTGAATCTCCCGAGGAAGCCGCTCTGCGCGAAGTCGCCGAAGAAACCGGAATTCACGGGCGAATTATTCGTCACCTGGCATCGATCGACTACTGGTTCTCAGGTGCAGATCGACGGATTCACAAGGTCGTTCACCACTACTTAATGGGCTACATCTCAGGCTCCATCACCGTCGAGGGCGACCCCGATCACGAGGCCGAAGACGCCGCGTGGGTTCCCTTGCGCGACCTCACCCATGAGCTGGCCTACCCCAACGAAAGGCGCATTGTCGGTATCGCTTTGGACTTGCTCTACCGGGATGCATCATGATCAAGCCACCAGCAGCTCGATACGCACTGACTCTTTTGCCTCTGAGCGCACTGCTCCTGGGGACCAGCCCCGCGAGCGCTCAAGCGCTGCCCACGCACGTTCAGGGAACCCAAGGCGCGCAGGCCTCGGCTTCTTCGCGCTCCACCTCTCCTTCTGCGCTCGCGCCCCAATTAACAACGCGACCGCAGATCTTGGGGGATGCGGGTCAGGCCTCGGGAATTGACGTACGAATCAATAGGCTGGAACCACGGGTCATTACCTCGCAGCACAACCTGCAGGTATCGGGGGTTGTTCGAAACCTGTCAGATAAGCCCGTCACGAACCCATCCCTGGATGCTTACGTCCAGACCTATTCACCAGTGACCGCACCGGAACTTTCCTCATACCTTTCGGGTCAGAGCTGGCAGGGTCGGCGTGTTCACGCGGGCACCCTCGAGGCAACGATTGCTCCTCACACCGAGCAGACCTTCCACATCACAATCCCATTTGAATCTCTTCCCTTCGGATCAGATTTCGAGTGGGGACCGCGTGGAATCACCATCGTTGTTGAAGGCGACGAAACTCGCGGCTCTGATCGCTCAATCCTCGTGTGGGATTCGGGTTATTCCCTTGAACCCACTCGCGCAAATGTCCTGCTCCCATGGACCGAATCAACGCCGCAGACTCCCACCGACTCCTATTCGATCCTGTCCGCGGCATCGATGACCGGTGTTACCTTCGCGACCGATTCGGATACTTTAGTCCGTGAGCTCATGGTCCCCGAAGACCGAAGTTCAACTCGTGCTTTCCCTTCCGCGTCCTCCTCGGCTGCCTCTCCTTCGACTTCCTCTTCTTCCGAGGCCTCCACCTCGCCTTCCCCCAGTACCTCTTCCTCGCCGACTGTGCGTTCCGAGGCCGAGATCACGGCAGATCGCAATACTCGCGCGGCCTTTATCCAAACCTTCTTCGAACGCACGAAAGAATTGGTTGCTCTGCCCAGCCACGATGCTGATCTTTCATTGGCAACCACGCTCAACAATGACGCGGTTATGGACTTCCTGGCCTCATCGCGCGCCTCGGTTCCAACCTCCGTCAGCAAGGTCAAGGCTCTCCTGCCTTCCTCGCGTTCAAATGCGTCTACTTCTCCCTCGAGTTCCGCTTCTTCTTCCTCAGATGCAAGTCCCTCAAGCGAAAGTTCGCAATCACCCAGCGCCACCCCCTCGCCGGACTCAAGCTCGGCCTCGTCAGATAACGACCACTTCGGGCCGACACTGATCTCAAATGTCTCCTGGCCTGCCTCGCAAAACTGGGGTACTCAAGCGCTCAACAGCAAATACGCCTCGACCGTGGTTGCCCCACCCGGGCAACTAGCACCAAGCTCAGAGCAAAACTTCACCTCGATGGCCAAGGTCAAGCTCTCATCCGACGGCCAGACCCACACGGGTGACTCCGCTCAGTCTGGGGACACGGTCACTGCTCTTGCCTCAATCGACAACCTGAGTGAGCTCTTGTCGTGGGATGCGCAAAGCGTTGATGATGAGCTGGATACTCAGCAATTCCTGACAGCTTTGACCGCGATGATCACCCGCGAGCGCCCAAACTTTTCGCGCACCCTATTTGTTCCACTTCAGCGCGGGTCCTCGCTGGATGAGAATCGCATTGAGCGTGTTCGTGCAATCCTTGATAACCGCTGGGTTAAGGGGACAAGTTTCAGTGAACTCGTGGATTCCGAGGCCACCGATATTGAACGTAACCCCGTCGAGGATGCTCATTTTTCTGACGAACTGCGCTCGCAAACGGCAGGACTGAGCGCAGCATATTCAAACGCTCTTCCTTTGGCCGATGCCACAGCGAATGTTGATGCTGCGCGTCTTCAATTGAATTCGACCGTAGCCAGCGCGCTCCAAGCGGATGCGGGTGACCAGCAAAGCCAAACGATCACTGCAAATACGCAGGCACTTGATACATTCAGGTCCTCCGTCTCAGTTGAATCCTCGAACGCCGTCAATCTGATTAACAAGAGCGCGAATTTCCCCGTGCGCGTGCGTAACTCACTTCCATGGCCAGTCAATGTCGAAGTGACTTTGCTTCCCAGCGACCCACGCCTGCGCGTAACCAGCACGGGAACGGCCACAATCCCCGCGAATTCCTCCTCGAATGTAGATGTGCCAGTCACGGCAATTGGTTCGGGTGATATTCGCGTGACCTATAAGGTGTCAACGCCCAGCGGAGCTGTTCTTGATGATTCCCAGAAAGTCCTGGTGCGAATGCGCGCGGGATGGGAAGACGCAGCCACTGCGGTCATGACCGTCATTGTAGGAATCGCTTTCCTTGGCGGCATCATTCGGACCATTCGACGTCGTTTGAAGTCCTCGCAAACCGAAGAGTCTTCACATCTTCCCGGAATGGGCGGCGTCGAAAAGGGCACAGTGAACGTTCCACTTTCCAGCGGAGGTTTTGTTCATGCAGGACGTCCCCCGCGCCACCCGGATCATCCGGAAAGCTCGGATTCACCCAAACCAGATGTAGAGGATCAGAATGAGTGAAAGCCAGGCCCGCAACGGCTCACTTCTTCGAGCCAGCGTACTGATGGCCTCGGGAACAATGGTTTCCCGAGTCCTTGGCTTCATTAAAGCCGCTATGCTCTTGGCGGCCCTGGGTTCTGCCGGTGGCGCGGTCTCCGCGGCTTTCCAAACGGCTAATACTCTTCCCAACACAATCTTCAACCTGCTGGCATCGGGCGTTTTCGATGCGGTCCTGGTTCCTCAGATCGTGCGCGCACTCAAACGCGACGAGGGTCAGGTCTACATCAACCGACTGATTACTCTGGCCGGAACGATTCTGTTCCTGGTCGCCTTCATTTCAACGCTCTTGGCACCGGTGCTCATCGTCATCATGGCACCGGGATACAGCCAAGATATTCGCTCACTTGCCGTTGCTTTCGCATTCTTGTGTCTCCCGCAGATTTTCTTCTACGGCCTGTACAACCTCTTGGGCGAGCTGCTCAATGCCCGCGGTGTCTTCGGTCCCTACATGTGGGCGCCAGTGCTCAACAACATCATTGCCATCGCGGGTCTGGTAGCTTTCCTCATTCTGTGGGGGGCGCACGAAGATTTCGCAATTTCTGACTTCACATCCCCCCAGTTCTGGCTGCTGTCGATCACAACCACTTTGGGCGTGGTCTGCCAGGCTCTGGTGCTGTTCATTCCTATGCGTCGCGCGGGAGTCTCCTTTAAGCCTGATTTCCACTTCCGCGGAACGTCTTTTGGTTCTGCCTCAAAGGTTGCGGGTTGGACTTTCGCAACCTTGGGTGTGTCTCAGGTTGGTGTTCTTTCGACGAACGCGATCGCTTCGATTGCGGATAACTACCTGAACCAGAACCCCATGCCCATCGCAGGCCTAGCGGGGTATTCGGCAGCCTTCTTGATCTTCATGCTGCCGCAGTCGGTCATCACTGTTTCTCTTGCAACCGCAATCTTTACGCGATTGAACTACGCGGTTGCCGACGACAATGACGAAGAAGTCGCCGAGCACTACCACACAGGCATTCGCCTGATCACCTCACTGACGGTTCTTGCCGCTGCGATCTTCATGGCGGGCGCTGCTCCCATGATGCAGCTGGTTGTCACGAACACCGCCCGCCCCGAACTCATCTCTTCCTACGCGCTGATCCTGGTGTCCCTCATGCCCGGTGTGGCCTCAACGGGCATTGTTCTAATGAGCCAGCGCGTCTTCTTCGCCTACGAGGATGCCAAGCCCGTCTTCCTCATGGGCATTGTTCCGACGATCTTGCAGATCATTGTCGGTTGGTCGATCTACTTCGCAACCGGCGTGCGCTGGTGGGTGATCGGCGCGGCTCTTGGCGAAACGGTCTGCCGAATCGTTCAGGGTTTGATTGCGATGCGCTGGGTCGGTCAGCGCAACAGCTACGTGAATTCCTCGGAAATCACGCGCTCCTACCTCACCTACGTTGGATGTGCGATCATCGCCGGCGGTATCGGTTTTGGCGCTCTTTGGCTCATGGGTATCTACACGACCCTGTCCTCGAAGATCCTGCGCTGGCTGCTTTCGGGTGTGAAGTTCGGCGTGGTGGCCATCATCGTCACCGTCGTGTACATGATCGCAATGCGCGTGATCAATCCCCAAGAATCTTCAACCAGTATTCGTCCCCTGCTCAAGCGTTTACACCTTCCGATCGCGGTATGTGACCTGCTTTCGGCCGCGCAGCCTACACCTGAACCACAAAGCGTTCATAATGGTGTGGCACCGTCCCCTCAGGAGGAAACCATGGCTACCGAGGATCAGCACACTCCCCGTGAAGGAACGCCACATTGGGTTCCCCTTTCTGTTGACCTTTCGGTGCCGACCTTCGATGATGTTGTTCATCCCGACGGCGAGGGCCACCCTGCGGCATCGTCTCATTCACCCCAGCAGGACACCCCTGCGAATGTCCCAACCCTTCCTCACAGCAATCGCAGTTCCCAAGGGAGCGTCCAGATGAGCCAAGCAAAGCCCGAACATCCCATCGTCCCGACCTTGCCCGCAACCGCGCGCATGTACGACGTGGATGCAACTGCACCCGCCGGTATCCCCTTGGGTGCCGCAGCTGCCGAGGCCTCGGCTGAGACAGCCGCCGCTAAGGCTCAGCACCAAGAACCGACTTCTCGCATCCCCGCTCCGCTCCCCCACGGTTTTGCCGAGGGCGCGGTTGTCGGAGGGGCCGCAGCATCCGTTGCGGGCTCTGGCGCGGCTGCCACCCCGACTCGTTCCTCCGGTCACGGTCATTCCGAGGCTGGCGGTGGCAGTCGCGGAGGCTCTGGCGGTGGCCGTGGAAACTCCGGCGACGCTCATGGCCACGATGAACACTCACGCGCTTCGGCCTCGGGAAATGGGGGCGAAAAGGGAATTGACCCCACGCGACCCACGATTATCTTTGCTGCAGTTCTGACCGTCATCGCCACGATTTGGGCGGGAGCAACTGCCCTCAGCCCGGTTAAGCACAGCGATATCAGCAGCTCAGTCACTAAGCCAAGCTCATCGGCATCCGCCTCAGCATCGGAGCAGCCCACCCAAGAAGCCACTCAGGCTGCGACGGAGAAGCCCGTAATTTCCAGTGTTTCCGTGTTGTCCTGGCAAAACGATAAGGGTGACCACGAAGAAATGGCTGTCAATATGATTGACGGCGACGCAAAGACGAATTGGCACTCGCGCTACTTCGATTACAACCAGTTCCTGGACCAGACCGCGGTCACCATCTTGGTGAAGCTCGAGAAGAAGGCAACGGTCTCTGAGATCACCTTGGATATGGATCCCTCGACCACCGGTGGTGAAGGCGTGGTACGTGCTGTAAATCCCAATACGCCTCGAGAGGGAACAGAAATCGCTACGACGACGTTCACTCCCAAGACGGACATCAAGCTGGCACATCCCGTGGAAACTGAGGCGATCAGCATCACCTTCCGTAAGATGCCAACATCGCAAGATGGCCGCGCCTGGGCGTGGGTCAGCGAATTGTCAGTGAAGTAACCGTTACCTGCTCAAAAGGAGACATCATGTCTGAAACTATCCACGACGTCGTCATCGTCGGCTCCGGTCCTGCGGGATACACTGCGGCTATTTACACTGCGCGCGCTGGATTCAAGCCTGTTGTCGTTGCCGGTGCCCTGGCTGCCGGTGGCGCGCTGATGAACACGACTGAAGTTGAGAATTTCCCCGGTTTCCCCGAGGGTGTCCTCGGCCCGGAGCTGATGGACAATATGCGTCAGCAGGCCGAAAAGTTCGGTGCTGATATTCGCTACGAGGATGCCTACACGCTGGAGCTCGAATGCGACATCAAGAAGATCACCCTTGAGGATGAGACCCTCCTGGCTCGCAGCGTCATCTTGGCGACCGGTTCGGAATACCGTCATATGAATGTTCCCGGAGAAGAAGAGTTCTCTGGTCGAGGCGTTTCCTTCTGCGCGACCTGCGATGGTTTCTTCTTCCGCGATAAGCACGTCATCGTTGTCGGTGGCGGTGACTCTGCAATGGAAGAGGCAACCTTCTTGACGAAGTTTGCTTCAAAGGTCACTGTCGTTCACCGCCGTGATCAGCTGCGTGCGTCTAAGGCTATGGCCGATCGTGCACTGGCCAATGAGAAGATCGAATTCGCATGGAACTGCGTTGTCGAAGAGGTTCTGGGCGATTCGGCTGTCACCGGTGTTCGCTTGCGTTCCACCGTTGATGATTCGACTCGCGTTCTTGATGCCGATGGCGTTTTCGTTGCCATCGGTCACCTTCCCCGCACCGCTGTACTTTCCGGTCAGGTTGCTTTGGACGAGGCCGGTTACATCCTGGTCAATGACCCGGGTACCGCAACGAACCTTCCGGGTGTCTTCGCCTGTGGCGACGCTGTTGACCACACCTATCGCCAGGCAATTACTGCTGCCGGCTCCGGATGCCGTGCTGCCTTGGATGCGCAGCACTGGCTCGAATCTCAGGTGTAAGTATTGAAGGCCTTCGGTTTCCTGAGCTTTGGACACTACGCACGGGACAGAAGGCGCGGACTGAGCGGGCGCGATGCCCTTCATCAGGCTATTGAATTGTCGGTCGCTGCCGACGATCTAGGTATCAATGGCACCTACTTCAGGGCGCATCATTTTGCGCACCAGGGTACCTCACCCATGCCCTTGCTCTCCGCGATTGCTGCCCGCACAAAGCATATTGAGGTCGGTACCGGCGTTATCGATATGCGCTAGCACATGTCTGAGTTATGACGTTCGGTGCCACCCCTACCGTTTGTGGGCACGCGCTGCGCGCAGCCCGTTGGCGATAACGACGACCTCGGCGACCTCGTGGACGAGGACGACCGCGGCCAGGCCGAGCACGCCGGTGATGGCCAGCGGCGGCAGCACGGCGATGATCGCCAGGGACAGCACGATGTTCTGGTTCATGATCGCCCGGCCGCGGCGGGCATGCCGCAGAGCCTGCGGGATCAGGCCGAGGTCGCGCCCGG
>ERZ1674176.316-NODE-317-length-10091-cov-7.268633_pt1 | contig 10091 bp, 5 predicted proteins | sample MGYA00581288_ERZ1674176 | MGnify/ENA primary metagenome ERZ1674176 (study PRJEB41354, sample SAMEA4873327) | human saliva metagenome | biome: human-associated habitat [ENVO:00009003]; feature: mouth environment [ENVO:08000002]; material: saliva material...
AGAATTGGAACTGGCAGGAAAACTTATAATTCCTTTGTTAGTTTTTCACTTAATCGCTTTTGCAGCAAAAAAAGTAGAGAATAAATCTATCTCCTCTCTAATTGAAATCTTATTAGCATTGGGTATAATGGTCTATAATATAGCTGTAGGAATCTTTTTATTCCGGTGTGTGCGACCAATAATTTACTATTGGGAGTTAGATCTTATAGAATTGTATCCTGTACCTCTATTTTTTGCGTTTTTCATTTTAGTATTTAACATCCTTTTCTTGCTCAGGTATAGAAATAAACTCTATGAAAATGTATTGTTTATGCTGAGTTTAGGATTGCTGTTATTTACGCTCTATGAGTTTGTAGTTACCAAACCTTTTAAGCAGCAAGATGGAGCCGAATTTTTATTAGATAAAACTCTTTTAGAACACGCCCCTCTACTAAATTTTATAATTAATATAGCAGTAAGTTTGAGTTTTATACTATTTATTGGATATAAAAGAAAATGGCAATTATGAAAAACACCCTTTGGCTTTATAAAAATCCTTATCAGATAGAGATAAGAGAAAACGAAGCTCACCCACCACAAGTAGCGGTTTATCTCTATCAAGCAGAAGAGGAGATTAAAAACGTAGTCCTCACGGGAGGAGGTAGCGTGAGCAGTCTGTGGGAGAAAAGTGCGCTGTTAGACGGTGATAGGTTGCTCATAGCTTGTGGTAATGAGGTATTTTGTATCCTCTTGCCTACATTAGAACTCCTTTGGTATACGCAGGTGGATATGGCTACTTGCTTTGAAATAGTCGCCTATCAAGAGGATTACATTACCCACGGTGAGGTGGAGATAGTACGCCTCAACAAGCAGGGAAAAATCCTCTGGCAGTTCAGTGGGAAGGATATTTTTGTGTCGCCCACAGAGCGTACTCCCGCTTTTAAGATGACCCCACAAGGTATTGATTTAGTAGATTTCAATTATGAGGAATACCACATTGATTTCAATGGAAAATTAATAAAGTGATTTTCTTATTCATATACTCAGCAGTTCTTGCAGGTTTACTCACATATCCAGCTGTGAGCCCTCGCTGGCTTTACTCACATACCCAGCTGTGAGCCCTCGCTGGCTTTATCTCTTATCTCTTACCTGTTACCTAAACTTGTATCACTCCTAAGTTAAACGCTCTTTCAATAGGGGCATTGTTGGCAGCTTCTATACCCATTGCTATCCATTGGCGGGTTTCTAATGGGTCGATGATGGCATCAGTCCAAAGGCGAGCAGCAGCATAGTAAGGTGATATTTGCTCGTCGTATTGTTCTTTGATATGCGCAAAAAGGGCAGCTTCTTTTTCGGGAGTGAGTTCTTCTCCTTTTTTCTTTAGGTTGGCAGTTTCTATCTGCAAGAGCACCTTAGCAGCTTGTGCGCCCCCCATTACCGAAATATTTCCACTGTGCCACGATACTATAAGACGCGGGTCGTAAGCCTTACCACACATTGCGTAGTTGCCTGCTCCGTACGAATTGCCTATGACCACAGTAAATTTAGGCACAACTGAGTTAGCCACAGCATTCACGAGTTTAGCCCCATCTTTGATAATCCCTCCGTGTTCTGATTTAGAGCCTACCATAAAACCGGTAACATCTTGCAAAAAGAGCAAAGGAATTTTCTTTTGGTTGCAATTGGCAATAAAGCGGGTCGCCTTGTCGGCACTATCCGAGTAGATTACACCTCCAAACTGCATTTCCCCTTTCTTAGTTTTTACCACTTTACGTTGGTTCGCCACAATGCCTACTGCCCAACCCTCAATACGCGCATACCCCGTGAGGATGGTTTGTCCGTAACCTTCTTTATATTCGTCAAATTCTGAATTGTCTACCAATCGGAGGATGATATCTTTCATATCATAAGGCTCTGAGCGCAATTTAGGCAAGATACCGTAAATCTCATTAGGGTCTTTCAGTGGTTTATGTGCTTCAATGCGGTTAAAGCCTGCTTTTTCGGCATCGGCGAGTTTAGCCATTGTACGGCGCACACGGTCGAGGGCATCTTTGTCATCGGTTGCCTTATAGTCGGTTACGCCACTGATTTCGCAGTGGGTAGTGGCGCCGCCTAAGGTTTCATTATCGATATTTTCGCCTATAGCAGCTTTTACCAAATAGCTGCCTGCCAAGAAGATACTTCCCGTTTTATCTACTATTAGAGCCTCGTCACTCATTATAGGCAGATAAGCCCCGCCTGCCACACAACTGCCCATTACTACGGCTATTTGGGTGATACCCATACTGCTCATCAGGGCGTTGTTGCGAAAGATGCGACCAAAGTGTTCCTTATCGGGGAAAATCTCATCTTGCAAAGGCAAGTACACCCCCGCACTATCTACTAAATAGATGATAGGCAAGCGATTTTCCATTGCAATTTCTTGAGCGCGTAGGTTCTTTTTGGCTGTGATAGGAAACCACGCACCTGCCTTTACGGTAGCGTCGTTGGCTACTACTACACATTGTTTACCAGCAACATAGCCTATCACTACCACTACACCTGCCGAGGGACATCCGCCGTGTGCTTCGTACATTCCCTCACCGGCAAAAGCGCCTATTTCTATTTGAGGTTTATCTTTGTCTAAGAGATATTCTATGCGTTCACGAGCCGAGAGTTTGCCTTGACTATGTAATTTTTCGAGGTTCTTTTTGCCCCCGCCTTCTTTTACTTTTTTCAGGCGTTTACGCAACTCGCTAAGGGCTAATTTATTGTAATCTTCGTTTGTGTTGAATTGAATGTCCATATTTGATTAATATTGTACATTTTACATTTTGCCATCATCGGCAGTTATCCGAAAATCTTGGATAACTGAATTTTCTTCTAATTCATTGTCTGAGAAAATTTTTTGTAAATGATAATTGATAGTCCTTACATCAACATTATAAAGCAGTCCCATCATCTTTTGAGAAAGCCATACATTCTCTTCAGCGTAAATACTTTGAATATTACTCTCTCCCGTTGCTGTTACAAAAGTGAGATACTCCGCTACCGATGCTCGTAACATATCTTTTTTAACTTCTTTTTCTTTCATCGCTATTTCAGTTTTAAGTATTTACCTGTGTAGCTTTGTTTGTTTTTAGCGATTTCCTCAGGGGTACCCGTCGCTACGAGATTGCCTCCTTTGGCGCCGCCTTCTAAACCTAAATCTATTACATAATCGGCTGATTTGATCATTTCGGTATTGTGTTCGATAATGATAACCGAATGCCCTTTTTCTATAAGGGCTTGCAATGAATCTAAGAGTTTGCGAATGTCGTGAAAGTGCAAACCGGTGGTAGGCTCATCAAAAATGAACAGCACTTTTTCTTTGCTATCCGATTTTGATAGGAAAGAAGCCAATTTTATCCGTTGGGCTTCCCCGCCCGATAGGGTAGAGGAGGACTGTCCCAGTGTTACATACCCCAACCCTACATCTTGTAAAGGTTTGAGTTTTTCGGCTATTTTGGTTTGTTTGTACTTTTGGAAAAAGGCTACAGCATCATCGATAGTAGTCTTCAGCAGGTCATCTATATTTTTGCCTTCGTACATCACTTCAAGCACTTCTTTTTTGAAGCGTTTGCCGCCACAAGCCTCACAAGTGAGGTGCACATCAGCCATAAATTGCATTTCTATAGTTACTTCACCTTCGCCTTTACACACTTCACAACGACCTCCATCTACGTTGAACGAGAAGTGTTTGGATTGGAAATTACGCATCTTTGCCAACTTCTGATTTGCAAAGAGGGCGCGAATATCGTCGTAAGCCTTGATATAGGTAATAGGATTTGAACGGGACGATTTACCAATAGGATTTTGGTCTACAAACTCCACACTTTGCAAGTGCTTGTATTTGCCTTCTATCTTAGTAAACTGACCGATTTTCTCTCCGCCTAAGTCTAATTCTTTTTGAATAGCAGGATAGAGCAGTTTTTTCACCAAAGTAGATTTTCCGCTACCCGATACCCCTGTAACTACAGTGAGCATATCCAAAGGGAAGGTAACATCGATGTTCTTAAGGTTGTTCTCGCGGCAGCCTACCAAAGTGATGTGTTGAGGAGAAGTACGCCGTTTTTTGGGTACTTCAATTGCTAAACGTCCGCTGAGGTATTTCCCCGTAAGGGTATCGGCTTTTAGGAGTTCCTCATAAGTGCCTGCCGCTACCACTTCACCTCCGTGCGTACCGGCTTCAGGACCTATGTCGATAATATAGTCGGCAGCTTTCATAATATCCTCATCGTGTTCCACTACAATCACCGTATTGCCTAAATCGCGCAAGGATTTTAGTACGCCTATCAGTCGTTCGGTATCCCGCGGGTGCAGACCGATACTGGGCTCATCGAGTATATACATAGAGCCTACTAAACTACTTCCTAAGGAGGTCGCTAAGTTGATGCGCTGGCTTTCCCCCCCAGAGAGCGTATTTGATTTTCGGTTGAGGGTTAAATAGCCTAAACCTACATCGGCGAGGAATTGCAGGCGGTTGTTGATTTCTAACAACAATCGTTTGGCTACCTCTTGCTCATAGTCGGTGAGTTTGAGTTCTTTAAAGAAAATTTGTAGTTCTTCAATAGGCAATTCTACCAAGTCCGAAATGCTTTTACCTGCTATTTTCACGTAGTTAGCCTCTTTGCGCAAACGCTTGCCGTGGCATTCGTGACAACGCGTTTTTCCGCGATAGCGCGCCAAGAGTACTCGGTTTTGTATTTTGTAACTTTTGTCCTCTAACTCTTTGAAGAAATCGGTGAGTCCTGTGAAGTATTTATTGCCGTCCCAAACTAATTGTTTTTGTTTATCAGTGAGTTCAAACCAAGGTTTGTGTATGGGAAAATCAAATTTATAAGCATTGTTCACTAATTGGTCGAGATAAGAGCCCATAGTCTCACCACGCCAAGGGTAAATTGCCTTTTCGTAGACTGAAAGCCCTGTGTTAGGTATGATAAGCTCTTCGTCAAGACCAATAGTATCGCCATAGCCATCGCATTTGGGGCAAGCTCCATAAGGGTTGTTGAAACTGAACAAGTGTACGTTAGGCTCTAAAAAAGTGATGCCGTCCAACTCAAACCGATTGCTGAAATGCGTTTGTACCACCCCGTCTATTTCTTGAATATAGCACTCGCCTTTGCCTTCAAAAAAAGCAGTATCAACCGCATCGGCAAGGCGGTGCTGAAAATCCTCGTCGTGACGCACAATCACCCTATCTACTACCAATTGGAAATTGCCGAGATTTTTAGGCAAGTTGTCTTCCTCGAGACGGATGATTTCTTCTTTGTGCAGAATGCGCGCATAGCCTTGTTGTAAGAGGAGTTTGAGCACTTGCTCTACGGTACGATCTTTAGGGATATTCACAGGAGCCAAAAGCAATAGTTTTGTGCCTTCGGGATAGTGCATTACTGCATCTACCACATCAGTAACGGTATGTTTTTTTACCTCTTGACCTGAAATAGGAGAATACGTTTTCCCGATACGTGCGAAGAGTAATTTTAAGTAGTCATACACCTCAGTGGAAGTGCCCACAGTAGAACGCGGGTTAGAGGTGTTTACTTTCTGCTGAATAGCAATGGCTGGGGCTATCCCTACGATATTGTCTACTTTGGGCTTGTCTAATTTACCCAAAAACTGACGTGCGTACGACGACAGGCTTTCCACATAGCGGCGTTGCCCTTCGGCGTAAAGAGTATCAAAAGCCAATGATGATTTACCTGAGCCTGAAAGCCCTGTAATCACAACCAACTTGTTGCGGGGAATCCCCACAGTAATATCTTTAAGATTGTGCAGTTTAGCACCTTTTATAAGGATTTCTTCGGTTTTCATTTTTATGTATCAAGGGGGCAAAGGTACGACTAATTTGGCAATTAGCCAATGCTTGTGTGATATAAAAAAGAACTACCCAAAAAAGTGTCCTTTTTTAGGTAGTTCGTGTCTATTTAGGTTTTTATGTTTTTTATTCGTTTTGCACCATTTGTGAGTTTGATTCTATTTCATCTTGTGGTATTTGGTATACCCAACGTTTATCGCCAGCGGGTACTTTTACCATAAAAGTATGGTTGCTGCCAGCCTCATTTCGGTCTACCCCTAGATGCCAACGTTTGAAATCGAAGAATGAAGTACCCTCACCCCATAACTCTATGCGGCGCTGAGTGCGTACTTCGTCTCGCATAGCCGCTTGAGTGGTAGCAGTGAGCGTGTAAGAAGGGTCGCGATAGTCGTGCATAAAGTCTTCAAGGGCAGTTTTAGCAGCGCTCAAATTGTTCTGTTCTACCAAAGCCTCTACATACAAAAAGAAAGGGTCTTCTATGCGTATGAAGCAGTAATCACTTAAGAAACGCTGGTCGGTAGCGTATTTCACATTGGCGTAATCGGGTAATCCATAACGATCGGCAATGGTGGGGAAAAGTGTACTATTGATATATATTTTCTTACGTACATCAGTATCGGCTATCTTAGCATAGAGGTTGCTGTACATATTTTTATAAGCTCCTGAACCCCCAGCATAGCCTTGTGCTATGGTATTATCGATATGCGAATAGAAAGACCCAAAGGAACTTGTAGTCTGCTGGGTGATATCATACCCCCAAAGCCAAGAGGTATTACTGATATCCCATTTAGCTCCTTGCACTTCAGCCATAGAAGTATAATTGAAATCGCTTGCGTTGAGCACAATTTGGGCGTATTGGGCTACCTTTGCCCACTCCTCTTTGTGTGCATACACTTTCGCAAAATAAGCAGCGGCGACAGCTTTGTCTACATCTTCTTTGCTTTCGGTGATGGTAAAGCGGGCATCATCTACCACCGATAGGTCTTGTTCCATTTGGCGATATACTTCGGCTACTGTGGCGCGCGGTAGTTTGCTATCAGTAGGTTTGAGCATTAGGGGAACCCCTAATTTGGACTCGTTGCCTTTGTAAGAATGTTGATACAAATTCACCAAATAGAAATAGTAAATCGCGCGTAACGACTTGAGTTCAGCATATTTTTGATAGAGCACTTGCTCAGTGGGAACTTCCGAAAAATAATCGGCTAAAATCGTGTTGATTGCACTGATTTGTCGGTAGAGGAAAGACCACATAAAGCTAGTGCGCGAATAGTTTGCATTGCGCATATCAAAATAATAATCATAGCCAAACCAGTGATATGATGCTTGTACCATATCAAGCCCTGTAAGGTCTAACGACAGATGGATAGACTTCAGCCCAAACGAATCGTGATAGTTACTCTGTAGTGCTACATTATTGTTGTAAATACCGTTGAGTTCTACTTGTAGGAGCTTGGCTTTGGTTTGTACATCGGCTTTGAGTTCCTCTTTGCGTTGGTCGGTGAGGTACTCGTTTACCTTGGGGTCGAAATCACTCTTAGAACAAGCAGTAATAAGCAGTGATAGAAAAGCGGCGGAAAGTATATATTTTTTCATAGCTTTTACGATTTTAAAAATTGAGTGTTAATCCCATTGAAATAGTGCGAATAGGGCTGTATACAGCATCGTCGTTATCACCTGCCAAGCTGGTGCGAGGGTCTAATCCTTTGCGTTTGCTCCACAAGTATACATTATCGGCAGTGAGGTAGTAACGCAATTTAGTAAGTCCTAATTTTTCTACAATTCCTTGTTTGAAAGTGTAGCCTAAACTCACATTGCGCAGTGATAAATAGTCTGATGATACTATAAAACGATCAGAAAGGCTAAGCATTTTTTGGTTTGCAAACTCCAATCGAGGAATGTCGGAGGTAGTATTTTCAGGAGTCCAACGATTGCGTATATCAGTATGCCAAGTTCTACCCAAGTCGCCAGAGTGCATTAGGTTAGCGTACTGAGAGTCGTAGAATTTACCACCGAATTGGTAAGAAAATTGTACCGCAAGGTCGAAATTATAGGCGCTGAGCGTTGTGCCAAAGCCTCCTTGCAAATCGGGGATAGAGGTGCCAACATATTGTTTGCTAGAACTATCGTAATCGGCACTGCCTTTTAGTTCATATTCACCCGTAGTCGCATTTTTTACGTAAAATTGTGCATCACCATTAGCAGGATTTACGCCTCCCCATTTCACCATATAGAAATCGTAGATACTACCACCCTCTTTTAGTGTTTGATAGCCGCGAGTGAGTCCTTTTTCGCGCAATTCTTCAGGTAGGCGAGTGATTTCGTTTTTGTAGTGCAATCCGTTTAGCGAGATTGTCCACTGCACATTGTCGGTGCGTACTGGGGTTATTCCTAACGAAAACTCTACCCCTTTATTTACCATATCGGCTACGTTGCGCGGTTCTGAAGAAAAACCAGTAGAAGCAGGTAACGGCATATTGAATAACAAATCTTTAGTTTTCTTTACAAAGTAGTCAGCCTCTAAGGTGAGTCTGTTTCTAAAGAAACCTAATTCTATACCTGCATTGAGGTTGCCACTCTCTTCCCAAGTAATATTGCGATTACCTTTATAGCTGGCTTCAAGCCCTGGGGTATTACCATTGGTACTGACACTGTAGAGGGTCATATAAGGTACGTAGGAACGCCCACCCCCAGGGAGGTAAAGAGCATCATTACCTTGTACCCCATAACTGAGTTTTAGTTTTATCAAATCAACGAATTTCGCTTTTTCTAAAAACTTCTCTTCGCTGAGCAACCACGATGCTCCAACTGACCAGAAAGTACCCCAACGATTTTCGGGGGCAAATACCGAAGACCCATCGCGGCGCAAACTGCCTGATAGATAATACTTATGTTTATAATTAGCATTTATCTGACCGAAGTAGCCTTCTACAAAATAACGACGAGAGTATGAAGTGAGCGAACTGAGTACAGCCGCATTGTTGAACTCACTATTGCGCGGATCTACGAAATTTTTCTTAGACCCTTCAATGGTACCAAAACGCTTCAGATAAGTTTCGTGTCCTAAAAAGGCTTCAAAGCCATAGTCGTCCCAGTTTTTATTATAGCGCAACAATTGGTTGAATGTTAGCACTATATTATCCGATTTGTACTTAGTAGATGCCCCGCCATAGTTCTTTCCAGCTCCTCCTAATGGGGTAGTGAAGTAATTCACATCGTAGAAATTGGCATAAAAATTACCATTGGCAGAAAGGGTAAGATTTTTATGTAGCGTTGCATCTAATGAAAGTGCCTGATTGAAATAGTAATCGCGATTGTAGTTCAAGTTTTCGCGTTGTGTTGCCACGGGATTGGTATTATCGTTGAATTTTCGGGTAATCCCATAGTCGTAAGTGCTCAAGCGATTGCCATTGGCATCGTGTTCATAGATAGGGTAAATAGGAGCAATGGTGCGCGTCCACGCAAAAGGGTTGTCGTAGCCATTATCTTCTGTACTTCCTTGTCGTTCAGTATAAGTAATCATAGAGGAAGCATTGGTTTTAAGCCAAGAAGTGATATCCCCCTTATAAGAAAAACGAGTTGCATAGCGATTGAAATAAGTATTCATATTATACCCTTCATCGCCTAAATAACCAAAAGAAAAATAGAAACTATTATGTTCTGTACCTTTGGTCATACTCAGGTTGTGTTCTTTGCGCACACGGCTGTTGAAGAGCACTTTCTCCCATTGGTTGAAAGTCGCCGCATCGGAATATTTGATAGAAGCTGCAGGGTTGAGTTTGCCGTTAGGGAGCACTACTTGGTCATCGGCTACATTATAGATGTTGTAACCAGTACCCACATTGCCAATGAGCGACTTACTAGCATTGCTGCGCGCCAAGGCATCAGCCTGATTTTGAGTGTACAAATTCTGGTTGTAGAGTGCAGACCAAAGAGTTTCGTAGTATTCGGCTGGGCTGCTGATGATGTCATACTCAGGAATACCGCGATAGTTGAAGCCCAACTTACTGTCTAAAGTGATAGATAAGCGACCTTTAGAACCACTTTTGGTAGTAATGAGCACCACCCCATTAGCGCCACGAGCCCCATAAAGTGCTGAAGAAGAAGCATCTTTTAGTACGTTCACACTCTCTATATCGCTGTTGTTGATAGCGTTGAGTGTTCCTTCAAAAGGTACACCATCTAAGATGATAAGTGGAGAACTAGAAGCATTGATAGAGCCAATCCCCCTAATGCGGATAGCCGAACTACTCCCTGGTTGCCCTGAAGAAGTAGAGAT
>ERZ1674176.318-NODE-319-length-10069-cov-6.848712_pt1 | contig 10069 bp, 2 predicted proteins | sample MGYA00581288_ERZ1674176 | MGnify/ENA primary metagenome ERZ1674176 (study PRJEB41354, sample SAMEA4873327) | human saliva metagenome | biome: human-associated habitat [ENVO:00009003]; feature: mouth environment [ENVO:08000002]; material: saliva material...
TAGGCTAATAAACTCTACTCTTTATTATTCTAATTAAGCAACATGGGTGAGCCGATGTCGACTCACCCTATTTAAATGGTTTATTTGATTTGATTTCGAAGAATCAATAGCTAGTTATGTGCGTCAACCTCTGCTGTTTGAGAGAGGACGCTGTTATTTTGAAAATTCCTCAAACCAGTCTGTAATAGCTTTTAGACGCGCTTGACGAAGGTTTGGTAATCCTTGACGAGATAGTCCGTGGCTAGACTGAGGGAATAGAATCATTTTTGTTGGCACGTTGTTTTTACGCATGGCCATATACATTTGCTCCCCTTGCTCTTGTGGGCAACGTAAGTCACTTTGTCCGTGTAAGACCAGTAATGGCGTCTTCGCGTTTTTGGCATGAGCTACTGGTGACATTTCCCATAAACGTTCTGGGTTGTTAATGTCATCAAGCAATTGTTTTTCCACGAAGAATGGGCCGATGTCGCTTGTACCGTAGAAGCTAATCCAGTTGCTGATTGAGCGTTGTGTAACGGCTGCACGGAAACGGTCGGTATGCGTTACGATCCAGTTTGTCATGAATCCGCCGTAACTTCCTCCGGCTACGTATAATTGGTCCGCGTCGACTTCAGGGTGTGTTTCTAAGATGTAGTCTACCCCCATCATTAAGTCGTCGAAATCATGGTTACCGTAATCGCCAAGAATACTCTTCACGAAGTCTTGGCCGTAAGTGTTACTTCCGCGTGGGTTAATCATAATCACGCCGTAACCTTTTGCAGCAAGAGCTTGCATTTCATGGAAGAAACTTTCGCCGTAAGCCACTTGTGGTCCCCCGTGAACATAGAGGATTGCCGCGTGCTTATCTTTTTTTTCTACTGGTGGCATGTACCATCCGTGGATATCCCAGTTGTCGTATCCTTTATAAGTGAAACGTTCAGGCGTTGTAATGATATGTTCAGCTAAGTACGCTTCATTTGGATTATAAAGGTCTGTGATTTCGCCTGTTTTTAAGTTTAAGCGCGCTAATACGCTTGGTACAGTTGTTGTTGAGTACGTGATGAATAACTCGTCTTCAGAGAGGATGGTTGCTCCTGTTAGGTGTAAGAGTTCATCGAAGATTTTTTCCACTCGTCCGTCTAAATACAAACGATAAAGAACAGTTCTACCTTCAACGCTTGCGCACGCTAAGAAGCTTTCTTCGTCAAACCATTGTGGCTCAACCCCTGTCACGGCTTGTTGGAAATCCGCCACGAGCCAGTCGCCCCATTCCACATCGAGGTCCGCTGTTAAGTTTAAAATATGACCTTCCGCATCTGGTTTGCTATCGAAGTTTACGATTAAGTCTGCTTGCGTTACAAATCCATGCTTCCCTGAACTATATTGTAGGACTGCTCCGTCTTTTGCATCTAAGACATAGCGATAAGATCCATCTGTTCCTGCTTCAAGAATCGGATGAATGTCGCCTGTTGCAACGTCCACGTAGCACGCTTCTGCACTGTCTAATGTCCAGCGAACGTTTGATAAATCGCGGTCCACTACAAGTGTTGTTTCGTTATGTAATACATCACGAAGTCCGATGGATTCTTTTGATTCGAATAGTGTTGTTACTTCTTTTGTAGCAACGTCCACTTTTTTGATTTGTGTCACTTCGTCATTTGGTAAGAATGTTCCGCCGTCAAAACGATACGTTGTTTTTTCAACGACGATTGGTTGAGGGAATTCTTCTTTCTTCTCTTCTTCCTCTGGTTTTGTAGTTTGGAAAACGATAGACTTGCTATCTTTTGCCCATACGTAGCTAGACACACCTTTTTTCTCTTCTGTTAAGGCAATAGCTTTCCCACCTTGAACCGATTGGATTTTTAGTTGAGGCGTTTTTTCTTCCCCTGCATTGCTGATGAAGCTAATCCATTTTCCGTCTGGAGAGACTTTCAGCGATGAATTCACTGTTCCTTCGTCTCCATACGCCACGTTTCCGTCAGCTGTGTACTTGTAAATAGCTGTCTCGTACGAATTTTTCTTTTCGTTCATTTTTGTTTCTGTAAAAAAGAAAGCATCTACTGCCACAACAGGTTGCCCTACATTTTTCAACTCGAATAAATCTTTTTGTTCGATTTTCTTCATTCAAATCACTCCTTTTCAGTGTGTACCTTTCTAGTCTACTCTGATATGAAAAGTTTTGCAACGTCAAAAAAGCGTGACACTAGGAATTCTAGTCTCACGCTTTGTGTAGTTATAAATTAAGCTTCTTCTTTTTTACGGGAAGTGGCTACAAGGCCTAACGAAGCTAAAATGCTAAGAGCCGCCGCATTGAAAATCGCAAACTCATCCGTTGTCCCCGTATCTGGTAATTCTGTTTGAGTTGTTTTTTCAACAGCTGGTGCTACGGCCGTTTGTTGTGGAGCTTCTTGCCCTGGCTCCACTGGTTTAGCAGGTTCAATTGGTTCAACTGGTTTAGCAGGTTCCTCAGGTTGCGCTGGATTTTCAGGCTTCGTTGGTTCCTCAGGTTTAACGGGATCCACTGGAGCCGGCGTCACTGTTGCTGTGTAGCTTGCTTTTGCAACTGTACCATTCATATCCACACGTTGAATCGTTACCGCTGGCGTTACGCCTGTAAAGCTTGCTTCTGGAACAAAGGTAATCGTTCCATCCGCTGCTACGGTAAATGTTCCAACACCCGCAATGACTTTCTCTGTCGTTCCATCTTCGAAGGTGGCTGGTACGCTATCATCTAGCGGCACTTCTGCGTCACCTTCTGTAAAGATTGGCTTGCCAGTTTGTGTCTTCCCTTGAACGTCAGTTGAGGTTGCATCCTCTCCTGTTGGAGTTACTGCCGTCACAGTTGGTGTGTACGTCGCAGTCGCCACAGTTCCATTCTCGTCTTTGACTTGAACAGTTGCCGCGTCTGGTGTTCCAACAAAATCTTTATTTGGTGTGAACGTAACTTCGCCTGTTAATGGATTAATCGTATAAGTACCAACTTTCGCGCCATCTTTCGTTGCGTCAATCGTTGTTTCTTCTACTGCCGTTCCATTTACGACAAATTTCGCTGGTTGGTCTGCGTCCACCTTCAATGGAACTTCCGCATCTCCCTCAGTAAACTTCGGTGTGCCAGTTTGGACTTTTCCTTGTTTACCAGTCGTTGTCACATCTTCTCCGGTCGGCGTTACTGCCGTCACAGTCGGAGTATACTTCGCAGTTGCGCTTGTGCCATTCTCGTCTTTCACTTGAACCGTCACCGCATCTGGCGTCCCAACAAAATCTTTATTTGGTGTGAACGTCACTTCGCCTGTTAAAGGATTAATCGTATAAGTACCAACTTTTGCGCCATCTTTCATAGCGTCAATCGTTGTGTCTTCTACTGCAGTTCCATTCACCACGAATTTTGCTGGTTGGTCTGCGTTCACTTTCAACGGTACTTCTGCGTCTCCCTCAGTAAACTTCGGTGTTCCAGTTTGAACTTTCCCTTGTTTACCTGTTGAAGTCACATCTTCTCCTGTTGGAGTGACTGGTGTAACAGTCGGCGTATATTTCAAGCCAGCAATTGCTTTTCCTGTTGCTTTTTCAATCACTTGAAGAACGATTGTTTCCGCTGTCCCTGTGAAGTCTTTATTCGGTGTAAACGTGACTTTCCCCGTCGTTTCATCGACCGTGTACGTTCCAACCTCTTTTCCATCTTTCATCGCTGGAGCACTTGCACCAAGCGCCTTGCCAGTCTTTGGATCAACTAAGAGCATTGGCTTCTCGCTTGATGGTGTAACATCCCCACCCTTACCTTCGAACTTCGGTGTTTCCACGTGGACAAGCCCTTGTACTTTTGTACTCGTGAGTTCTTTGGACATTGGAACAACCGTTGGAATATAGCGTCCATCCATTGTATTTGTTTGGTCGCTGACGATCGTCTCATTCGCGCTCACTGGCGTCCATCCAGTATCATTTCCGTTATCGTCCGTCCGACGAATCGTGATTCCTTTGCCCGTTCCGACAAATCCAGCTTCTGGAATAAATTCAACGGTCACATCTTTTCCTGCTCCCGTGACTTTATATTTCCCTTCACCAGCCACGACATAGTACCCTTCAGCGTCAAGCGTCACTTTAGCACCCGTTTCATCAACGATTACTGGTTCGATGGCTTCGTCAATCACTGCATCGTCTGTAAATGAATAGCGTTGTTTCCCGCTTGGTGTGAAGACCACTGTTCCCGTTTGTGGAATTCCTTGTAGTCCATCTGTTTCGGTCTTACTTCCTTTTGGCAAGAATGTTAAATGCACTTCGAAATCTTCCACTTCACCTGACAAGGCCATGCCTGTTGGCTTCTCAATTTGAGTCGCGTCTTTTGCGATTCGCACACGTGCACCAAGCTCACTCAGCGAAACGTTCACTTTTTTGAAAGCATCCTTAAAGACAAGAGTAGCTGTGCCGTCTGCATTAATCGTTAATTTTTCAGAGCGTTCATCTTCGTCAAATGTTCCATTTCCGTTAAAGTCTACCCAACCGTAAAGTGTTGCTTCGTCCGCTCCACCTGTATGGGCCTCAACGGACATGGTTAAATCGCCCGTACTTGTACGGTCTAACACTAAAATACCGTTCGTTTTTCCTTTAAGGTCGGCTGGCAAGATTTGGTCAATGCCTTCATCTGCAGACCCTTCAGCATCGTCCCCTTTCCAGTTTGTACGGTCCACATTGTCGTCGACATCCGGACGTGTATCTCCAAGGTACGGTTGCTTCACATCTTCCCCAGTCACATTGTGAACTTGGTTAATACTATGCGTCGCTTTTCCGTAACTTTCCGGAGCATCACTTTCGTCAAATGGTAAGAATCCAATCATGGCAGACTGCTTACTTGCCGAAGCCATATACAGACTCACTTCTGTAGCTCCTTGCGTCATGACAATCGGTACAGCCACCATTCCGGCAGAAAGGTTTGGTCCAAATACACCCGTTCCAAGTCCGCCTGTTTTCTGGTCAGCACTTCCGTAGTATTTCCACGCCACAGGTTTCTTATCGGGCCCGACCTGCGTAGCCTCACGAATCGCTGCCAACTCTCCACTGTGGTAGTTCACTCCATTAATCGGAAGCGGTCTGAATCCAATAACTTTTTTATTCGGATCGAATAAGTCTTTTGTATCTTGTGGGAAATAATTCAGCGTATAAGGGCTATCGTATTTATACCATTCTGCAAAATGCTGCCAGCCTGTTCCGTTAGTTGTATAGAGAGACAACTCCCCTAGATTAGACGAATCTCCTTCTGTCATAAGAACAGTTGGTTTGACCGTTTTCCCTTTATACGTTCCAGTGATTTCAAATTGAACTCCGACATTTCCGCCCTCATATTGCGTCGTAATCGTTGTTCTCTTTTCACCAGTATCGATTCCTGAATTATAAATTTCACTCCACGCGTCTTGTGGTTCGCCGACAATTAGCGCTTCTTTCCCTGCGCCATATTCACGTTTTCCGTCTGCACTTTCCGCGCTATTCATATATCCATTTTTCGCGTTTGGATCATAAGTGTTCTTTTCAGCCACCGTTGCTCCTTGTGCTTCAAGTCTCTTCTTGTAGATTTCCGTTGCGTTAAATGGTTTCAGAGACTTCACGCGAACCGTCACAACATATCCCGGACTAATTTCTTTTGTGTACGTTGACCCTTCTTGTAAGGCTAATTGCCCTGTTGAAGTAGTCGTAGTTCCACTCCAGTTCGCCACGTCACCAAAATCAATCCAACTTGCCTGGCTAAGCAATTCTTCTTGCGATAATTCCTTAGTAAATCCAGGTTTTGTAACTTTAGGAGTAGCCGTAGCATCTTCAACATCCGAGCCGACTGAAGATGTTGCTGCTGGAGCGTCCCCAGCTTCGCGTCTTGTACGAGTACGAGGCGCTTGTTCCTCAGAGGTAGTCGTTGTTTCTTCAGTGGTTGCTTCTACTTTTTCAGATGTTTCCTCTGCTTTAGTCTCAGTAGTACTTTGAGTCGTTTCAACGGTATCGGCTAAAACAACGCTTTGTCCTTGCACCAATAAAAAGCCTAATGCGACCGCCACAGAAGCTGTTCCCATGCTGAGTTTTTTAATCGCATAACGCGTTACTTTCGAACGATTTTTACGCTCATTCATCTGAGTGTTTTTCGAACTAAACATAGCTACCTCCTTCCTTTTTATTCTTTCAAATTTGAGTGACTTAATCTCTTAATTTTATCGTATTCAACGCATTTCTACAATTTATTTTACTAAAAAAACATGGGGCTAGGTTGCCCTAGTCCCATGCTGTTCTTAATGTTTTAAATTAAGCTTCTTGCTCTTCATCTTTTTTACGAGATGTAGCTACTAAACCTACTGATGCTAGGATACTTAATGCTGCTGCACTAAATACTCCGTATTCATCGCTTGTACCAGTATTTGGTAATTCTGTTTGAGTTGTTTTTTCAACAGCTGGTGCTACAACCGTTTGCTGTGGAGCTTCTTGTTTTGGCTCCGCTGGTTTAGCAGGCTCTGCTGGTTCAACTGGTTTAGCAGGTTTCTCATGTTGCGCTGGTTTTTCAGGCTTCGTTGGTTCCTCTGGTTTAGCAGGTTCCACTGGTTTAGCAGGTTCCACTGGTTTAGCAGGTTCCACTGGAGCTGGTGTAACTGTTGCAACATAGTTTGCTTTCACAACTGTACCATTCTTGTCAACACGTTGAATTGTTACAGCTGGAGCAACACCAGTAAAGTTTGGTTCTGGAACGAATGTAATAGTTCCGTCTGGAGCTACTGTAAATGTTCCGACACCAGGAATTACTTTCGTAGTTGATCCATCTTCGAATGTTGCAGGTACTGTGTCATCAAGTGGCACATCAGAGTCACCTTCAGTGAATTTAGGTTTCGCTGTTTGTGTCTTACCTTGAACATCAGTTGTTTCTGCATCTTCTGCAGTTGGAGTTACTGGAGTAACTGTTGGTGTGTACTTAGCTGTTACAGGAGTTCCGTTTGCGTCTTTTGCTTGAACAGTAATTCCATCTGGAGTTCCAACAAAGTCTTTATTCGGTGTAAATGTTACTTCACCAGTTGTTGGATCGATTGTGTAAGTACCCACTTGTTTACCATCTTTCATCGCTGGTAATTCTGTAGCATCTGTTGGTTCGCCTGTAGCTGGATCGATGAATTTAGCTGGTTGTTCAGCGTTAATTGTGATTGGTGCTACTGGGTCACCTTCAGTGAACTTAGGTGTTTGTTTTTGTTTTTGTCCTTGTTTACCAGTTGACTCTACATCTTCTGAAGTTGGAGTTACTGGAGTTACAGTTGGTGTGTACTTAGCTGTTACTGGTGTACCATTCGCATCTTTCGCTTGTACTGAAATTCCATCTGGAGTTCCAACGAAGTCTTTGTTAGGTTTGAATGTTACTTCACCAGTAGTTGGATCGATTGTGTAAGTACCTACTTGTTTACCATCTTTCATTGCTGGTAATTCTGTAGCGTCAGTTGGTTCGCCTGTTGCTGGGTCAATGAATTTAGCTGGTTGTTCAGCATCAATCTTCATTGGTACATCAGAGTCACCTTCAGTGAATTTAGGTGTTTGTTTTTGTTCTTGTCCTTGTTTTCCAGTTGATTCTACATTTTCTGCAGTTGGAGTTACTGGAGTTACAGTTGGAGTATATTTCGCAGTTGCTGGAGTTCCGTTCGCATCTTTTGCTTGAACAGTAATTCCGTCTGGAGTTCCTACGAAATCTTTGTTAGGTTTGAATGTTACTTCACCAGTAGTAGGATTGATTGTGTAAGTACCTACTTGTTTACCATCTTTCATCGCTGGTAATTCTGTAGCGTCAGTTGGTTCACCTGTTTCTGGGTCAATGAATTTAGCTGGTTGTTCAGCATCGATCTTCATTGGTACATCAGAGTCACCTTCAGTAAACTTAGGAGTTTCTTTTTGTTCTTTTCCTTGTTTACCTGTAGATGTCTTATCTTCACCAGTTGGTGCTACTGGAGTAACTGTTGGTGTATAAGTTGCTGTCGCTGGAGTTCCATTCGCATCTTTTGCTTGAACAGAAATTGAATCTGGAGTTCCAACGAAGTCTTTGTTTGGTGTAAATGTCACTCTACCAGTCGCTGGGTCAATTGTGTACGTACCTACTTGTTTACCATCTTTCATTGCTGGTAATTCAGTCGCATCTGTTGGTTCACCAGTTGCTGGGTCGATGAATTTCGCTGGGTTTTCAGCGTTCACAACCATAGGGATTTTTTCTTCTGCACCAGATTGTTGTTTAAATGTTACTGTATCAGATTGTGGTTGCCCTTGTTTACCAGTTGTTTCTTTGTTTTCACCTACTGGAGTTACAGGTTTTACAGTTGGAATATAACGACCATCCATTGTATTTGTTTGGTCACTGATTGTAGCTTCAGAATTATCTTTTGTATACCAACCAGAATCTACACCGTTGTTATCTAAACGACGGATTGTAATACCTTTCCCAGTTCCAACAAAACCACTTTCTGGAATAAATTCCACTTTAACGTCTTTACCAGCACCTGTTACGCGGTATTTACCTTCACCTGGTACTGCATAAAATCCGTCAGCGTCTAAAGCAACTTTATTGCCTTGTTCGTCAACGATAAATGGTTTTACTGTTTCATCAATCACTGCATCTTCATTTCTTGAGTAACGTTGTTTACCACGAGGTGTGAATTCTACTGTCGCAGTTTGTTTTACACCTTGTAAGTCTTCAGTTTCTTTCTTGCTTCCTTTTGGTGGGAAGATAACTTGTGTTTCGAAGTCCTCTACTTCCCCTGACATTGACATACCTGTTGGGCTTTCAATATCTGGAGCATAAGTAGATACACGAACACGCACGCCTAATTTATCTAATTGAAGATCGTTTAGGATTGGTCCGTTGTTAAATTTTAAGGTTACATTACCATCTTTAGTGATTGTTGCTTTTTCAGAGCGTTCGTTTTCGTCAAATTTACCATTTTGGTTAAAGTCAACCCATCCGTAAGCATAAGCTTCAGGAGCTCCACCAGTGTTTGCTTGTACTGTTAACGTATAGTTACCTGGACGTGTACGATCTAATGCGATCATTCCGTTTGTGTTGCCTTTTAAGTCTGTTGGTAAGATTTGGTCGATACCTTCATCACCTGTACCGTCCTTATCGTCACCTTTCCAGTCTGTACGCTCTAAGTTTTGATCCATATCTGGGCGAGTATCTCCCAAGTATGGTTGAGCAACTTTCGAACCATTGACACCATTGACCTGATTAATCGCATGTGTTGCGATTCCATATGAATCTGGAGCATCCCCTTCATCTAATGGTAAGAAGCCAAGCATTGCGGATTGCTTACCAGAAGAAACAATATATAAACCAATTTCCGAAGCTCCACGTGTCATTACCACTGGAACTGCAATCTTACTTGCAGAATAGTTAGGACCGAATACACCAGTTCCTAACCCACCTGTTGTTTGATCAGGACTTCCATAATATTTCCACGCTACCGTTTTGCCTTCTTCGCCAACAGCTGTTGCTCTTTTTAAAAGGTTTAAGTTAGTTGAGTAAAGAGTGACTCCATCTACGGTAGTACTGTTAGTTTTTGTTGGGTCAAATAGTGCTTCTGTATTCTGAGGAATATAGCGCTTCGTATTTTTATCATTGTTCTTTAACCATTCCCCAACATGTTGCCACCCACTACCATTCGTAGTGAAGAGTGTTAACTCTCCAGGGTTTGCTGATTCTCCATCGGCCATTACAATCGCTGGTTTTACAGATTTACCCTTGTAGGTTGCTGAAACCTCAAATTGAACCCCAATATTTCCGCCATCGAATTCAGAAGAAATCGTTGTACTCTTCGTTCCTGTATCAATTCCTTCTTTACGAATTTCAGTCCATTTGTTTTGAGGGTCAGCAATTACACGTGCTTCTTCTTTATTTTTAAAAGCAGCATTTGTTTTTGGATTTGTTGTCGTGTTAATGTAACCATTTTTTGCATTTGGATCGTACGTTGCTTTTTCAGCATCTGTAGCACCTTGATTTTCCAATCGATTTTTATAAATCTCTGTTGCTTGGAATGGTTTCACACCACAAATTTTAGCAGAACAATTATTAAAGCAAGATCGGAAGAGCGTCGTGTAGGGA
>ERZ1674176.322-NODE-323-length-9997-cov-6.197848_pt1 | contig 9997 bp, 7 predicted proteins | sample MGYA00581288_ERZ1674176 | MGnify/ENA primary metagenome ERZ1674176 (study PRJEB41354, sample SAMEA4873327) | human saliva metagenome | biome: human-associated habitat [ENVO:00009003]; feature: mouth environment [ENVO:08000002]; material: saliva material...
GTCAATAGCTTTTTCATCTAATAAGGCTACGAATTGTTTTAAATCACTCATCAAATAGCGAACTTTGTATATTTGGGGCAAAAATACAATATGTTTTTATAAAAAGCAATTTTTTAGTAAATAAATATTTTTTGAATAGATAAGAGATAAGAGGTAAGAGGTAATACAATAAAGGCTGTCCTAAAAATAGAACAGCCTTTTATTTTTGATTTTCAAGAAATTACCAACCTGGGTTTTGTTGCCAATTGGCTCTACCTTGTTCATATCGGATGTCGCTTGGAGGAAGAGGCCAAGTCATTTTGTAATTTCCTGCGGGGACATTCAATTGATAATATTGATCAGGATTATCTGAAATAATGAGGTTTAAGTTTTGAGGTGTACCGCGTACCACGCCTAAGCCCCAACGCCTAATATCTGCCATACGGAAGCCTTCGAAAGCAAGTTCGCGGTTGCGTTCGTTTTGAATCTCTGCCCAAAGGTCGGTATAGGTTACACTACCGATACCACGTGCAGTGCGCAATCTATCTAAGTAGATTTTAGCATTGGCTTGATCACCATTCTTATAGGCTGCTTCAGCGGCTATAAGATATGTTTCGGCAATGCGGAATACTTTAGGGCGGTGAAGGTAAGTAGGGTCGTCATTTGCAGAACTTTTCAAAGTATTATTATCAGGATACTTAGAAACTAAATAGATATTGTCGTACTTTGTGCTACCATAATTAGCAAAAAGTTTTTTGATATAGATATCTTTTCTAAAATCGGCATCGTTGAACAAATCTACAAAAGTTTGAGTAGGAATCATTTTAGGGTAATACCCTAAAACTTTTTGTGTAAGCCAGCTTCTATCTTCACCTAAATACACATCATTACCTTTAGGCAATTCGGCGATATTTCCTTTGTCGTAACGGGTAAATAGGAGCGTAATATTTTCGTTAGTAACATCTTTATCCCATATATTTTGCAATGTAGATGATGAAGTTGCTAAAGGATAAGTGCCTGATGAAATAAGCTGACTTGCAGCTTGATAAGCTCCTGCCCAATCTTCTTTATAAAGCAACACTCGGGCTTTAAGGGCTGCTACTGCATCTTTAGAGAAAGTAGTTTTACCTACACTACCTCTTACATTACCCAAAAGCTGTTCAGCACGTGCTATATCGGCTAAAATAAACTCGTAAGTTTGTTTTACAGAGCTTCTGTTAGGAAAATCATTGATTGTAGGTTTATCAAGCAGAGGCAATCCATAGGCTGATTCACCATATACAGGGCAATAGTGAGTTACCAAATAAGTATAATAGTAAGCTCGTGCCAAGTAAAGTTCACCCATATTCTGGTTGATTTGTGCTGTAGAGGTTGCGGCTCCTTGTGCTGATATAGGAATTGTAGGAATTCCTTCCAAAGCTATATTTATATCTTGTATAGCACTGAAATAACTTTGCCATATAGAAGCTGTAGCACCATTTGAAGAGGTGAAAAGAGTCCAGTTATGAAAATTGGTTACCAAATCGGATTCACCTTCACGACGAGCCATATTAAGGAAATCGGCTTGTATATCGGTGGAGTACATTGCACTTCCATATACATTTTCGCGCAAAGTGGCATACATTCCATTTACCCAAAACTGTGCATCTTGCAGGCTTTTAAAAGAGTTTTTTTGACTGAGCTCTTTATAAGGCTCTTGTTCAAGGCTAAAACAAGCGTTTAGTAAAAACGGAATGCTTATTAAAATGAGTATTTTATAAATATTTTTCATCGATTTATATTTTTAAAAGTTAAGATCTATACCCAAGGTGAACTGACGAGAAGGTGGATATCCGCCTAAAGAGATAGCGCTAGAGGACTCTGGATCAGGCCCTTCATACTTGGTAAAGGTAAAGATATTACGAGCCGTAGCGTGGAAACGTACCCCTTCAAAGAATTTCACTTGGTCAATCACTTCTTTAGGCAAGCGATAGCTAAGACCGATGCTTTTCATACGCACATACGAAGCGTCTTGTAAGAGTCGTGAATCTAAGCCATAAACAAAAGCATTAGAAGTAATTTTAGGGTGACGAGTTTCGTCGCCAGGTTTCTTCCAATAATCAAAGACATTTCTACTTAAATTTGAGTAACCGAAACGTGCTGGGTTTTCGGTATAACTTACGTCGTAGTTCATCATATATCTACCCAAAGAAAATGAGAAAGCCATATCTACTGTGAAAGTTTTGTAATTGATACTCCATCCAAAACCTCCATTGATAGGTGCTTGCATTTTCTTACCTGTAGTTTGTATGAGTTTATTGGCATCATAGGCGTTAGTTATTTTATTATCATCGGTTACTTGTTCCATACGGTCTTCACCTGGCACATAGTATTCGGTTTCACCTGTTGTAGGGTTTACACCTTTGCGTATCACAGCCCCCCACTCAAGAGGACGGCCTATTTTATAACCAACTCCAGAGACTCCCACATCTGATATTTTATTACCAAAAAGAGAAGTTACTTCTTGCTTGTTGTAATTGACATTGAAATAAGGACGGATAGAGAGATCGTTGTTTTTACTTCTATACACTACTGATGAGAAAGTAAAATCGATACCTCGGTTGCGCATACCTCCTGCATTGTCAAAGAACTGATTTTGACCACTGGTACTATTCAAGGAACGGCTAGAAAGCATATCGTAAGTTTCACGATCGTAGTATTCTATATTAAACGAAGTACCTCTATCAATCACAATGTTAAGACCTACAGTAGTTTTGCGTTGTTCTTCCCAGTGCAAATAAGGATTCCCTAAAGCAAAAACACTATACCCTACTTTTTCTTCATAAAAATCATCAACTTTTATACTTGTAAGATGTTTGTAGCCTCCTCCTATAGAGTTTCCTGATAGACCTGTACTAAAACGCAAGTTCAAATCACTAAGCCATTTTACTTCTTTTAGGAATTTTTCTTGTTTGAGTTTCCACATTACCCCTACAGCCCAAAAGTTACCATAGCGATGTCCTGCTCCAAAACCAGAAGAACCATCACGTCTGCCTGATAAGTCTAAAAAGTAACGATTGTTATAAGAGTATTCAAATCGCCCTAAATAAGAATTGAAGGTATTAGCACTTTTATCATCTTCTATTACTTTATTTTTATTTCCTTGCATAAGGGTAGAAAGTCCATCGGCTGCTTGTCCATAGGCAGTTACAGTTACATTTTTAGCTGTGTTTTCTATAGACTCTTGCCCTATCAAAAAGTTGAAAGAGTGTTCCTTTTTGTTTCCTAACCAAAAGCGATACTCTAAGGTATTGGTAAGTGTTTTTCTAAGAGACCTATCTGTAGAAAAACGAGTGAAAGGATTTGATGTAGGAGCAGGTACACGTTGTCTATAATTCAAGAAAGAAGGCAATTCTTTAGCTTCACTATCAGAATAACCGTACTGTATCCCTCCTTGTGTTTTGAATATCAAGTTTTTGATAGGCTCAATAGTGATGTAACCAGAAGGCAAAAAGTCATCACTAACTGAGGTTCTTGGGTGTTTCTCGGCATAATACTCGGGGTGATAAAAACCCATAGACGAGTTACGTGTAATACTTGTGATATAGTCTTTTCTTGATCCATCAGGATAGGTAGGAGAATAAAAAGGCAAAGCAGTTACACGTGCGGTGATATCACCGCTACTACCATCGCGTTCACTATGTCCTGCCGAAAGTGAAAGTCCTACTTTTAGCCATTTAGTAACACGTGTATCTATATTTGTATTTAGGGTATAACGTTTGTAATCAACTGATGGGTTACTAGATCCTTCTTGGTTGAAATAGCCTAAAGAAAGGTAATAAGAGGTGCTTTCGGTACCTCCTGAAAGAGAAACATCGGTACGTGACATTGGCACAAAATCACGGAAATAGATTTTATCCCAACGCGTGTTGTACGGATTTTCTTGCAATATTTTATTAGCTGCAGCTTCAGCTACTTCACGAGTAGAGCCCATTCTGCTCATACCAGCTGCCGAGATAATAGATGTAGGGTCTTTTTCAAGCCAAAAATCCATATACTCACGTGGTGTCATCATATTATCAAAGAATTTACGACTGGCACTAGTAAGTGCTGAAAAACCAAGCTGATGACTAACTGTGATACTTGTACGTTCGTTGCGACGTCCTTTTTTGGTGGTAATTAATATAACCCCATTGGCAGCACGTGCTCCATAAACAGAAGTAGAAGCGGCATCTTTTAATACAGTAATAGTCTCTATATCATTAGGATTAAAGTCGCTCATCACACTGCTACTCACAGCTACACCATCCATTATATACAAGGGTTCGTGAGTATTTTCACCTCTTTGAACTGCTTGGAAGTTATTGTATCCGTGAATGATAATCTCGCTATTGCTGCCAGGACGACCAGAGCTTGAAGAAACCACTACCCCTGCCAAGCGTCCTTGCAATGCGTCCGAAACACTTGCCACAGGAGCGTTATTCAAGTCTTTACTGCTCACTTGGGCTACTTGTGCTACTGTACGGCTGGCAATTTTAGGAGCACCATAACCGGTAACCACCATCTCTTCTAGTTCTTGCACATCGTCTTTAAGAACAATATCCACTCGCTTAGTGCTTGCAGTGATTTTCTTTTCAACAGTTTTCATTCCCAAAAATGAATATTGCAGTACTTCACCTACTTTGGTTTGAATCTCGTACTTTCCATCCATATTGGTAGCAGCACCGCGCTGGGTGCCTTTAATCAATACTAATACGCCTAATAAAGGCTCGCCTTTTTCATCTTTTACAGTACCTGTAACTTCTATATTCTGCGCGACCATCGCAAAGGAAGCTGTTAAGAAGAAAATCCACGTATAAAATAAATTTAGCTTCATCTTTCTGTTTTTAAACGTTTTTAGGGCGCAAAGATAATAATAATTTAGAAATTTGCAAATTACAACTGTTAATTATCTAATCAATAATCAAACAAGCAAACTGATAGCTAACTACTAATTTGGTTATTTGTTAATTACGCCGTACATTTGCCGCCTGAAACTAAAAAACAATTACTATGGATTTCCTACAATTAGCACAAAACCGCTATACTACTAAACTCTACAGTTCTAAACGCGTGAGTGATGAGGATATTGCTAAACTTAAAGAGATATTGCGCCTTACCCCTTCGTCTATTAACTCACAGCCTTGGCAATTTGTATTCATAAGCGATGAGGCTACCAAAGAGGCTTTTGCTAAAGTATCGTTTATCAACGAAGAACGCATTAGACAAGCAAGTCATTTAGTGGTGTTTATAGCGAATAGTGCTTTGCCTTCATTTGAAGAAAAACTCGCTAAAGCCTCTACCGAAGCAGGCGTTGGCTTTTATCACAAAGTGCAGAAACCTAAAGGTGATGTAAGTCTTTATGCATGGATGAACAACCAAGTGTATATCTCTTTAGGATTTTTCCTGAGCGCTTGTGCTTCTATGGGTATTGATAGCACCCCTATGGAAGGTATTATCAACACTGAGTACGACAAACTTTTAAATGAACCTCAATACACTACGCTTTTTGCTGTGGCAATAGGCTACCGCGACCCCGAGTACAGCAATCAGTTGCACTTGCACCCTAAATCGCGCTTGCCTTTAGAAGACGTAGTAAAGGATTTTAAATTATGATGCAAAAACGCGACATACGCGCTCTTACTAAGGAAGAACTCCGCACTTTTTTTGAGAGTAATGGCGACAAGGCTTTTCGCGGCAACCAAGTGTACGAATGGTTGTGGCAGAAAGGCGTGCATACTTTCGAGGCAATGACCTCACTGCCAAAAGCTACACGCGAGATGCTCGCTGAACACTTCAGTATCAACCACATCAAAGTAGATGTGATGCAACGCAGTAACGATGGTACCATCAAAAACGCTGTGCGCCTGCACGATGGTTTGCTGGTAGAATCGGTGTTAATTCCTACCGATACCCGCACGACAGCCTGCGTATCGAGTCAGGTGGGGTGTAGTCTCAACTGTTCGTTTTGTGCGACAGCGCGCTTAAAACGTATGCGCAATCTCCTGCCCGATGAGATATTCGACCAAGTGAAGGTAATCGATGAGCAGAGTCGCGCTTTTTTTGGTCGTCCGCTTTCTAACATAGTGTTTATGGGAATGGGCGAACCGCTGATGAACTACAACAATGTACTGAAGGCAATCGACAAAATCACTTCGCCTGAAGGCTTAGGAATGTCGCCTAAACGCATTACGTTATCCACTTCGGGTATACCCAAATTGATTAAAAAGATGGCTGATGATGAGGTAAAATTCAAATTGGCAGTATCTTTGCATTCAGCCATTGGTAGTGTGCGCACGGGTATTATGCCTTTCAATGAACAATTCCCGTTAGAAGAACTACGTGACGCTTTGGCATATTGGTATCAAAAAACTAAAAACCGCATCACCTACGAGTATGTGGTGTGGAAGGGTATCAACGACCAGAAAAAGGATGTAGAGGCGCTGATAAAATTCTGTAAGTTTGCCCCTTCTAAAGTGAATCTGATTGAGTACAACCCCATAGATGATGGTGATTTTCAACAAGCCGACCCTAAAGCACTTGAACTTTACCAAACGATGCTTGAAGCAGCAGGCATTACCGTTACCGTTCGCCACTCACGTGGCAAAGACATCGATGCTGCCTGCGGACAATTAGCGAATAAGAAAGTGAAAAGTGAAGAGTGAAAAATGAAAAGTGAAGAGTGGTATAACATTTGTGTTGCATCACTTATTGTCATAAGAATCTATCACATATCCAGCTACGCCAACTCACTAACTTTACCTGTTACCTAAAACCTGAACATGGAAGTATTTTTAATAAAAGCGGCTCAACTAATTCTGAGTCTTTCAATTTTAGTAGTCCTACACGAATTAGGACATTTTATCCCTGCTAAACTCTTCAAAACAAGAGTAGAAAAGTTTTTTCTTTTCTTTGATGTGAAGTTTTCCCTCTTCAAAAAGAAGATAGGTGAAACTGTATACGGCATCGGGTGGCTACCACTGGGTGGCTATGTGAAGATTGCCGGTATGATTGATGAGAGTATGGACAAAGAGCAAATGGCACAACCTCCACAGCCGTGGGAGTTCCGCTCTAAACCTGCGTGGCAACGCCTTATCATTATGATAGGCGGAGTGACCGTGAATTTGCTCTTAGGATTCTTTATTTACTCAATGATTCTCTTCGCTTGGGGGCAAGATTACCTCAAACCCGAAGGTGTGAAAGATGGTTTTGCCGTTACTCGCACTATGCGTGCTTATGGTTTCCAAAATGGCGACATTGTAACCGCTATTGATGGCAAACCTTTGGAGAATGTATTGGAAGCCAGCAAACACATTTTGTTGCGCGACCCCAAACAGATTACCGTACAAGGTATTGACGGGAATACACGCACCCTTTCTCTCCCCGAAAATATAGGTAAAACCCTTTATTTACGCGGTGAAACAGCTCCTTTTAGCATCAAAACAAAAGCTATTATCGATACCGTTATCCCAGAATCACCAGCGGCTAAAGCAGGCTTACAAAAAGGCGATAAATTAGTAAATATTGGCGGAGAACCTATCTATTATTTTTCGGATGTACCTCCTGCCCTTACAATGGCTCCTGAGGGTACTCCCATGAGTGTGATGATAGAACGCGACGGAGTAGCCAAAGAACTAAAAATAGTTCTCGGTGAAGAGAAAAAAATGGGAGTTTCGGCAGGACAACGAGAAGGCGAAGTACAGCTTTCACATAAAAACTACTCTTTAGGAGCTGCCTTAAGTCACGGAACTGCTTATGGTTACAATGTGTTGCGCGACTATGTTTCGCAATTTAAATTTGTATTCACTAAAAAAGGAGCAAGTGAAGTAGGAGGTTTTGGCTCTATAGGCAAACTTTTCCAAGATAATTGGAACTGGCTTTCTTTCTGGCAAATCACTGCCTTCCTTTCTATCGCTTTAGCCTTTATGAATATCTTGCCTATACCTGCTTTAGACGGCGGACACGTGGTATTCCTCCTCTATGAAATGGTAACAGGCAGAGCGCCTAATCAAAAAGTATTAGAATACGCTCAAATGGTAGGATTTGTAATCCTCATTGCTATCTTGCTATATGCCAATGGTAGCGACTTGTATAGAGCAATATTTAACAAGTAAATGAAACACATCTACTTCATCATATTATTCTTGAGTTTGGGGGTTCTGCAAGCGCAGAGCCTTGAAAAGGTGCGCGCTGCCTATATTACGGCTTCCGATAGTAAAGAGAACGCCACAGCTTTTGCAGAGCTGATAGCCAATGCTCCTACCACCGATGTGGTGCTAAGTGCCTATAAAGGGGCAAGCAAAATGATATTAGCCAAATTTGGAGGGGGTAGAGTAGCCTTGCTCAAAGAGGGCAAACCGCTGTTAGAAAACGCCCTCAAACAGCAACCTCAAAATGCTGAACTCCACCTCATACGCCTCAGTGTACAAGAACACTTACCCAAAGTAGTACCCTATCGCAACAACATCACTGCCGATAAGGATTTTATACTCGCACACTACGCTCTGCAATCCCCTGAACTACAAAAACATATAGCAGGGTTTGTAAAGAAGTCGAAAGTATTTAACGATGAAGAGAAAAAGAAAATGGGACTATGAACTATTGCGTTTTAATTCCTACTTATAACAATGCTAAAACCCTCGCTCGCGTGATTGATGGGGTGTTGCGCTATACCTCTCATATTATCATAGTGAATGATGGCGCAACCGATGCTACTCCCGATATACTCGCTCGTTACCCCCAACTCACTATTATTCATCTTCCTAAGAACAAAGGCAAAGGCAATGCCCTGCGCATAGGCTTTAACAAAGCCCGTGATTTAGGCTACGACTACGCCCTTACCATTGACTCCGACGGACAACATTACCCCGATGATATCCCCGTATTTATAGCCGCTATAGAAGCTGAAAATGAACCTACTCTGCTGGTAGGTAGCCGCAATATGACTCAAGATGGCGTACCTAAGAAAAGTAGCTTCGGACATAAATTTTCTAACTTCTGGTTTCACCTCGAAACGGGGGTGAATCTCACCGATACACAATCAGGATATAGGTTATATCCTTTGCATCACATTCCAAGAAATATTATACCGAAAAGTTTGAATTTGAGATAGAAATATTAGTGCGCAGCAGTTGGAATGGGGTACAACTAAAAAATGTACCTATACAAGTGTTGTACGACCCCGAAGAACGCGTTTCTCATTTTCGACCTTTCCGCGACTTTATGCGTATCAGCTTGCTCAACAGCGTGTTGGTACTCATCGCGCTTTTCTACATCAAGCCGCGTAATTTCTTTAGAGATGCCAAAAAAAAGAGCCTTAAACGCTTTATCAAAGAAGATATATTAGAAAGCAACAGCAGCGACAGCGTGAAAGCTGGTTCAGTAGCATTAGGTGTATTCTTTGGCATTGCGCCTTTTTGGGGTTTTCAAACCATACTTACTATCACTTTGGCAGTATTCTTCAATTTGAATAAAACTCTGGCTTTTATCTGCTCTAACGTGAGTATCCCCCCGATGATACCTGTGCTTATTTTTTCTTCTCTTAAAATAGGTACTTTTTTTGTGGGAGGCACAATTCTGCCGCAAGGCGACCTCACAGCAATGGAATATATCCAAAACAATTTGTTACAATATTTAGTAGGGAGTTTTACTTTGGCAATTAGCGCCTCATTGTTGTTAGGGTTGCTCACTTATGGATTGTTGAAATTGAGAAAAAGATAATTTTTTACAAAAGGCAACTGATGCTTATTCCTCATTTATCCCTTATCCTTTACATTTTTAGACCCTACAGAACCTTACTTATACTTTCTTTGCCCAGCCAATGCACGTTGGGAGCTTGTACTGATAATAAAAGAACTCAAAAAGAAAGTGACAAAATAATTCAAAATAAAATAAATGATAGCAAAAGAATATATCCATATTTATATTGTATTAATAGTTCTTACACTTTTTTATATAAAGGATAAAAGAAAGAAGAAAAATGATGACAACCAGATCGGAA
>ERZ1674176.331-NODE-332-length-9719-cov-7.732616_pt1 | contig 9719 bp, 10 predicted proteins | sample MGYA00581288_ERZ1674176 | MGnify/ENA primary metagenome ERZ1674176 (study PRJEB41354, sample SAMEA4873327) | human saliva metagenome | biome: human-associated habitat [ENVO:00009003]; feature: mouth environment [ENVO:08000002]; material: saliva material...
CCACTGCGTCTTGCTCGACAATCCAAAAACAATTAAGAGGCTAGGACTTTTGTCCTAGCCTCTTCTTAAAATAGATTCAAGATTTTACCTAAGAAATAAAGCAAAAGCAAGAGATAAGATAGGGCAGCACTCATCTGATAGGTTCGGTTCATAAAGCGAGCTTCCCCTCTTACTGGAAAGACATAAGCCAACATGACCCCAGCTACTAAGCCACCGATGTGCCCCGCCATACTGATTCCTGGCATAAAGCTAAAGATCAAATTGACCACAATCAAGCTGGTATAGGACTGACTCAAGTGACGAATATAGGGACTTTGGACAATAAAGCGCAAAGCACCAATGGTCCCAAACAGTCCAAAGAGGGCTGTAGAAGCGCCTGCTGCAATCACATCTGGCGTAAAAATAGCAACAAAGACATTGCCCATCATGCCTGATAAGAGATAGAGAGCTAAGAAAGTCTTCGATCCAAAGAGATCTTCTGACAAACGTCCCAAGTAATAGAGAGTGATCATATTGAGCACAAAATGTTCTAGGCCGATATGAACAAATGTAGCTGTCACGATTCGCCATAACTGGCTAGGATCGACTTTCACAACCTCTCCAATAATCCCACCACTATAGTAAATAGCAGCACCTGTTTGGTAGTCGCCTCCAAATCGGATAAACATGGAAAGAAAGACTGCCGTTGTGACGAGCAACAAGAGACTGGTCACAGGATAACGACGATCAAAGAGTAACTTCATAGACTAGTACCTCCTGAACTGCCTGATCAAAAACCTCTGGCTGGAAATCCTTCTGCTGAATGGAATAAATCGTACTAACCGTTTTTCCAGTAAAATCTTCCAAATAACGATCATAATAGCCACCACCATAGCCAATTCGGTAGCCTTTTAACTGGAAGACCACGCCTGGTACATGGATCAGATCAATCTCTGACTGTTCCACAAGCTTTCCTTTTTCATTGGGCTCCAGCAAACCAAAGCGTGTTTTTTCCAAAATGTCAGGATCGTATTCCACAAATACCATCCTCCCTTGTGGATAGGTACGGGGAACACAGACGCGTTTCCCAAGTTGAAGAGCTGCTTGGATCAAGCCAGCTGTGGAAACTTCATGGTCAAAAGACAGATAGGTCGCAAGGGTCTTTGCCTCCTGAAAAGCTGGCAGCTCCAAGAGGCGCTGAGTCAGCTCTTCATCTGCTTGAGTTTTCACGGATTCTGGCAACTGTTTCATGGCTGCAATGGTTTCTTTTCGTAGTGTTTTCTTCATTCCCTACTCCTTTTGTCTAGCTTTAATTGTATCATTTTTTAGGAAAGATCCGAACAGTTTGCACACGAGAAAATAAAAAAACAGTTCAAGTGAACTGTTTCATCAGATTAAATATTAAGTCATCTTAGAAACTTTCCTTATGCGAGTACGGACGTCAGCGAACTTCTGCGAAGTTCCATGACTAATTATTGAGCCTAAGGTCTCAATAATTCCGAGTGCCTGAAACATTTACGTTTCAGGCACTTTTCTCACAGCGGAAAGTTTTAGATCTACTTAACTGACTCAAAAATAGGATTCATTTTTGAGGAATTGTCTAGTTATTTTACGTTAAACAAGATTGCCTACATTCTAAACAGTTCTAATGAACTATTTTTATTTTACTGGAGGAACTGGAGGCATGAACAAATCTTTCAATTCATCTACGGAGTCAGCTTTCCTCCATTCTGTCATTCCATGTTTCCAAACTAGACTTGAAGATAATAATTGACCCGACAAAGCCATCTGTGTCAAAGTATTTCTATCAAAAGGCCCAGATGTTTGTCCATTAACAGCTATATGATATGAGGCTGTAGGTAGGGGTGGCGGTGTCATTCCCATCTGTGGCTGCGTATTCGTCATCGTATTATTCATCGTTCCGGCAATATTCTGGCCTACAGCCCCACCAACAGCCATACCTGCCATCATCGCAGCGGGATTAAAACCTGCATCACCACCCAAAGAAACGGTTCCCGAACCAGTAGAGCCCATTTGCCCTAATGCATCAGCACCAGCAACCCCAACTTCTGCTTGTTTTTCAATTTGAAAGGCACCCAAATTTAAAGACTGTGTCTGCTTATGTTGTGCATATTGTCCTTCTTCACGCTGAATACGAATTCGCTCAACATAATCAGTTGTCTCAGCTTCAATTTTAGCCGTTGTGACATCTTTAGTAACGGAAATAAGCTGTCGATAGCCTTCACTTGCCTTATCAACTTCTATTGATGCAATATCAACATTTGAAACAGTGACACCAAAAGTAGCTTCCAATCTTTCTATTACATCATTTTCAAGAGCATCATTTATTACAGCAATTTTATTCTCAAGTTTAATGACAGGAATGTTATGTTCCGCAGGAGCATTCGCAACAATATTTTTAGTATATCTAGCGACTGCATCCTTAATTTGATTTTGAAAATCATTAAGATTAAATGTTTGAAGTCGATGAAGCTTGATGAACTCCTTATAATCAGAAATTTTAAAGCTAATCGTCCCTCGAACTGCAACAGGGACTCCAAAATCTAAAAATCTCGGATCATAGACATCAAAAAATGGCACTGCAAATTTCACTTGGATAATTTGCGCAAGATTGATGAAATAAACTTCTGCTTGGAAAGGTGTCCCACCGTCATAAGCCGCACCTACTATGCTCGCCAAAACGGGGAAATTCGATGTCTTAATAGTCTGGTCATAAGGACCTAAAATATAATCTTGTATCGTCCCATCTTTTTGCTTATACACAAAGATAGCAACTTCTCCATCTTTAACACGTAACGAGGATCCCCAGCGGATTGCATTTTCCCGATCACCTGCACCTTGTGGGACCCCTCTCGGATGCCATTTCCATATTAAATATGACGGTTCATCACAACGGATTTCATCCATGAAACCGCCTGCTTTATTCATGCCAAATAATTTCATACCCTTCTCCTATAACTTTTCAATATTTAAATTCGTAGTTTATTTTCTTTTTCTACAAGGAATAAATAAAAATGATCCCAATAGTAAAAGCGATCCAGGTATTGAAAAAATAAGTACAAGAATATTCCCTTTATCCAATATATTTTCCAATAGGCCTGCTATTGCAAATAAAATTACTCCAATAGTAAAAGTTAGAAGGAATTGCAGTTTTTTAGAATTCTTAACAGTTGCAACCAAAACTTTTTGTTTTTTATGTTTTTGAATCTGAGTGTACAGCTGATGAATATAGTGAAATTCTTGAGTATCTCCAAAAGAGATGGTTGCCTTCTGATAAGCTTGCTGTAGTTTTGCATCCCAAGCTTCATAATCATAATCATACGAATTCATATTTGAAGTCGCTAGAATGACAAATTCATAAATATCTTCTTTTGTATTCGGAATGTAGAAATTTCGAATAATACTAATTTTTTGCTCTGCACTTTCAGCCAACTCTAGTTTGTTTGCCAATTCATCTACTCTGCTCTTGTTCCTAGTTCCCCTCAGTTCATAACCACAACTTGGGCAGGATGACATAAAAGAGTTTAACCTCTCAGCACAGTTCGGACATTTATGTAACTCACCTTCATACACCGTTTTCCTTTGTTCTGATTCCGTGTGAGCTTCTCCTATTGCTACACCACAATTACCACAAAAATGAGCACCTTCAGCTAGTGCATGCCCGCATTTTATGCAAAAACCCATTTTCTTTTTCTCCATTTTCCCAGTTTACGTCAATAAATCTAGATGACATAGTCTCATTATACAGCTTTTTTATCACTATGTAAATCTATTACTTTCCCTTAACAAAAGCATTCTAAGCGGTTACAAAATAAAAATCCAACTCCAGACGGAGTTGAATCATTCCTTTATTGGTTGGCTTTCATTTTCAAAAATTTACCAATGTTTTCCACAGCAAAGGGAAGGGCTGCTTCATTTGGGCTCATCTTTGGATGGTGCAAGGCATAAGGGGTATCAATCCCCAACCAGAACATGACACCAGGGACCTTGCTCAAGAGAAAGCCGAAGTCTTCTCCTGTCATCGCAGGCAGAATATCAATCAGGTTCACGTCTTCCTCAGCTGTGAAAAAGTCCATGAGTTCTTTGGCCAATTCTGGTTGGTTTTCCACAGGCAGGTAGCCTCCTTGCTTGAGTTCCAGGTCCAATTTCACATCAAAGGCGGCTGCAACTCCTTCTGCAATGGCTTTGACCCTTTTTTGAGTCAAAAGGTTCATCTCCATGGTCAAGGTCCGAATGGTCCCATGAAGGAAGGCTGTTTCAGCAATCACATTATTGGTTGTTCCTGCATGCATGGAACCAAAGGTCACCACAGCCCCTTCAATCGGATCGACATTTCGACTCACGACCGATTGGACTTGGGTAATGAAGTAAGAGGCTGCTACAAGAGCGTCATTGGCCTCATGTGGAAAGGCAGCATGCCCCCCCTTACCTGTAAAGGTAATCTTGACTTCACAGGTCCCCGCAAAAAGGGTACCCGTATTGGTCGCAATATCCCCCACCTTCAAATCAGGGCGCACATGCAGACCATAAAATTCATCAGGGAGCCAGTCGCCAAAAGCATTGTCCTTATACATGAGCATCCCACCAGCTTCATTTTCTTCAGCTGGTTGGAAGAGAAAGAGCAGGTTATTTTTTGGTTGCACTTGAACCAGTTGATCCAAAAGCCCAAGAGCTGTCGTCATGTGCATGTCATGACCACAAGCATGCATCCGTCCTTCGTGCTTGGAGGCAAAATCAAGGCCCGTTTGTTCCACAATCGGTAAGCCATCGATATCTGTCCGCCAGCCGATAGTTTTTTCAGGAGCAGACCCATGGAGATAAACCAGGATCCCGGTCCGCCAAGTCCGTTGCTCAACAAAGTCCTTGCCCCCTGTGATCTCTGCGATTCGCTCTAAGAGGTAGGCTTGGGTTTCAAATTCTTCCAAGCCAATTTCAGGGATTTGGTGCAAATCCCGTCTGATTTTGATTAAATCCAATGTCATAGTCGTCTTCTCTCTATTAGAATAGGGAGTGGGAAAGAACTCCTATTATTTAAAAGGAGTTCGTCTTCCCACCCCCGCACAGTTGATTAGGTCATCTTTGGAGCTTAATCAAGCGAACAAAGATGCCAATCAACCACTGCGTCATACAATTATTCCCTTCAAACATCAAAGGCTGGACAGTTTTTGCCCAGCCTCTACCATTCATATCTTACAAATTGCGCAAAGCGTCTTCCAAGGCTGTTTTTTGTTGTGTTTTTTCGTCAATTTCCTTGATGATGCGAGCTGGGACACCAGCTACAACCACATTTTCAGGGACATCTTGAGTAACGATCGCTCCAGCGGCAACGACTGAACCATTTCCAACTTGAACTCCTTCAATCACAACAGCGTTGGCACCGACCAAGACATTGTCACCGATCCGAACAGGCTCAGCAGAAGCTGGCTCAATGACTCCTGCAAGAACGGCACCCGCACCGATGTGGCTGTTTTTACCAACAGTAGCACGACCACCAAGGATAGCCCCCATATCAATCATGGTTCCTGCACCGATTTCAGCACCGATATTGATGACAGCACCCATCATGACAACCGCATTGTCTTCGATCGTTACTTGGTCACGGATAATAGCGCCTGGTTCAATACGCGCATTTAGGTAGCGTTTATCCAGTAATGGGACAGCTGAGTTACGGCCGTCTTGTTCTACCACATAATCCTTGTTTTCAGTTAAGTTAGCAAGAAGGGGCTCGATATCTTTCCAGTCACCGAACAAAACATTGCCAAGCTTGGTAACAGAAGTAGGAACAGCTGTTGCCAATTCCCCTTCAAAGGTTACTTTCACATTTGTTTTCTTTTCTGCATTCCCAATAAAAGCGATAATTTCTTGTGCAGACATTTTTTGTGCAGTCATGAGATTCTCCATTCATTTCAATTAAAGGTATCCATATTATACCACAATCCTAGTGAGATGGACACCTAAGGCGACGTGGAAGTTGATGTCGCTGGATCTTCTAGACCCTTGATTTCACTAATAGTCCGATTACTTCCAAAGTGAATAATGACGGAGCGCGAATCAGAAAGCTTATAGTAAAAGGTTAAGAAGGACTCTGAACCCAGCATACTCGACCAAGAAACACTGCTAGGAATTCCTACTGTATTCACAAGATCTGAATAGCTCGTTCCTATTTTCATATTGGCAAAATCTTCTCTGTTTAAGCTACCATTTTTATTGGCTAGTCGCTCACTGTTTAAGTTTTTAAAATCAAGAGAAGATAAACGATCAACACCAATATTTGAAAGTAAAACTGTTACGGAAGAAGGAGAGCCTTCAGACTGATACTCCAATTGTGTCATAAAAGGACTGACACCACCTTCTTGGTAGGTTTCTTCTCCACTGCTAGCCTTCCCCAGTACAGCTACCACTTCCTGTGGAGACAGAGAAGTTGAATAATGACGACCTTGATCTCCCTCACTTAAACCAGGAATCAGGGAAATGGCCTTCTCATAGGTCACTTGAAACTGAAATTCCCTCTCCGGAGCAATCAAGCTACTCGTACCACCTCTCAAGGTTTCCTTTCTAGTTCCATAAGACAAGCTAGTGCTTCCATATTCACTAGTAGTAGAAGAACTATGAATACCTCCTGAAGCCAGATAGGCAATTAGTCCCAGCATGGCCAATAAACCAAAAAAGGCTGCCAGCGAAGACCCTTCACTCTTAGAGGAAGGAGAGTAGGTTTTATCCCTATCCGATTGGGAGTCTCGTACCGTTTGTCTTGGTTCTGAATGCCTGCTTCCCCCTATTGAAGCCAGGTCAGCTTCTGAAATTAAGCGACTCCCACCCTGGTGAGAAGAAGTTGCCTTGATGTCTGTCCGTTGATCGTCCAATGATGTCTCCCTTCTTATACCAACACTAATTTCTTGCCTTTTTTCTTGAATTCCATCACCACTTCTGACTGACCTGGTAGCTGGTAAGTCGCGCGATACCCCATTCCGCCATCTGACACTTCCCCCCAGATTAAGCGTTGAGGATTTCCTAGTTTCTTAATAAGCTGGGCGAATTCTGTACCTTTGTGCTCTTTTTCAGTAGTGATTTCTTTCTCACTGCTTGTCTTCTCTTTTGCGTCCAACAAATTCGTCGCATCCACCATCGTCAAGCGATACCCCTGGTCTTTCTCTTCTTCAAACCACAAGTTCACACTTTTCTTCCCCTGATCTGTTTGCTTAGCTGCATAAGTCAAGACAAGAACGGTTTGTTCCCCTTGAGCTGTCTTTGTGTAGCGAACTTTTTGTGCTTTTCCCCATTCAGTCACAACTGTTTCCAAGCGGGTTCCTGGTTGCTGACTCTGCTTAAGACGGACTTTCAAATTCGCCACAGCTTCGATGGTCCATTGAAACTGCTTGATTTCTTGATCGTTGCTTACCAAATTCTTGTAATCCTTTGGTTGAAAACGGGAAAGCGTTTGGTCCTCCTTGGTATCGCTTCCCTGCTCTTGCACCTGGATGCTTGCAATCGCAAGTAACAACCCTAAAACAAAACACAAAAACGGCAGCAAGAGTTCTTTTCGATTTTTTTTCATCCACTCGATCATTTGCTCACCCCTTCTTCGTCAAACGATACTGACCACTCTGGTCGCGTTCAAAGGTCAAAGAGACCAATCCATCTGTCACCTGATAAGACAAGGCTAAAACTTGCTTGTCCTTTACAGAGGTCAAACTAAGAGAATTGGGAAGACCTGATTTTTTCAAGACTTCTTCTACTGCCGTTCCCTTTTCCTTTTTCCCATCTAGAGTCTGATAGCCTGTAAAATCTGCCTGTTTTAAGTCCTTTTTGCTCTGATAGTGAGCCGACTTGGGCGCAAAGCCTTGAATCGAGCTCAAATAAAAGGTATCATCCTGCTTTTGAAATTCTATGGTATAAGGATGAATCCCCTGCACAGGAGCCCCATAGCCTAGCTGGACTTGCTCTCCAAAAGTCGTATCTTCTTGTGTAAAACTCGCTGCTTTTCCAATTTTTTTGACGAATGCAGATAAAGTCACCCAATTTTTTTGTGTCTTTCCTTCTCCCCTTGCAAGGTCCAATGACAACAAGTCTTCTAAAGCCGGCTCTTTGGAAGAAGACGCAACAAATTGCTGGCTGTCTTCTTGCATGCGAGACAAACTCAACAAGCGATCTTTGGGCAAGGTTTTCACTGGATGAATCATAAACACCAAGCAAACACCAACCATAAAAGCCAGCAAAGCACTTGCAGCTTTTTGGAGGATCCGCTTATGATGTTCTATCCACTGTTTCATTTCTTCCATCCTTCATGCTCTTTCTATTCAAACTCTTTCTATTGTATAGAAAATTAGCGTATTTGTCTCGTCTTATCCCAAAAAAGAGGCGCTTGCCTCTTTCTTGTCTGATCCTTTTAGTAGCTGTCTTTACTGCTCAAGAGAAAATCTCCATTTTCTTGGCGAATAAAGGTCAAATCCACGTAGTCCCCATTTTTCTTTTGGAAGTCCATGACCAATTCTATCTCGTCTGAATCATCAGATGAACTCACCGTCAGATTGACTGCATCACCGTATTTTTCTAAAAGCTCTTTGTAAGAGGTCCCTCCAGCACCGGTTTCACTATCTCCAACCTTGAACCCATCTGCAAAGTTATCCTCAACCGTAAGATTTTTCCCAAATTGATTAAATTCAAATTTGACAAGCTGGAATTCTTTCCCTTTCTTAGAGTAAGTCGCTTTGACCTCTTTATTATAAGAGTTATCATCCCAAAATAATTTCAATTCTCCACTTTCAAATTGAACGGAGCTAGCTTTCCCATAAGCTTCAATCATTTCCTCAGGAGTCTCCCCAGCATCACTTCCTGTTAAAAACTGAAGTTGCTCGATATCAGACTGTTTCCAGCTAAAATCAACTTCCGCGTCTTCTGCGGTCAATTGATCCAAATCGATATTGGAAGACGAACCAGACTGGTTGCCTGACCAAGAAGTCTGCTTTCTAGATGATGACGTACTAGGGTTAACATGACCAATCAAATAGCCACTGACACCACCGATAAGGAGACCCACTAAAATCCCAAGGGCAAAACGAATCGCCTTCTTGTCAGCAGTATCCATCGGTCTTCCAACAGGAGAAAGAGGAGCTTGTGGAATAGGTATGCCAGGAATAGGTGCTGTTTGCGGACTAACTGGTTGAGCTGCTATGTTTTGAGGAGCTTGAGGCGCAGGCTGGAATGGAGGAGTCGGTTGGGGAGCAGCAACTACATCTGGATGTTCTCCAACAGTTGCTTCATCCACCTTTGGAAGCTCCACTGCTTCTGAAATAGCTGGCTTGTCTGCCTCTTCTTTCATTGCTTCCGTCTCCGTCACTGAAAGGCCACTAGCTTCTGGAACGACCAAGTCTTCGGCTTCTTCTTTTGGGACAAAGGCTGGCGCAGCCACATCAAATTGAGGCGCACCCTCTACGGGAGTATCTTTCATAAATTGTTCTTGATCTTTCTCGGACATTTCGAATTCTCCTTTTTATTCTTCTCTTCTACTATAACATAAAACCAAGCAAGGACCAACTCCTGTCTGTTTAGACTGAAAAAGATCGGACCTTTTAGAAACTTCTATTAAAATTTCTTTCGAAGGGTGACAATCGCAATCAGATTACCATATGATCGAGAAACATAACTAGATCGTGTTTTTATAATTAATTCCAGGGGACAAAAATATGAGTTTGTTTAGCAAATAAAAAAACGATCTTTTT
>ERZ1674176.333-NODE-334-length-9711-cov-5.558927_pt1 | contig 9711 bp, 10 predicted proteins | sample MGYA00581288_ERZ1674176 | MGnify/ENA primary metagenome ERZ1674176 (study PRJEB41354, sample SAMEA4873327) | human saliva metagenome | biome: human-associated habitat [ENVO:00009003]; feature: mouth environment [ENVO:08000002]; material: saliva material...
AACTGTCCCTGCAAAATTTCGGCGAAATGTAATAATGAAGATGCCATACATTACTGCTATCAATGCGACTAAGCTCAGAAAACTGTGTATCGCTTGTGGGGTCAGATAAGCCAAATCCAATTTGCCGTACGCATAGGCGACCACACAGATGAAGGACACAAATGCCCACAGATTCAAAACCTGGTTCAAAATGCGCGAATAAACATTGATAACTGTCCAGTAAACCGCTGACAGCCACAATTTGGGTTTTCTGTATGCCGCGTGGCGCAATTTCCGGTAATACCCGCTATCAATGATGATGGGTATGTTGGTGTTGTAACGGAACAGGGCGATATTTCCACCTCCGCCACAGGTTGCTTGGTATTCTTTGGAAAACCGTTTGTCCATGATCTGTTCTTTCTCTTGATATTGATGCCAATCAGCTTGCAACAGGCCGTCTGAAACCTTTTCAGACGGCTTTTCTCTTTCTTTCAGGCTGCCTGTTTCTGTCATCTGCCTGCGCTTCGGCCACCAGCCTGCGGATCATGTTTTCCTGATAGGCGGTAAATTCTTCCAGGCTGATTTTGCCTTCTTCTATGGCGGCCAGAGCCATCTCCCATTTGGCGGTGGTAACCGGGTCGGCGATGGCACTCGGAATACGGGCAATCAGCCGTCGGCCTTTTTCGGTGGCATAGACTTTGCGCTTTTTCTTTTCCAAGTAGCCCATCTCAAACAGCCGTTTGATAATCGCGGCGCGGGTGGCCTCGGTGCCCAGCCCTTCGGTGCGGCGCAGCACCTTTTTGATTTGCTCGTCGTTTACGGTTTTCAAAAAATCCGACAGGGTCTGCATTTCGTCCAGCAGGCTGGGTTCGGTAAAGCGCGGCGGCGGGGCGGTCTGCTTCTGCTGTGCCTTGCTGCGGCTGCCTTGTACGGCATCTCCGGCTTTGACCGGCGGCAGGGTTTGGCCGCTGTCCTGTTCTTCGTCTCCGTCTTTCAGGCTGCCTTCGGTTTCTTCGTCCGCATCGCCCAGCAGGGATTTCCATCCGGCTTTGGCGGGACGGCGGCCGACGGTGCGGAACAGGTGGCCGCAGCATTCGGTTTCGATAACGGTAGCCTCATATTCGTAGTCGGGGTAGAACTGGGCGATGTAGCGGCTGCGTATCATCAGGTAGAGATTGCGTTCGGCTTTGGAGAGTGCCGACAAATCGGCATTGGCGACGGTGGTTGGAATAATGGCGTGGTGCGAGTGTTTATTGACCTGCGCGTCGTTCCACACCCGAGACGGCCGTTGTGCGTCGGCCTCCTGCAACACGGTGGCCAGCGACGGATCGAGCGCCAATAATGCGGCGAAGACCTGCGGCACTTCGGCCTGCTGTGACTTAGGCAGGTAGCGGCACGGTGTGCGCGGATAGGAAGTGATTTTGTGTTTCTCGTAGAGCGACTGGGCGGTTTTCAGCACTTCGTCGGGACTCATGCCGAAGCGGTTGCCCGCTTCTTTCTGCAAAGCAGACAGGCTGTACGGCAGCGGCGCGGGCGTGTGTTTGCACTCGGTGGCGGCGGTGCGGACGGTGCCGCTGCTGCCGTCCAATTGCGCCGCCAGCGTCTCAACGGGGGCTTTATCGGTGCACAGGCCGTCTGAATTTTTCAGGCTGCCCGGTATCTGCCACAGGGCGGTAAAGCTGCCTGAGGCAGCCTGAAAAACCGCAGAGAGCGTGTAGTAAGCATAGGGTTTGAAGTTGTCAATGGCGGCATCGCGCCGCACCACCAGTGCCAGCGTCGGCGTTTGGATGCGGCCGACCGACAGTGAGTGCTCCTTGCCGTAGCCTTCGGCATAGGCGGCGGTGTAGGCACGGGACAGGTTCATGCCGACCAGCCAGTCGGCGCGGCCGCGTGCCAGTCCGGCCAGATACAGTCCTTCGGTTTTGCTGCCGGGCAGGATGTTGGCCAGGGCTTTTTTGACCGAAGCCGCATCCAGTCCGCTGGTCCAGAAGCGGGAAACTTTTTTGCGGTAGCCACAGTAGTCCAGTATCTCCCGCGCGATGACTTCGCCCTCGCGGTCGGCATCGGTGGCGATGACCACCTCGTCCGCCTCGGCCAGTAGTTTTTGGATGACCTTAAACTGCTTGGCCGCGCCTTTGGACACTTCCATCTGCCAGGTTTCGGGAATCACCGGCAGTGCGGCAATGTTGCCGAAATCGGCGTATTGCCCGCCGTAGGCGGCAGGCGGCATCTGGCTCAGGATATGGCCGAACGCCCAAGTAACGGCGGTGTCGCCCTTGCGGAAATAACCGTCGTTCCGTCCACCAAGCACGCCCAGCACCTTGCCGATGTCTTTGGCTTGCGAGGGTTTTTCGCAGAGAAAGAGTTTCATCAGGCAGCCTGAAAAATATCTTGCTTCAGATTGTGGCGCTGAACATGCCGATGATGATGGCGGTACCCAGTGTGGCGGCAACGACCACCACCAGCACCGCCATAAAGGCCGAGAACTTGCCCATCGCCGAGCTGATGATGGCAATCACCAGTGCGACTAGGGCAATCAGCATCCCCATCGAGCCGGTCAGTTTGTCCTGTATCCAGTCCACCATGCTTTGAAAGGTAGTGTCCGATCCGGCAAAGGCGGGAGCGGAAAGCAGACCTAGCAGAGGCAACATCAGATAGCGCGTGTTCAGGCGCGACAGTTTGGATGAAATATTTTGAAGTTTTCTCACAATGTATTCCTCTCGCAACGGGGATATGGGAAAGCGGTTTACTGCAAAGGCGCGGGCAGTGCGCCGGCGGGCAGGCTTTCAGGCTGCCTTTGTGCCGGACTGCCGCCCGAGTCCTGCGTATTGGTGTTTTCAGACGGCCGCTGCGCATTGTCGGGCTGTGCCTGCGGCGCGGTTTCGACGCTGTCGTTTTCTTCCGTTGTCGCAACAGCACTGCCTTCGGAAACTGCCGCACCCTGCCCGCCGGCACGCTGTGCTGTTCCATCTGCCGCCGGAGCAACCAGCGGGGTAACGGTGCGCGACGACTCAATCGCCTGCATGGCCGAATAGCCGACATTCCAGCGGCGCGGCGTGACTTCGGAGAAGACGCGGGTCGGATAGACCAGGCTGCCGCTGCTGTCTTCATAGGCGTTTACCCACACCCGCAACACCTGCGCGGGCATCAGCAGCGGTTTGGGTTCGTACACGGTGGCGGCATTGGGTATCGGCTCGGGCAGAAAGGGCGTGATTTTGCTGCTGCCCAAGCCACCCGCTGCGGGATATTCGCCCGGGCGGTAGTCGTCGGATGCGTCCCATGCTTGCGCCATGTTCATGCAGGCTCCCTGTTTGGCGCGGCCGCATCCCAGTTTGCCCGAGCCGGTATTCATCGAAGCGGCGCAGCCGGCCAGCAGCAGCGCGGCTAGCACGCTTGAAACGGTGTTCTTGGTCATCGTTTGTCCTTTGCATATTCCAGTGAGATACCGGACTGGATCAGAATGTCGCCGGTGCGCAGCGGTTGGATTTCGATTACCGGGAAAGACTGCTGCGCATATTTTTCGTAAATCGACGCCACCCGCCCGAAAATGTCGTTCAAGCCATTGGCCGCCGCCGTGGTGGCCGCCTGCCCGAGCGGGGTGCCGCCGGTGCCGATATTGATGCTGTTGCCGCCGCCGTCGCGGTGGCCGATGCGCCCGCTGCCGGCTGCGGCTATGCCGATTTGTCCGGCCGTGTTGATCATGCCGATTTTGACCATCTGGGCGATGGCCTTGCCGTCGCGCGAAACCAGCCGCCCGTGCCAGCCGGGCTTGCCGTCTTCGCCGATCAGCGTGCCTTTGAGCGTTGCTTCGACTGCCTTGCCGTCGGAACGGATGCAGGTAATCGATTTGGTACGCACATAGGCGCGCTCGTCGGCCAACTGGCCGTAGGCGTTGGCGATAATCACACAGTCGGACAAATCGCTTTTGAAGCCGTTGGCCATCCGCCCCAAACCTTTCACGCGCAACAGGATGGGCATGGCGTTTTCGCCCGAACTGCCCGCTTCGCCGTTACCGTCGCCGGTGGGCGCATTGATGCCGGAGACGGCGATGACCGACAGTTGCGAACCGGCGGGCAGATAACTACGGGTGTCGTTCGCCGCGCCGCTTTCCTTGCCCACAGCCGGACTGCCGTCTTTATCCTTGCCGCCGCTGTTTTTGCTGCTGTTGCTGGTATGGTTTTGATAGGGGCTGCTGTCTTCTTCCTCCGCAGACGCGGCAGGCTGCGCCGAGCCGCCCGCGCCGGGGGCGAGCGGTGCGCCCTTATCGTCCGGCAGCGTGCCGGGCGGGACGAAGCCGTTGCCGATAGCAGAAGCGGCTTGGCTTTCCAAACCGGCATTACGGTTTTCGGCAACAATCTGCCGTACCTGCTCTTCGGTCAGGCCGCCGCCCTTTTCAGGCTGCCTTTGCACCATCTGCTGCTGCATCTGCTGGACTTGGTTGCGCAGCGCATAGATTTCCGCCGCCAGCCCTTCCTGCGTCAGATTGCGCTGGTTGGGGGTAACCACCTGTTCGACTTCGGTTTTGCGGCGGCCGGAGCGCGTGCCGCGCACGCTGTCGGTAATCATCGCGGCAATGGTGGCCAGCGTCAGAAACGCTGCCACGCCGCCCAAAACCATATTGCGCTTCTGTTTGCCGCTGCCGTTGCGCCAAGTTTCTTTCAGCCCCATGCTAACGCTCCCTGCCGACCATAATCAGCACGTCGGTGCTTTCGCCCGGCCGCACCTGGATTTTCGGATAGAAGGCCACCGCCACCACCCGTGCGTCAGCGCCGAACATTTCTTCGGCCAGCGTTTGGGTGCGGCCGGTGGTGTTTTTCAGGCGGTAGCGGAAAATATCAAACTCGTTGCCGCTGTAACGTTCTACGGGCGAGACGCTCATGCCGGAAGCCATCGCAAAGCTGCGGCGCAGCGGACGCACGCTGTATCCGGCCGGGGTTTTCAGCATCACGATGTCGCGGATAACGGCGGCCAGCTGCTGCGGAAAACCGCCCGACGGTGCCGCCGCCCCCGCGCCCTGCCTGCCGCCGAGTGATACGGTAATGGTCTGCGAATCCAGCTTGGCGGTGGGTACCAGCGTCAGCGAGATGGGCATGCCGGTCGGGTTGTCGGCATCGGTAATCGACACGAAAAACGGTTTGTCGGTTTTCTGGGTAACCAGAATCGCCGAGCCGTTGGAACCGAGGTCGTAATGGGTTTTCAGGCCGACGGCGTGCGCACGGGCAAAAGGCGTGTTGATGATGTTCGGATGGCGGCGCGACACCGGCACGCGGTGGTTTTCGCCGTAGGAAGACACGATGGCGTGTACGCCGCGTATCGGTCCTTCCTGAATGCTGCCGGCCGCAGCGGCAGAAGGTGTGCCGCCGACAGGGGCGGTTACCTGTACGACGCGGCGGCGGGCATAGTCCGAAGCCCGCACGGCCTCATCCGCATGGGCGGCAGCCGCACACAGCAGGAGGCACGCAAGGCCGAGACGGGATAAACGTGGGTTCATAAAACGGCTCCTACAAAACATCGGGGTTGTCGTCGGGGGCGGTCGGCTGCACGCCGGAAGCGGCCGGCGGCAGCGCGGCGGGAGCAGGCACGGATGCGGCCGGTGGCGGCTGCTCCGCACCGCTGCTTTTTCCGAAAGGCGTTGGCGGGTTTTCAGGCTGCCCCTGCGGTGCGGACAGCGCAGAAGCAGCCGCCGTAGCCGACGGTGCCTGCGGGAAAGTAATCTCGCTTTCCGGTACCTGGGGTACTACCTGAATCTGTGCTTTGCGGTCTGCCGCTTCCTTTTCCGCCTTGTCGGGGTAGCGGTCTGCCCAGGCGAAGGTGTGCGGCTCGCCCGGATAGACGTACCATGAAGTCACGCGCGGCAGGCCGGCAACCACTTCCATCTGCAATTCGTAGGTAACCGCCACCTGTCCCAACTGGGTCATACCGCCCTTGCTGTATGCGGATGAAACCAGCTTGCCCGGAATAAAGATTTTGCGGCTTTTGGATTCGAAAATGATGCTACCCTCCGGTGTGAAATTGCTGACCGGATTGACGCCGATATAGTTCGGATTGCTTTTGATGGCCAACAGCTGCGGCTTGACCAGCTGCCATATCTTCGGATCGAACAGCGGCTCCATATTGCGGCTGATAAAATCGACCGTCCCGGGCGTGGCAGAGGACATGGTGCCGACAATGTAGGCGGCAAACGAGTTGAGATAGTTCTGCGATGCGCTGTCCCAGCCGATAACCGCCTGCTCGGGCAGTTCGCTGGGCGGTTTCAGCACCACCCGTTCGCGCATTCGCGACAGACTGACCGCCTGCACGATGTTCATAATCAGCAGACCGATGGCAATCAGCCCGAGTATCGTGTTGTTTTCCAGAGCCTTGCGGAAGGTGATTTTGAATGTCGGCCACTGCATCAGTTGTCCACCCTTTTAACCAGCCCGTTGGCAAAGCGTTTGTTCAGCACGAACAAACCCGCCAGCGCATACAGCATGTGCATCATGGTACCCGGCAGGGTGTTGCGCTTGAATTTGACGTACTGGTAGGACATCCATACTCCCAGCGCAATTCCCGCCAGCATGCCAAACGCCGTGCGCAGCGCGTATTGCAGCACCACCCCAATCATCAAGCCGACGATAAACACCGAAATATCGTCCGATTCTAAAAACAGAAACTGGGGCAGGGTATCGACGTATTCGGGAAAAACGACGGCACGGTTGTTGTCGCTCATTGTGTTCTCCATTCGCATAAATCGCTGTCGGGCAGACGGGTTTCGCCGAAAATGCAGCGGCGGTTGACCCTTACGCCCAATCCGTCCAGATAACGCGCCACGCTCTCGGCACGGCGTGCAGCCAGTCGGTTGTTGTATTCCACTCCGGCACGCGGGTCGGCATAGCCGGAAAGAGTTACGCCCTGCTGCCGCAGCATCGGGGTGGCACGCCGCAGTGCCTGTTTTTCATACGCGGACAAAGCGGCCGAATCGGTGCGGAAGTACACCGTGTGCAGCACCTTGTGCTCTCCTGAGGCCGTCTGAAAAGACAAGGCAATGCCCGCAGGGCTGACCGCCTGCGGCAGCCAGAAATAGCTGCCTTCCTCTTCGTCCAAAATAGCGGCATCACTGTATCCGGTGCGTTTCAGCACCACGATTTCGGTGCGCCGTGCAAGCGGCGGTTCGGGCGACGGTGTGTTCGTGCACGCCGCCATCAGGCAGCCTGAAAGCACCACCGTCAGAATTGTTTTGGCCATATTTCCCTTTCTTGTCTGTTACCCTCAGCCATCGGATAAGGCAGCCTGAAAACAGCAGCAGTAAAACCGCATACGCCTTACGCCACGCATCAAACGTGCGGTAGGCATGGGGGCGCAGCATCTGTGCCGCATATACCGTCCAGCCGTCCCGTGCGGCGGGTTTCAGGCTGCCGAAACACTGCGGCTGCCGTCCCGCGCCGAGGGTGAAAGCGCGGGCCGCCGCTGCCGGATGGCGGATGTCCGCGCTGTCGTAGCGCAAAGTTTCGTCCGCCGGCAGCGGACACAAGGGCGGCAGCGGTGCCGCCCACAGCCAAACTGCCGCCGCAACTGCGGGCAGTACGGGCAGATACCTAACGGCGCGCATTCTGCAAGGCATCGGATACCAGCCCGTTCATCAGCTGTACCAGTACGCGGTAGTCGCCGCCGGTAAAGCCGGCATGGGTGGTGTAGCGTCCGCCGACGGCGAAAAACGGCGTGGCGGTAACCCGGTAGCGGCGCACCAGCAGCATCGCCCGCGCCATCCGCTGCTGCGTCCGTCTGTCGGCGGCTGCTGCGGCGATTTGGCCGTGGGAAAACCCCATGCGGTGCAGCACGGCGGCAAAATCGGCACTGCTGCGTGCCGTTTTGGCCGCTTCGAAAGCCAGCCGCTGGTACTCGGCAATCCGCTGCGGTGCCAGACTGCGCACGATGTAGAAACCGGTGGCCGCCGCATCCAGCCGCCTGTTGCCGGTATAAATCGGCACATACACGAAGCGGAACGGCTCGGGCAGCGTGCGCCCCCATTCGCCCATGCCATACCACGTCTGTTCGCAGTAAGGGCATTCGTAGCTCATAAACATGAACACGCGAGACTGGTCGTCGGCATAAGGGCCAACCGCCAGATAGGGTTTGACAATATCCGGCTTGGCGGACTGTTCGGGTAACGCCCCGCTGTTTTCCGGCAGGGCAAACGGGTTGTCTGCCCGCGCTGCCAGCGAGGCGGACAATGCGGCAAATGCAGTCAGAAAACGGCGGCGGTTCACGGTTGTTCTCCTGATAACAGCTTATCCACTACCATGCTGCCGATGGCGCAGGCATCGTCAAAATCAACCAGCCCCTGCGCCGACATTTCCAGCGCAGCTTCGGTCAGCGTGCGGTATTGCGGCTGCGCGTACAGGGCTTCGCGTACCGCCGCCATGTCGTGTGCCAGCAGGGCTTGGCGCACCTGCGGCGAATTGAGGGCGAACTCGATGACCGGAATCCGCCCCGTATAGCCCGAGCGGCAGTTGTCGCACCCGTTTGGATTGCGGCGGTAGCAGGCAGCCTGAAAAAAGCGGGACGGTGGTTGTTCCGCCTCGGAAAGCGTAATTGCTTCGCGACAGTGCGGACACAGCCGGTTAAGCAGCCGCTGCGAGAAAAAGGCGAGCAGCACATCGGCAAGCATATAGCCTTCCACGCCCAGCCCCATCAGCCGGTACAGCGACAGCGGCGCATCGTTGGCATGAATGGTGGTCAGCACCAGATGGCCGGTATTGGCGGCATTGACCGCCATTTCGGCGGTTTCGCCGTCGCGCACTTCGCCGACCAGAATCACATCGGGGTCGTGGCGCATAAAGCTGCGGATAACTTTGGAAAACGGGCGATAAACCGGATGAATGCTGATTTGGTTCGCGCCTTTAACCGGATATTCCACCGGGTCTTCGGCGGTGCAGACGTGGATGTCGGGACGGTTGACGTGGTTGAGACAGGCGTTGAGCGTGTGCGATTTGCCCGATCCGGTCGGACCGCAGCACAGAATCAGCCCCTCGTTCATGGACAAAACCTGTTCCAGCGCACGGTGCACGGCATCGGGCATATGGACGGCATCCAGCCCGAAATGCGCGTTTTCCTGATTCAGGATACGGCACACCGTGCTTTGGCCGTAACGGTTGGGCAGAATGCTGACCCGTACGTCCACCATTGTTTGGCTGGACTGATCCAGCAGCCAGAACGATCCGTCCTGCGGCGACTCGCGGTCGCTGCTGCCGATGCGGCATTTGGCGCGGATTTTTTCGTCTACCGCCTGCGAAGCGGCACGGCTGAACAGCCAACGGTCGGATAAAGCCATATCGCGGCCGCGCAGTCTAACCATGCAGCCGTTTTCCTGATCGCGGAAATGGATGTCGGACGCTTTGACCGATGCAGCATAGGGAAACACCCAGTTCAAAAAATCCACCACCGGCTTGTCGCCGTTCGAGGTGGAAATGAAACGCGCCGCCACGCCCAAGTCAAAGGCTTTGCCCTCGTCCTGCAACAGCAGGCCGAGGGAAGCGGGTTCGTTGGCATGGGCAGCGTCTTTCATGGTTTCCCCTAAGTGCCGGCGGGCATACTTTCGGGTTCGGACAGTCGGCGGCGCGGTGCGATGGCGCCGCTGCGCAATACTTCTCAGATACTGCGGCACAGATATGTGCGGGACTGTCCGAACCGGAAAATACGCGGCCGGACGTATTGTCTGACAGGCTTTCGGTTCGAGATGCCCCCATCCTTACC
>ERZ1674176.341-NODE-342-length-9497-cov-8.367401_pt1 | contig 9497 bp, 9 predicted proteins | sample MGYA00581288_ERZ1674176 | MGnify/ENA primary metagenome ERZ1674176 (study PRJEB41354, sample SAMEA4873327) | human saliva metagenome | biome: human-associated habitat [ENVO:00009003]; feature: mouth environment [ENVO:08000002]; material: saliva material...
TTTTGGGCAAAAGTAAGAAATTATTATGAAATACGGATTACAAATGAATGGAATTGTATTATTTTTCTGTTTTGCGCCAAAAAAGTAGTAAATTTTTCTACCATCGAAAAAGCTCTAAAAAACATCATAACTACATTGATAACAAAGTTTTTTCTTCATTAATTATTGCTATTTGCTAATTATTTTGTAATTTTGCACTTTCAAACTCAACAATACTAAAAATCAACAATAAAAATGATTAAAATTACACTACCCGACGGTTCAGTAAAAGAATACCAAAGTGGTATCACCCCTGCTCAAGTAGCACAAAGCATCAGCGAGGGGTTGGCGCGTAACGTACTCTCTGCCTCTTTCAATGGCAAGACTGTAGAAAGCGTTACCCCACTGACGACGGATGGTAGTCTTACTCTATACACTTGGGATAACCCCGAAGGTAAAAAAGCTTTCTGGCACTCATCTGCCCACATCTTGGCACAAGCGCTCGAAGAACTTTACTCTGGCATCAAGCTCACCATAGGGCCTGCCATCGCCAATGGTTTCTACTACGATGTAGATTTCAACGGCAAACCGATTTCCGAAAAAGATTTCCCTGCTATAGAAGCTAAATTCTTGGAAATCGCTCGTGGCAAACACGAATTTAAAATGCGTCCCGTGAGTAAAGCCGAAGCCTTGTCGTACTACGCAGGCAAAAATGAGTACAAAACAGAACTCATCGAAGCCCTCGAAGATGGTACGATTACCTTCTGCGACCACAGCACCTTCACCGACCTTTGTCGTGGGGGGCATATCCCTAACACAGGCTTTGTAAAAGCCGTAAAAGTACTCAGCGCTGCTGGGGCTTATTGGCGTGGCGATGAGCACAACCCACAACTTACTCGTGTATATGGTATCTCATTCCCTAAACAAAAAGAACTCACCGAATACCTCGAACTGCTTGAAGAAGCTAAAAAACGCGACCACCGCAAGCTTGGTAAAGAACTCGAACTCTTTACCTTCTCTAACAAGGTAGGACAAGGCTTACCTCTCTGGTTACCCAAAGGAGCTGCCTTGCGAGAACGCCTCGAAGCCTTCTTGCGCAAAGCTCAAAAACAAGCGGGTTACGAGCAGGTAGTTACCCCGCATATCGGTCATAAGAATTTGTATGTAACCTCAGGTCACTGGGATAAATACGGAAAAGATAGTTTCCAACCCATTGCCACCCCTAACGAAGGTGAGGAATATTTACTAAAACCAATGAACTGTCCGCATCACTGCGAGATATACAACTCACACCCTTGGAGTTATAAAGATTTGCCAAAGCGTTTCGCCGAGTTCGGTACAGTATACCGCTACGAGCAAAGTGGCGAGTTGCACGGCTTAACTCGTGTGCGTTGCTTTACCCAAGACGATGCGCACATCTTCTGTACTCCTGAACAGTTAGACGACGAGTTCAAACACGTAATCGATTTGGTGCTCTATGTATTTGGTTCTCTTGGATTCGACAATTTTACTGCACAAGTATCGTTGCGCGACCCCGAAAACCTCAGCAAGTACATTGGTAGTGATGAAAATTGGGCAAAAGCCGAAAATGCGATCATCAACGCAGCGAAAGAAAAAGGCTTGAATTATGTAATCGAAACAGGCGAAGCCGCTTTCTACGGACCTAAACTCGACTTTATGGTGAAAGATGCCTTAGGCAGAAGCTGGCAACTCGGTACCATTCAGGTAGATTACAACCTTCCAGAGCGTTTCGACCTTTGGTATAAAGGTGCTGATAACGAGATGCATCGCCCTGTAATGATTCACCGTGCACCTTTCGGAAGTATGGAGCGTTTCGTAGCCATTTTATTGGAACACACCGCTGGAAACTTCCCTTTATGGCTCAATCCAAATCAAGCTATCATACTATCATTGAGCGAAAAATATGAAAATTATGCTCAAAAAGTTTTGAGTTTGTTAGAAAATTCCGATATTCGCACCCTGATAGACAATCGCGCTGAAACTATGGGCAAAAAAATACGTGAAGCCGAAACCCAAAAAATCCCGTATATGCTCATTGTCGGCGAGAATGAAGAGAAAGAAGGCACCGTATCAGTGCGCAAACGCGGTGGTGAAGATTTAGGCAGTATGAGCGTAGAAGCCTTTGCCAAACTCATCAACGACGAAGTCGCTAAGTCAATTAAACAATTTGGCAATTAGCCAATTGGCAAATCGACAAATTAGTATAGTGAAAGTAATTTAAAATTTTAATAGCTATCATAAAAAAAAGTAACACACCGGGCAGAGATGACAAACAACCTCATCGTATCAATCGCGACATCCGCGTTCCTGAGGTGCGTTTGGTAGGGGAAAACGTCGAAGGAGGCGTATACCCCACTCGCAAAGCATTAGAAATTGCTAATGAATTAGAACTCGATTTGGTGGAAATTTCACCAAACGCTACGCCTCCTGTTTGTAAGGTAATCGATTATAAGAAATTCCTTTACGAACAAAAGAAGCGTGACAAAGAGCTAAAAGCGAAAGCTACTAAGGTAGTGATCAAAGAAATTCGCTTCGGACCTCAAACCGATGACCACGACTATGAGTTTAAGAAGAAACACGGCGAAAAGTTCCTCAAAGAAGGTTCTAAAGTAAAAGCCTATGTATTCTTCAAAGGTCGTTCTATCATCTATAAAGATCAAGGGGAAATCCTCCTCTTGCGCCTCGCTACTGACCTCGAGGACTATGGCAAAGTAGAACAAATGCCTAAACTCGAAGGAAAACGTATGACGATGTTCCTCGCACCCTTACCCAAGAAAAAATAATTAAAGATAAAAGATAAGAAGTAACAGATAAGAGGTATGCAACCTTACCTCTTATCTCTTACCTAAAAAAACGGAATTATATCAATAAAAATCTAAGCAAATGCCAAAAATTAAAACTAAATCTGGAGCTAAAAAGCGTTTCAAGCTCACCGGCTCTGGTAAAATCAAGAGAAAACACGCGTTCAAAAGCCACATCTTAACTAAGAAAGCTAAAAAACGCAAGTTAGCACTCACCCACGCTACACTCGTTCACTCTAACGACGAATCAAGCGTGAAGAAACAATTAGGCTTAAAATAATTGTTTAAATAGTAGGAAATTAATAACCGTGGAGTAGGTACCCCTAAGAGTTTGTTTTAAGCACAAACCACCTGCTACAAAAATTAAAAAAAAGGAATTTATGCCAAGATCAGTAAATGCTGTAGCTCGTAGAGCTCGTAGAAAAAAAATAATGAAGCAAGCCAAAGGTTTCTTTGGCCGCAGAAAAAACGTTTGGACGGTAGCCAAAAACGCTGTTGAGAAAGCAATGCAGTACGCTTACCGCGACCGCCGTAACAAGAAGAGAACCTTTCGCGCTTTGTGGATTGTGCGTATCAACGCAGGGGCTCGCTTGCACGGATTGTCTTACTCTCAATTTATGGGTAAACTTAAAGCAGCTGACATCCAGCTCAACCGTAAAGTTCTTGCCGATTTGGCAATGAACCACCCCGAAGCGTTCAAAGCTATTGTAGAAAAAGTAAAATAAACGTTTAACTAACGATATAATTCCGTATAAAAATAGGCTGCCTCATAAAAAGACAGCCTATTTTTTTTCGTCATTCGTAACTCGTAATTCGTATTTTTTTATTACCTTTGCTCCCTAATAATGATTAATGTCTAATTTAAACACTCTCATAAAATGAAAAAACTTTTCTTATCTCTCTTCCTTATCGGAAGTTTAATGCTTACTTCTTGTTCTAAAAACTCTCCTAAAACTGTTGCCGAGAAATTTATGACAGCTGTAAATGCTAATAATTTTGAAGAAGCTGGCAAATATTGCGATGCGCAAACCTCTCAATTGCTCAAATCCCTCAATGAATTGATGAAATCTGTACCTTCATCTGATGCCAAAAACGAACAATTGTTCAAAGGTTTTAAAATCACAAAAGTAGAAGAAAACGGCGATAAAGCCAAAGTGTTCTACACTACTGAAGATAGCAACGGCAAAGAAACCGCTCTCGACCTCAAAAAAGTAGACGGCAAATGGATTGTTTCTATGAACAAAGAAAATAAAGAAAACGGCGGCGCCCCACACGACCACAATCACGATGGTCACGACCACGATATGCCAGAAATGGATCCTAATATCGATGTTGATGCCCCTGATATGCCTGCTGAAGTAGAGGATGCTCAAACTACAACCCCTACTAACAAATAAGATTACAACACTTTTAAACTACAACTTTGCCAAAGTTTCCTGCCCCTACGGCTCGCATTGCCCGTGCGGCTCGCACCTTTGGCAAAGTTCTTTTTATCCCCTACCCCCTAAAACCTGAAACCTAACCCCCTGACAATGAAAAAACTTCTCTTTTTCCTTGCAGCTTTCCTGCTCCTCTCCTACGCTGCTTTTCGCATTTTTTTCTATATCGACCATCGAAGTGAAGAAAAACAAGTAGCTGAGAACGAGCATTCCCTCCGTCTTACCCCTTCCCAACTCGATTCTCTACAAGAGGGCGACATCATTCTCAGGCGTGGTTATGGTATCTTCAGCGATATGATTGCTAAACGCCTCAACGATGGTCGTTTTGATGTCACCCATTCTGGAATTCTCTATCGCAAAAATGGCAATTGGTGGGTAATTCACTCCCTCTCTTCCGATGTAAGCAACATCGATGGTATGCAAGAACAGCCCTTAAACGCTTTCCTTAAATACTCAATGCCCGAAAAAATCTTAATCGTGCGCCCTTTGCACAGCACCCCCGAGCAAGGTCGTACTGTAGTACAACGTGCCAAACACTACCTCAAAGCTCAAATCCCCTTCGACCATTTAGGCACTATCGATGAGCCTTCTCAGCTTTATTGCACCGAACTCATCTACCAAATTTTAGACAACGACCTTCATTTTGTCGCTTTCCCTACCGATAAACCTCAACGCCAACAACTTTTCACCACTATGACGACGCTTTACAACCCTAAATACTTCGAGATTATCATCAATACATATCCTAAAAAGCAAAAAACCTTATAAAAAACGCCTTTTTCACGTTTTTTTTATAATTTTCTAATTCTCAAATTTGCTAATTCGCTAATTATTTCCTACATTTGTCGCGTAATCCTAAAAACTAACCCTATATAAAAAAACATCTATTTATTTTTACCATTGCAGGACTCTTCTTTTCCTGCCAACGCGAAGAGGCAGACGCCCCGTTCGCAACCAACACCGATATTTCAGTATTACCCAGTACTGAAACCAAGTCTTCCGACAACGGACTTTTAGGTTGGGGAGGAAATACAAAAGGTTTTGGAACTATAGAAGGCTATAATGGGAGATGCTAGTACAATATGGGTGTTTTTAATGCTAAGGATGGAAGAAAATTTAGCTCAAATACTTCTAAATCAGACTCATAAGGAAATTATATAATGATAAAAAATAATATATGTTAATCGATAATAATAAAGCTATGAAAAAGATTTTAATTTTTACAATACTATTAAGCTTATTTCTCTCTTGCGATAAAGGGAAAGATTGTATGAATGTACCTCCTTCTTTAAGTATTATTATTGTAAATAATGCTGTAAAGGATAATAGAGAATTACTGAAAAGTTTTGAAAATACAGAAAACTCAGCCTTTTTATATAAACTAATAGATAATAAAAAGGTGAAAATTAGTTATTCTCCTATGGCTAATAAAAATATAAAAATAAGTAACGGAGGGAAAAAATTAAAAGAATTTTATACAGGGAATTTAGAGACTTTTTATTTGGAGTATGATGGAAAAACAGATATTTTACAAGTAAAAGGAGATTATTATGAAACTAAGCATTGTGGAGATAATGCTTATTTATCAGAGCTATATTTCAACCATAAAAAAATAGAACTCAACCCCATTAGTGATTATACTTATCTAATAGATAATACAAAATAACCAAGTATGAAAAATCTCTTATTCTTTACGCTATTGCTTTTTGCTTTGCACACCTCTGCTCAAGAAGCCTACAACAAAGGTGATATATTTATTGATGTTTGCACGTCAATCGGCAATGCAGGAGTTGGTTATGGTGGAGAAATACACTATGCTTTTGCCCCATTGTTTTCGGTAGGAGCTCAGTTCTATAGTCAAAGTTTTAACTTCAACGATAAGTACATCACTTCCTTTCTACCCAAACTCTCTGCCGACTTTCACTTTGGCAATCGCACTACTATCGATTGGTATGCAGGACTTTCAGGAGGATATTTTATCTGGCAGAGCAATGACCCTTATGAAAATGCTGGCAATACTGGTTGTGTGATAACCCCTCCTACTTATGACATTAGCCTTAGAAACAATCACAAAAATAATTTTATAGCTTGGGGTGCTCACTTAGGCTTCCGTTACTTCATCTTCAAAAATGTAGGTCTCAATGGTCAAGCGTCCTTAGGTAATGTACGTTGGTTTAAAGTGGGAGTAAGTATAAAAATCTAAATAATATGAAAAATCTCTTATTCTTTACGCTATTGCTTTTTGCTTTGCACACCTCTGCTCAAGAAGCCTACAACAAAGGTGATGTATTTATTGATGTACAAACAGGCGCCTCGTTTATAGGAGGTATTATAGGCGGAGGCGTTCACTATGGGGTGACACCTCATATCTCGGTAGGCGCTAATCTTTCTACTCACAGTTTAGACCTCAAAAGTAAATACCAAACCGCTTTTGTGCCAGAACTCAGCGCCGATTTGCATTTTGACCATCGCATCACTACCGATTGGTATAGCGGTCTCTCTGTAGGCTATGGATTTTGGCAAAGCAACACCCCTGACGGACATAGCTCTGGAAGTTGTGATAGATCTTCCGATTCTATACCCGATAAATTCAGAAGAGAACACCCCGGTAATTTTGTATTGTGGAACGTTCACTTAGGCTTCCGTTACTTCATCTTCAAAAACGTAGGTCTCAATGGAGAAGTAGCTTTTGGCAATGCGCTATCATTCAAAGTGGGCGTAAGTGTAAAAATCTAACCCTTAAATCCTGACCCCTGAAACCTAAAACCTGAAACCTGACTCCTACCCCTTGCTAATTAGCAATTATTTCGTATTTTTGCCCTCAATAATAAAAAATCTAATTTTATTACAATGACGGATAAAGATTTTTCAAGATACAACCTCATCGCTGGTTGGCTGGTGTTTGCTATTGCTTTGGTTACCTATAGCCTTACCGTAGAACCTACAGTAAGTTTTTGGGATTGTGGTGAGTATATCGCTACATCGGCAAGATTAGAAGTAGGTCACCCCCCTGGAGCTCCTTTCTTCCAGATGATGGGCGCTTTCATCGCTGCCTTCGCTCCCAATAGCGACAAAATAGCCCTAATGGTAAACTATATGTCGGTGTTATCGAGCGCTTTCACAGTGTTGTTCTTGTACTTTATCATCGTTAATCTCACTAAAAAAATTGCTCTGCGCGGTGCTACAACTCTTAGCCATTCTCAAATCATTGCAGTAATGGGCAGCGGTGTGGTAGGCGCTTTGGCTTATACTTTTTCCGATAGCTTCTGGTTCAACGCTGTAGAAACTGAAGTATACGGAATGGCTATGCTTTTTATATCGGTAATGTTTTGGTTGGGCATCAAGTGGACGGATAGTCTGCACGAACCTCGTGGTGACCGCTGGTTATTGCTTATCTCGTTACTGGTAGGACTTTCCTTTGGGGTACACTTTATGGCACTGCTCACCATTCCTGCTATCGGGATGCTGTATTTCTTCAACAGCAACTACAAGAAAACCGCAGTGAATTTCATCCTCGCTAATGTAATTTCCATCGCCATACTATTGCTTATCTTCAAACTGATATTGCCCTACACATTGGCGTATTTCGGTTATTTAGAAGTCTTTTTCGTCAATAGCTTTGGAATGCCGTTCAACTCGGGAACTATTATCGCGGGGCTCTCAGTTATTGCTTTCTTCTATTTCACACTCAATTATGCTTATAAGAAAAACAAAGTGCGCTTGCAAACGGGCATTTTGTGTTTGCTATTTATATTTATAGGCTTTTCATCTTGGCTGATGATTCCTATTCGTGCAAATGCCAATACAGTAATCAACGAGAATAGTCCTACCGATGCGCGCTTGCTCTTGGCGTACTACAATCTCGAACAATATCCTGAAACGCATCTTTTCTACGGACCTATGTACACTGATAAGTACGCGGGCATCGACCCCGAACATCCTTATGAAGATGCTAAACCTAAATACGAACGCGACTATAAATTAGGCAAATACGTGATTGTAAACAACTACAAGAACGCTCAAACTGCCTCTAATAGAGCGCAAATGGGCTTCTTGCCTCGTATGTGGAGCGCCCAACACGCAGCTAACTATATGAAGCTCATCGGCAATCCGCCTTTCAAAATTACTGAAGAGGCTTATGCTGACCCTCAAGCCTACCAACTATTGCAAAGTATCCAACAGCAAATGGCGGTACGCGCAATGCCTCCAGAGCGTTACGACCAGTTCCTAATGCAATTCCGCGATGAAGTAGAAGTGCAAAAACCTACTTTTTGGCAGAATATGAACTACCTCTTTAGCTATCAGTTTGGCTATATGTATTTCCGCTATTTGGCGTGGAACTTCATTGGTAGACAAGACGATGTGCAAGGCAAAATGGAAAACGACCACGGCAATTGGCTTTCAGGAATTTCAGCTATCGACAGTGCTCATCTCGGCTCTCAAAAGAACCTCCCTTCCGATGTGTTAAACAACAAAGCCCGCAATACTTATTACTTCCTGCCTTTCCTTTTAGGAATTTTAGGCTTGCTGTTTATGGCTATCAAAAGTGAACGACAAACGTGGGTGATTATGGTGCTTTTTCTCTTCACTGGTTTAGCACTGAAAATCTATCTGAACGAGCGTCCGTTCGAGCCTCGCGAGCGTGATTACGCCTTGGTAGGTTCGTTCTATGCCTTTGCAATATGGATAGGAATGGGCGTGTATGCCCTTTTCGATTGGCTGAAAAAATACATCACTCCCAATATATTAGCCCCTACAACCGTTGTCCTCACCCTAATGTCTGTGCCTATGCTAATGGCTTATGAAAACTGGGATGACCACGACCGCTCTCAAAAATATTCGGCTGAGTTCATTGGGAATGCTTACTTAGAATCGGTGGCAAAAGATAAAGATGCGATGATTTTCACCATTGGTGATAATGACACTTTCCTCTTGTGGTATGCTCAAGAAATTGAAGGCTACCGCACCGATGTACGCGTTATCAACACAAGTTTGTTGCAAACCGATTGGTATATCGACCAAATGAAGCGTCAAGCATACAACAGTAGCCCTATCCCAGCACAAATAGAACATAAAAACTACGCTTACGGCGTGCGCGAGGGCATCTACTTCCGCAAACGCACCGAAAACCGTTGGAATATCAAAGATTTTGTAAATTGGGTTACCAGCAACGACCCTAATACGCAAGAAACACGTGGTGAAGGTGAGTACAAACAAACGTTCTACTACTACCCTACTAACAAAATACGTATCCCCG
>ERZ1674176.343-NODE-344-length-9479-cov-7.321626_pt1 | contig 9479 bp, 6 predicted proteins | sample MGYA00581288_ERZ1674176 | MGnify/ENA primary metagenome ERZ1674176 (study PRJEB41354, sample SAMEA4873327) | human saliva metagenome | biome: human-associated habitat [ENVO:00009003]; feature: mouth environment [ENVO:08000002]; material: saliva material...
TAGGCTTTTAACCATATTCTATTTTCAACTAACTTGGTATCTTTTGAGTTCATTTTAGTAAATTTTTACCAAAAAATCTCAATTGGGAGATTACCCAATTGAGATTCTTCATTTCTTAGTGTTTCTTTCTTGGATAGACAAAAGATCCAAGGAAGGTTAAGAGGCTGATGCCCATGAGGGAGAGGAGGTTCCCTGTTTGACCGGTTTTTGGCAATACCGATGAGGCAGGACTGGCTGACACGCTGACAGGAGCCTGATCAGTGGCTTGTTTCACAGCGATCGGAGTAACTTGTGGACCATCAAGAGGGCTAGCTTTTTCTTGCTTGCTAACAAGGACCTGTGTTCCAGTGTGACCAACCTCTACTGGTTGTGTCTGATGGGTTGGATCTTGGACTGGTGAAGTTGGATCTTGGGTTTCTGGTGTTGGCAATGGTGCAGGTGCTGGATAGAAGAGACCATGACCAATGCGGTAGGCGTACTCTGTTTCCGACATTTTTCCGTCTACAATTTTTGGAATATCAACCGGTAAGGTACCTAGATGTTCCTTGCCATTGAAGATGACTTCCACTCCTGCAGGAATATTAGGACCAAATGCATTGTCTGGTTTGAGGGATTCCGTTGGATCCATTCCCTTATTTCCATAGACTGCCAAAATGGCTTTGGCTGCTGGATAGTTTGCTACATCATAAGGTTTAGAGATAGAAAGGACAGCTGCTTTCTTATGGTTGGTATTGGCATAATTGACAATTTCTGTTGGGATCTTGGTCCGCCAGAAATCTTTATCCAGTTGCCCTTCATAACCGATCTCTGAAATCACTACGATGTGAGTTGCTTTCTCTAGGTCTTCTTTTAGACTATCAAGGGTAGATTCTTTAGTGAAGTTCTTGGCCACAAAGGAGGTATCTTTTGGAAGCACTCCGTCAGCAATTAAGCGACGCATGCCTAAATCGAGTCCAGGGACTTCATTTTCAAAAGCTCCTAAGAGTAAGACATGGTCCCCTGTTTGCACCTTAAATGGCAAGGTATTGTCTTCATTTTTTACAACCGTCACCGCTGCTGCTGCAATCTTACGTTCCAAGTCACGGTTGAGGCTAGATCCGACTGCTTCTTCTGCTTTTTCAGCTGTCCGAGCACTTGGATTAAAATTCAAGACCCCACGTTTTTCTTTGAGGGTCAGAATCCGGCGAACCGACTCATTTAAGCGTTCTTCTGAAATTTCACCGGTTTGGACCGCATCTACCACCGCATTGACAATGGTATCAATCTTAGTCAGATCGGCTTTACTGCGAAGGGTCGTTGGCATCAAGACCAAATCAACTCCTGCCTTGATGGCCATTTTCACAGCTTCCACTTCACCAAAATTCTTAGCGATAGCATCCATTCCCATGGCATCAGAGACAATCACGCCCTTATAGCCGTATTTCTTCCGTACCAAGCCCGTTAAAATATCATCAGAGAGAGTCGCTGGAACATAGATTTTCTCACCCGTTTCTTTTGACACGACCTGATCTTTTTCAATCTGCGGGTACTGGATATGAGCTGTCATCAAGAGGTCGACCCCTTCATCCATAGCTTTTTTGAATGGAAGGAGTTCTAATTTTTCAAGCTCAGCAAGAGATTTATCCACCAATGGGAGACCCGTATGGGAATCGACCGCTGTATCTCCGTGACCTGGGAAATGCTTGGCTGCTACAGCCACATTGTAGTCCTGAATGCCTTTCATCATCGGAATACCAAGATAGGCAACCCGATTTGGGTCAGATGAGAAGGAACGAAGCCCAATCACAGGATTTTGAGGATTGTTATTGGTATCTAGAACCGGAGCGAAGTCCACATTCAAGCCTAGCGCAGAAAGTTCACGTCCGATGATTTGACCGGCTTCTTTCGCTAGTTTGGGATCATTGGTAGCCCCAATGGCCATATTGCCAGGAAGGGCTGTACCTGTCCCCAAGCGGTAGACGATCCCCCCTTCTTGGTCGATGGCTAATAATAGCGGAATCTTCCCGTTATTGGCTTTGTTTTCAATCGCTGCCTTTTGCATATCTTGCGTCAGAGCCAGGGTCTGCTTGGTCTCTTTGACGTTTTCAGCAAAAAGAATGACGCCTCCAAAATCATATTTATCAATCGCATCCGCTACTTCAGCATTGACCTTGGTGAGATCCTGTGGCGATTCCTGATTAGCCTCCTGCCACTTACGGAAGTCCGGCATGATCATTTGAGTCACCTTTTGTTTGAGTGGCATGTTTTCAATCAGTTTTTCCACTTCAGGAGATGCCGTCTCTGTCGATGTTACCGTTGGGGAGGCAGAAGGAACAGCTGCACGGTCTGTTGAAGTCGGCGTTTCGGCCACTTCTCCCTGATTTTCTGTGGTGCTTTCTGGAGTTGGAGAAGCCACCACCTCTTCTACTGTTGCTACCGGTTCATTGGCTTGATCCGACGCTTGAGCTGTGTCTGCTTTTGCTGTTTGAACGGATAATAGAGCAAAAGCCGTTAATAGGGCCACAGATGGATAAATGATTTTTTTCATAAAGCGACCTCCTTTCTTTCAATAGATATTGTACCATTGTTTTATAGTTTTGTAAACGGTTACAATATCTAAAATAAAAAAATAGGATAAGCATTTTTTTACTTATCCTTTAGTTCGTTCATATTTTTTTAAAACACAATGTCTTGACCATTTTCTGTCACTTGGTAAGTGCCATCAGCAAGATCAATTCGAGCTACTGCTGTGACAGTCTGGTCTTTGTTTTGGCGCGTGATGACAATCGTATGATCATCTGGTGTTTCCACCTCAATGCTTCCTTCTAGATCAAAAGCTTGCGAGTTGTTCCGGAAACTAAAGAGCTTGAGAAGGGATTGCACGACTGGTCGCTCTACTTCTTGCGCGATTTCTTCATTGCTGTAGTAATGACGGTTGATATTGCGGCCTTCTTTGGTGTTTTCTAAGAGTTCCAAATCATTCTTCCCAGCTAGGAATCCAACATAATAAACTTGTGGAATACCTGGTGCAAAAGCTTGAATCAAACGGGCTAGGAAGTACTTACGATCGTCATCTCCAAGCGCAGAATAGTAGGTCGAATTGATTTGGTAGATATCCAAGTTGTTGTACTCTGCTGTTGAATATTTGCGTTTAACATTTGCCCCAACCTTATAAAGCTCATTTGAAGCATAGTCAATCTCTTCATCAGTCAAGATATCCTTGACATCGACCACCCCAATCCCGTCATGGGTATCGAGCGTCGTGAACTGCTTCATCGGACTCATCTTCAACCACTTGGCAAGGCGCTCCACTTTTGAGCTATAGAGGGTATAGAGGGTTACCATGGGTAGCGCGAAGTCATAGACATAATAGTCGTGATCGGCAATCTTAAATTGGATGGAATAGTGCTCATGAATCTCTGGAAGAAGCTCAGCACCGTAGCCTGCCGCCATATCGCGCACCTTATCCAACAAATCCCAAATGTCTGGTTCCACAAAGAAATCATTGGTATCCAATTTTTTGACCGCATAGGCAAAGGCGTCCAAACGAATGAGGTCACAGCCATTACTTGCCAGGTGTTCGATGGTCTTGCGAATAAAGTCCATGGTCACGTCCTTGGTCACGTCTAGGTCAATCTGCTCTTCCCCAAAGGTATTCCAGAGATGCTCAGTGGTCCCATCCGCAAAAGTGATGGCTTGTTTTGGAGCTCGGTCTTTGCGCTTATAAATCAAGTCCACATCTGCTTGAGTTGGGCGATTCTCTGGCCAGAACTTGTCCCAGTTGAGAAAGAGATCCTTGTAGGCACTTTGGTCATGCTTTGCTTGGTAATCCTTGTAGTATTTAGACTGACGAGAAATGTGATTGATCATAAAGTCAAACATGAGATAGTACTTGTCGCCCAAGCGTTTGACATCTTCCCAATCTCCAAAGGCTGGATCCACTTGGTCATAGTCGACAGGCGCAAAACCTCGGTCACCAGTTGATGGGAAAAATGGCAAGAGGTGAACCCCACCTACTGCATCTCCAAAATATTTCTCTAGATTTTCATAGAGATCCTTCAGGTTATTTCCTAAGCTATCTGAGTAAGTAATTAACATGGTTTTGTTTTGAATTGGCATAATGGTTTCCTTTTCTTTTTTGAAAGCCAAGTCTGAAGAGACCTGGCTTTCTTGAGTTTTTCTATTTTCGAATTGCTTTCTAGGATACGATTTAAATCAGTAAGCTGAATCGTCCCTTTGTATCTTGTTATTTCACTGCGCCGTTGCTCATTCCTGCGATGATATGGCGTTGGAAGAAGAGATAGACAATGGTGATACTGATAATGCCGACAACGTAGGAAGCAAAGCTTGGTCCGTAGTCGTTGAAATATTGGCCTGCGTAGTTGTATTGGAACAATGGCAGGGTCCACATTTTGGAATCCCGGTTCAAGACAAGGAGTGGCAACATGAAGTCATTCCAGAACCAAAGGGCATTGATGATCATGGTTGTCGCATGCATGGGTTTCATCATTGGGAAGATGATACGGAAATAAGTTGTAAACTTATTAGCCCCATCGATCTCTGCTGCTTCATCCAGACTTTCTGGGATCGAGATTTTGATATACCCTACATAGAGAAAGAGTGTCTGTGGAATCGCATAGGTCAAGTAGAGCAAGATCAAACCAAAGGTGTTAGCCAAACCGAGTTTACTCATCATAACCGTAATCGGAATCATGATGACTTGGAAAGGTACAAAGATCCCAAGAATCAAGAGGGTGTACATGATAGTAAAGGCTTTTCTCTTACTCATATTACGTGCGATGGAGTAGGCTGCCATGGGGATAAAGATCATTACTGCAAGTAAAGACAAGACAGTGATGACGACAGAGTTCCAATAATAGCCTCCGATCCCATCAGCCAAGAGACGTCTAAAGTTGTCCCATGTGAAATTCGTTGGGAATCCAAAGAAATTGTCTACGATATCCTTGGTTGGTTTGAAGGAACTAAAGAGGGTGGCAAGGAGTGGCACTAAAATCAGAACCGATCCTAGAATCAATAGAATGTATTTGCCAATCAAGGCTTTTCTTTCATCTTGTTTCATCGTGCTTCTCCTCTTAAATTTCAAATTTCTTAGATACTCTCAATTGGATGATCGAAATCACTACAATCAAGAAGAACAAGATTACGGCAATGGCATTGGCATAACCGAATTGGTTATTTTTAAAGGCATAGTTATAAACCAAGAGTCCAAGTGAGGTTGTGGCATTGTTTGGACCCCCACCAGTCATGGCAAAGACTTGGTCAAAGGCGGTAAGCCCACCTTTTAGGGCTAGGATAAAGACCATAGAGACACTTGGTAGTAAGTAAGGCAATTCAACATTCCAGAAGACTTGCTTACTCGTCGCTCCATCGATTCTGGCTGCTTCTGTAATCTCAGTTGGAATGGATTGCAGACCAGCTAAGAAGATAATGATGGGCATAGCTACTCCTTGCCAAAGAAGGACAAAGACAGCTGCGAAGATCGCTCCCCACTTAGTCCCTAAAAGACTGGTTTGGAGAAACTCGATATGAAGGGCATTCCCAATCGCTGGTAGACCGTAGTTGAAGACTTGTTTGAAGATCAGAGCCACTGTCAAACCAGACAAAACTGCTGGGAAGAAGAACCAAGCACGGAAGAAGGTTTGGCCTTTGATCTTAGAGTTCAAGACACGCGCAATGAAGATCCCAAGGGCAATCTCACCAACTACCATAGCAATCGTGATGATTGCAGTAAAGCCAATAGCATTCATGAATTTTGGATCCATAAAGAGGAGCTTAAAGTTGTTCAAGCCGACAAACTTGTAGTTATAGGTCAAACCTGTCCAGTTGGTAAAACTGTAAAAGGCTCCTTGGAACATTGGCACATAGAAGAAAATTGCTTGTAATAAGAGGGGAATGACCACAAAAGCCCATGCCCAATATTTTTGTAATACTTTTTTCATAGTCTCTCTACTCCTAATCCACATCCGCTTTCATCGGGTTAAAGAAGGCATTCAAATCATTGACCATCCCTTGTTTATCACCTGTCAAGACATAATTCATCGTCAAGGTATGGAAGTCTGCTTCACTGGTCCAGTATTGTTGCAACCAGACCAAGTGACGATCCGTAAAGGCATATTTAGTCATCCCAGCAAGCGGTGAATCCTCTCCTGCTTGTTTGACTCCTTCGATCGCTGTTGGAGATCCGTCCACATCATAGTATTTTTGCATGACTTCTGGACGGGTCATGTATTCCACAAAGGCATTGGCTTCTTTTGGATGTTTGGTAGTAGCAGAGATAGACCATGCTAAGTCTCCCGCACCAACGGTTAAGCTTTGTCCTTTTTCTTTCCCTGGAATCATGAAGGTCCCAATCTTAAATTTCGGTTTTTGTTCATTGATCGCGGTGATAGCCCAAGATCCATTTGGTGTCATGAGGACATCCCCACGCGCGAAGGCTCCGATAACGTCTGTATAACCTGCACCTTCCCAGTTCTTTTGCTTCGAACCTTTAATGCGAAGGATATCCATGACCTTGATGTCATCTTTCATAATCGGATCAGACAATTTAATGGAATTTGGCTTAGAATAACGAAGGTATTGGTTGGCTTCTTTTCCTCCACCTGCTGCTGTCGCAAAGGCCAATTGATTGTAACCATTGAGGGTCCAAGCTTCTGCTCCTGCAATCCCAAATGGGGTTTGTCCTTTGGCAACGATGTCTTTTACCAACTGTTCAAATTCGTCCCAAGTTTCAGGAACCTTCAAGCCCAATTCTTCGAATTTATCTTTGTTGTAGTAGATTCCGTAAGCATTGGCTGTGAAAGGAACGTTGTAGACTTTTCCATTTACGGCATATTTTTCAGCGTAGCCGTTTTTCACGCGTTTGAGATAGTCTTTATTGCTTAAATCTTCGAAGACACCCGCTTTTGCCCATTCTTGCAATTCGATGGACTGTGGGTAAATATTGACCACATCTGGCACATCTCCTGCGAGGACACGTGTCTTCAACACCTCACCAGCGTTTGGTACATTGACAACTTTGACCTTGACCTTTGGATTTTCCTTTTCAAAATCACGCGCGATTTCTTCCAAGGTTTTGGTCATTTCTTTTTTCTGGTTGAAATACTCGATGGTCACTGTACCATCCGCAGATTTTCCATCGTTGGAGCAAGCACCGAGCCCAAACAAGGCTAGGCCTGTAGTCGCAAGAAGTCCGATTTTTTTATACCATTTCATTTGGCTGTCTCCTTTTATTTTTTGACAAAAACATATTGTTTGCTGAGGAAATCTCCCTGAGGAAGAACGACGGTTAAGCCGGCATACATGAGCTCAGCTCCTGAATAGACTTGGTCCGTCCCTTCTAAGCGATAGAGCGCATCTTCTTCCAACCCTTTGAGTTTCAGAGTCGGCTCGATCTCTTCGACCGTTGATAAGACCCGTACATAGGTTACAACCGTGCGGTCTTGATAAGTGAACTGGACGGCTGCTTGATTGCTACCATGACTTGGATTGATCAAGCGGTAGTGTTTTCCGAATTGAACCAGTGGTCGAATCGTTTTGTAATGAGCGACTTGAGCTGCGATCCTATCCAACTCTTCTTGCGGAAGACTGGTTAGATCCAATTCATAGCCTAGATTTCCCATCATGGCTACATGACCTCGCGTTTCAAGCGGTGTCATCCGTCCCATCTGGTGATTTGGAACCGCTGAAACGTGAGCCCCCATAGAAATGGTAGGATAGAGATAACTCGATCCGTACTGGATCGGAAGTCTGGCAATGGCATCCGTATTGTCACTTGCCCAGACCTGTGGGAAGTAACGCATCATACCAAGGTCATTGCGGCCACCACCACCGGAGCAAGACTCAAAGAGGATGTTCTCGTACTTCTCTGTCAAGTAAGAAACCACTTCATAGAGACCCAGGATATAAGCATGAGATTGCATCTTGGTTTCAAGGTAGGTTTTACCATTTCCAAGTTTGGTGATATTGCGGTTCATATCCCATTTGATATAGTCGATCTCATGCTTTCCAAGTATGTCATCCAAGACCTGCTTGATATAAGCCACCACTTCTTTATTGGAGAAATCGAGCACCAGTTGATTCCGTGAATAGGTGTGTTCGTAGCCTGGGACTTGAATAGCCCAGTCCGGATGAGCCCGATAGAGGTCGCTATCAACAGAAATCATTTCTGGCTCCACCCAAAGGCCAAATTGAAGCCCCTTGTCGTGGATGCCCTGGATCAATTCTGCTAGACTTCCTCCTAATTTTTCTTCATTGACAGTCCAGTCACCAAGGGCCCGATTGTCATCATAGCGATTGCCAAACCAGCCATCATCAAGAACAAAGAGTTCGATTCCCACTTTTTGAGCCTCATCTGCTAGCTCCAATAATTTTTCTTTTTTAAAATCAAAGTAGGTGGCTTCCCAGTTGTTGATCAGAATTGGACGTTCTTTATGAGCAAAGGGACTAGGAATGATATGATTTTGGACAAATGCTTGACTTTCTTGACTGAGGCCAGTCAATCCCTCATGTGAGTAGCTGATCATGGCTACCGGCGTATCAAAGAGCTGATTTGGCGCTAACTCCCAGGAGAAGTTTTCTGGATTGATTCCCAATCCAACGCGAACTTCATTGAGTTGATTCTTTTGAACAAATCCTTCAAAATTCCCACTGTAGAGCAGTTGGAAGGCAAGGGCTGAACCGGCATCTTCTGTCACTTCATGGTCAGCAAGGATGAGGGCTGGAGTCTGGGCATGTCCAGAAGCACCGCGGTTAGAGCTAATAGAGAAGATTCCTTGTTCCACTTGCTGGCGGCGGACTGTTTTTTCTCTCGCATAGGCCCCTTGAAGGGTGATGACATCATAGTCACCTGCTGGGACATCTGCCATCACACTAAGAACCTTGTGGATCACGACAGTTTCATCACTATAGTTTTCAATCTTTGAAAAGCTGGTGATGGTTGCCCGATCTTCGTAGGCTGTGTAATAGAGGGTCAAACGCAGGGCCGCTTGATCATCTTCAAAGACCAAGGCCAAGGTTTCAGCACTATCTACTGTATGTGGATTGGGAAGACCAGTTGCCTCGACACTGCCAGAGTAGATATTGGCTCCGACATAGAGGAAATCCGTCACCTCTGTGGCGCCGTGCTGGATTTGAATCGACGGCTTTCGGAAATCTCCAAGCCCGTGCTGTCCTAGGATCTGACGCTGGGTATCTAGACTAAAGATGCGATTGTCAGGTGTTGGATTTCCAGAGAAAGCATGATCCCTCTCATGCACCGTATTGGAAAAATGATAAGACGGGATTGGACGTCCCAGATGCTTAAGCATCAGGTAGCCATCTCGATTTTCAAGGATCAGGCTCAGTCCCTTACTTTCTACATAGAACAAATTTTGTTCGATACGAATTGCCATATCTTCCTCCATTGGACCCTAAAAATATCACTATGTATTTTTATATTCAGTTCCAATATTTTTCTTTTTTCACATGTCTATTTTTAAATG
>ERZ1674176.353-NODE-354-length-9263-cov-5.822003_pt1 | contig 9263 bp, 10 predicted proteins | sample MGYA00581288_ERZ1674176 | MGnify/ENA primary metagenome ERZ1674176 (study PRJEB41354, sample SAMEA4873327) | human saliva metagenome | biome: human-associated habitat [ENVO:00009003]; feature: mouth environment [ENVO:08000002]; material: saliva material...
CTAATCCTTGTTTAAAGGCCTGTCTAAAATGCTTCAGACAGGCCTATGGTTTATGAACTGATAAACTGTACTTTATTGGCAAATACAATCATTTGATTCACCAAATCCGGCACGAACAAGCTATCTAAGCGGTTAGGGTTCGCCAAATTGCGTTCGCTGAAGCTGTCAGCAGTGAACTGGTCGATATTTTCCACCAAACCCAATTCCATCCACAACTTCGCGCGGCTCACCATTTCTGCCTTGTGCTGCTTTGGAGTCATGATGGGCTGACCGGCACCAAACTTATTGCCATCATCAGCCAGCTTATGGCGCGGATACTTGCTCACAATGTACGCGTTCCAGTCGTAGCGCAGGTAAGATAGCGTCCAGACGGTGTTAATCATCAGGTAGCTATCGTCAGCTTGGCCGTATTTACCGGTTTTGTAGGTGCTAATCAGCATTTCAATCAGCACGCTACCGCCCGCATTGATGCGGTAGGTAGAAATACCGTTAAACAGTAAAATATTGCGCTCTTGCTCGGTTAAGCGGTCGTTTTCTGCAGGTGGCAAGATGCCGACCAGTTCCAGCGTTTGAAACGGGCGCGCCGGGTCATTTTGCGCGGCAAACGCTGCCTGTGCCGCCATAGCAGCCGCCAAGGCAAACGGTTGTGACGGCGTTTTCGGCAAGCCGCCGATACAGGCAAACGGGCTGTTACGGCTGTTGCCCAGCGTGGTTAAAGCGCTGAAACCTTTTGCTGACGCAGCAAAAAACATGCCGTCGATAGCACGCATCGCACCCCAGCGGCTTTGCATTTCGTCTTCCATTGCCTTCAGCGCAGCAGCATCGGTGTACGGCAGAACAATCGCATCAAACTGCAAATCGCCCATTGCGGCGACAGCTGACGTTAAATCCGGATTACCGGTGCCACCCGCAAACGGAGTAAATGCCACTTTAATGCCAGCAGGCGTTTTCTCGTCCAGCGGGTAGTAATTAATGCGTAAATCCACATCATTGCCTACCGCGCCTTTGTTTTTCGCTGTCAGCGTAACCACTTCGGCGGCCGCTACCGCACTTACCGTCAAGCCAGTAGCGACATTGATAGCGGTGGCAGTTTTGGTTGCCTGTACGGCCGCAGTATCATTTACCAACACAGCAACCGGCACACGAACACCGCCGATATACAGGTAAATCGCTCCGGATTCCTGTGCCGTGCCGGTAAAAGTGATTTTTGCCGTAGCGGCCACACCCTCACCCGCATCAGCAAGCGGCAGTGCCCAAGTTTCGATATAGTCGCCGTTGTTTTTAAACCATGCGGACGCACCCACACCGATTTGCGAACCAGCCCCAAACAATTCAGCGGCTTGTTCTGCACGCGAAATACGAACCAGCTTACCCGCTTCAGCCTTTCCGCCTGCCAGCATCTGGCCGATAATCAGGCCGCGAAAGGCTTTCAGGGTTGCGCCACGGTTGGCCAATTCATTGTTAAATTCAGTTTTTGCACCCGGTAAACGCCAAGTGCCAGGGATTTGGTCAAATGCGATTGCCATTATTTAGCACCTTTCTTCTCCGTTGTTTGCAACAACTCGACCGCGCCTTCGTTTATGCGGCGCTGCCAGTAATTCGACCATTCCACCGATGCGCCTTCTTCGGGCAGCGGTTGCATGGTTGCCGGGTCGGTCACTACATAACCTTCCACCGGCTTGATTTGGATAATATTAGCCATTTTCAGCCTTTCGGGATTAAGTCTTCTGCTTCGATTTCGGGATCTGTACCGTACAACTGCCAGCGGTTTGATGCTATCAGGCCATCGGCAAACGACTGCACAATAACGGCTTGCGGATAATATTCCGCCGCACCGCCGACATACTCGCCGCATTGCTCGTGATACACAGCCTGCCAACCCTGCTGATAATATGCGCAAACATATTCACCGCTGTCGTCATATTCGATATTAAGATTGTCGGGTAATAAATCATCAGCCAACATATCGCACTGCTCGCCGTTGACATCCAACCGCCGCAGGGTTGGGTTGGCGTAAAACAACCGCTCAACCACAGCCAGCATTTCTTCTGCAAGCGCATCAGCCTGTTCATTAGCCTGCACACAAACCATCGTTACCAAGCGTACGGTATGCTTTAATTCAACAGGCGACACGTTAAATACTTCGCTATGCCGCCCATCGATATAAACCACCACACACGGTAACTGCGAATGCGCCGGCGCGGTCACACGGTTGTCATAGACACGCAGAAAACGTTTCTTCAACAATGCCACCGCCGCAGAACGGATTTCAGTAAGCTTGCTTATCATGTTGTTTTCTCAACTGAATAACCGACATACCAGAACCGTCATAATCAATTTCAGCCACAGAATACGCCACACCGCGTGCGGTGATGGTGGCATCTTTGATATTAGGCGGCAGCTTACTGTCGGCAACAATTAACTGTGGGTCGGCATTGCCGATGACCACGCCGAAACCATTATTGGGTAGATATTCGCGGTCAAACACCACCGCTACCGGCACGCCGTCAATCAAAACGGTTTCACCGAAATCTGCGGTATTGGTAAACACCTCGAACGGTTCTTTAAACATTCTCGCCTTCGCCTTCGCGCTGGCCGTCTGTTTCGCCTTCGCGTTGGCCGTCTGTTTCGCCTTCGCGTTGGCCGTCTGTTTCGCCTTCGCGCTGGCCGTCTGTTTCACTCACTTTGGACGGTACTTTTTTACCACCAGACTTCTTGCCGGCCGCCGGTTTGGATTCACCACCGCTACCGTCTTCTACCAGATCGACCCAGCCGCTTTTAATCAGATGACCTACATCCGCTTCTTCAACGACTGCCACCTCCGATTCATTCAGCAGCATATCGCCCAAGAAAAAAGAACGGCGCGGGATAATTTGTACTTTTGCCATTTCAAACACTCCAATGATTTAAACACAAATGCCTGTCTGCAACCTTCCAGACAGGCATTTCTTGATTAAACTACTTAGGCGGTCACAATATCTTTCACTGCCGCAAAAGATTCGGCATTGCGTACAGCAATATCGACATCTTGCAGAACAGTAATCACCACCGCACCTTGCTTACCCTTGGTGTACGGATCAACAATCACATCCAAAACACCCCAATGGGCAATCATCAGGTCAGCCCAATTACCGAAAATCAGGGGGCTGCATTTACCTGCGGCAGAACCCTTAGTCAGGTTGCTAGGCACTTGATTGGATACTGCACAGCGGTAGCCATTCAACGGGGTATCGCCGTCTTGCCAAATATAACCACTCACGCCTTCGGATTTCAGAGTAGTTTTCAGCGCACCGCGCACCTTGGTGTTGGTCAGGTATGCCAAGTTGCCCAAATCTGCGTTTGCGGCGGCAATGGATGTTTCCAACGCAACGATATGCTGCCAAGTTAACGAACCACCGTTGGTACCGATGGCTACCGCGCCAATACCAGATGTATTCAGAATGCCTGTAGGTTGATTCGACGTGCCGCTACCGTTGATGGCTGCCAAATCGATACCCAACATCATAGCTTGGAGCAATTCATTACGTGCAAATTGTTCAGCCGACAAAGACGATTGCAGCATGAATTTGCGGCTTAATTCGGTATTGGCAGTAACGGTTTTAGGTTTCAAGCCAATTTGGCCAAATGTGGCATTGCTATCGTTGGCTTGGCCGTTTTCATCCACCCAAGTTACGCTATTACCGGTCAGCTGTTTCGGGATAGTAATATCACCAACCAAGCCATCCAATACGGTAGCACCCAGTTGGGCGGTAGCAAGACGGTTGCGCAGCAGATCGATAAACAAGTCATCACGGAAATCAGTGGCAATAGTGTTGCCGCCGTTGGCTGCATTGCCTTTGCTGTATGCACGTGCCATCAGATCGGTAGGCACAAAGAAGCCGGTTGCACTACGACCATGCTGTTTTTCCAACTCAGCGGATACTTCACGCTCCAAACCGGCTTTTTCCCACTTGCCTGTGGCCGCAGCTTCCATTGCTCGCAGCAACGAAAATTCACGTTTTTCGGTAGCGTTCATACCGATGCTGTCCGATGTTACGGTAGTGGGCGCCTTCATGTTTTCCATGATGACCGCGCGCAAATTCGCTTCATTACCGCCGCTTGCAATCACTTTTTCGGCGGCCTCAATGCCACCATGCGCCGCATATGCACGGCCAATCGCCAGCAATTCACTTACACGGCTGCGTTCTGCTTGCATGCCGCGTTCAGCGGTATCGTTTGGTTCGGCAGGTACAACTGCCGGCTTATTTTGGGTTTTATCCATGTTACGGTTTCCTTTTTCAACAGGTTCAGGATTTTGGGTTTCCGGTTCAACCGGCAATTGTGTTACTTCTGGTGTGTTACTGCGTCCAACACCAACCGTAGTATCGGCAGGCACGGTTACAAAACTGATTTCGTATGGCTCCCAGCTGGTAACAATGTAGCGATAATCATCATAATCAGCATCGGGATTATCTAATGCCATATCATTAACACGGTAGCCAACACTAATATGGCGCAGGATGCCGTCTTGCACGTCCTGCCACTTTTCCGCGGCACGGGCGCTATTACCAAATCTGATTAATGCACGGCCCTTTTTGTCGGAATCAATCCAAGCGCGTTCAATTACGCCGATATGCTTATCCCAAGCATGATTAAACAGCACAGCGCCGCCATCGTTTAAACGGCTCAAATCACACGCGCCGGGTGCGTGGCTTAATACTTCATCGCCGAACCAGCGTTTTACCGGCTCCTCACTCGAAAATGCCACTTCGACCGTACGATTTTCGGTATTCACCGTTTCACGCTCGAATACGGCAAAGCGGCTCATGTTTTGCATATCTGCTTTATCTGGTTTATTGTGTTTCGTCATTTGGTGTTTCCTCTACCGCCGCAGCGGAATTGCTTACAGTTGAGATAATGCCTTTTTCGGCCATCAGCACGTTTTCCTGCTCGATTTGAGCCAGTACATCATCAAAATCCAAGCCCATTTCGGCACAAATATCGCGCCGTGATTTAACCGCCAGCGATACAGCTGCTTCGTGAGTTTTAATATCCTTCAACGGGTCAACCCACGACCAGCGGCGACCTTGCCATTGGTAGTTTTTAAACTTATCCAGCTTGGCAGGCGGCAATGCTTTACCGCTAGGCAACTTAATCGCCCCCATAAGCAACGCCGATTCAATCCAACGGTCGAAAACGTCATACAAAAAGCTTTCGGCAAACCAGTTCTGCAACGACATCCATGCGTCACGTTCCTCAAGGGTACCGCTACGGATACTAGAAAAGTTCACACCCTCCAAATCGTTTGCCAGCGAGTGATACGAAACCCCTAATCCGCTCGCCAAACCGCGTAAGCTTGCTTTAACGAAAGCATCATAATTCGCATGGGGATAATCTGGATTAAAAGGCGTGAAATCGTACCCCTGTGGCAACTCATGGAACGTCCCAGGTTCAACCGTATCGATTAAATCAACACCACCATGCCCGTTATTCACTTCTTGCCCATCGATTGGCGGCATAAAGCTGTCAGATTCTTCGGTTTGCTTGAAAAAACCCATCTTTGACGCGCCGATACGCGCCGCAATAATCGCCGCTTCTTGGTAACCGCCCAAGTTTTGCAGCCCGACAATCGCTGAAGCAACCCACGGGAAGCCGCGCCGCTGTTCTGGTCGGTCGTGCAGGTAAATATGGCTGATCTCATCTGCCGGTACCCGCTCACGCAGATTTGGGCTGGATGAAATCTGACCGCGCTCGCCGGGATGGCTGGTGCGCAACCAATAAGCCACCGGGCGACTGTATTCATTAAGCTCCACACCCATGCGTACCGCGTTAAGATTGTCCGTCCGATCACGGCTGAAACCTGTATCCAAACGGTCAATATCGAGAACCTGCAAGGCATAGCCGTAATCGTTACCAAATCCCCAGATGTGACGAACCAGCGCTTCGCCGTCACGCGCTACCGAACGCACTAAAAGCCGCTGTAAATCAGCAAATGACAACAAGCCTGTAACATCGCACACACCACGCCGTGCCCAGCGGTAAAACGCTGTTTCAATCGCACGGTTTGCGATACTGTCGGGGCTGTTGCGGTTGTCCATCGGCACCCTCATCTGCAATGCGAAGCCTTCACGCCCGATAATATTGCTTTCGACCATTTGCAAGAATTTACGCATATAGTCGTTATCTCGCGCCAAACTACGGGCACGTGCACGCAACCGGTCTAAATCAGATTGCGCCAAGGCATCAGCCGACCAGTTTTGCGGCTGCCACGATTGCAACGCACCCAAACGGCCTGCACCGGCAAAATTGCGGCGATTACCCTGCTGAGACTGCTCCGGCTGTTTGCGCCCGAACATACGCGCAAAAAAACCGCGCTTTTGCACGGTTGGGTTGTTTGTTGGCATGGTGTAATCCTAGAATCGGCAAATAATACGTCCGCTACGCCTGGCTGAAAAACCTAAAGCAGCTTCAAATTTCCGGATTTCGTTTTCCCAATAGCGGATTTGCTTCAGCAAATCTGCCAAATCGACAAACTCCATTTCACGGTCTTTAATTTTGTAGCGCTTGGTCAAGCCACGGCCGGTAGCATGTTCCTTATAGGCGTTTTTAAGCACCTGCAAGATTTCACGGGCATCATCCAATTCTGCTATGAACTGCTGTTCACGCTGATCGGCGGTGATTTGCTGGATAGTCATTTCAGACGGCCTTATCCGTTAAATAAAATAAAGTGATACCGTTTTCTTCACTCGATTTGACCAACCCTTCTTTAATCAGGTTGTCTATATCGTTGCGCGTATTAATCCAATCTGCCCAGCTTCGATCTTCTCGCACTGCTTTATTAACACTGGTAGATGTGCAGCCGGGATTGGCGCGGATGTAGTCTAAAATTTCGGTTTTCATAGTTTTAAGCGGTTATAAACCACCCTAACCTGTAAGCATAACTTACAGGCCGGGCGGCGGTTGAGAGTAACAGTAGCAGTTGCCTTTGCTAACGACGCGCCACCGCCGGGCTGTTTACAGACTGTACCGGCTACATCTCTCCGGCCTCGGCCCTTCACCGTCGTGCAGAGCCACCGCCGACGTGTCAAGAATTTAAAAGCCGTCTTTCCGGCTGTCATATCCTAACTTTCTAACGAGTCGAATAAATCCCCGGCAGCATATTCCGACACAGAAACATAGGCTGCTTATCCCTGTGAAGTTGCCTGACATTCACGCAATCAGGATACGATTTTAAAAATTAGTTGCAAAATTGCCGCCACGCTTGCGACGGTTCACGGCCGAATAACCGCTGCTGTTCTCGTGGCCGGTTTCAGATCCAACAACCTGATCAGTTTCAGGTTTTGGTTCTGCAAACAGTTCGGATTGCAACAAAGCCGATTCATACAACGCCCATCGCGCGGCAGACATGGTATGCGTACCCAGCGAACGGGCGGCATGAAGTGCGTATACTTCGCAGTCCAGCGCTTCGTTTCGCACTCCTACTTTTTTCTGCCACACTTTTTTGTGCTTATTCATCCGGCTCGGCACTTTGATTTCAGACAACAACTGGCTGCAGTAATCGGCGCGGACGCCTGAATAAAAGTGCATACGGCCGGCGCCGCTACCTTCTAAATTAATTCGGGCATGCTCATCAATCAGCAGGTCTTTCGCACGGCTCACCCCAACGCTATACACCTGTACGCCGAATTTGTCGGCCTTGGTGTTTTTGTGTTTCAGATCAATCGCACGGGCGCGGCTGAAAATCTCTTTATCCGGGTTCGAACTACCCTTCACAGCCATTACATTGATATTCTTATAACCGCGGCAGGCGCGTACGAAACCATAAACCGCATCAGACGTATTGCCGTCTGAACTATCAATAGACACCGCGGCAATCTTCATACCGGCACCACTTTCATGCCGGTAGACTGTCTGAAAAATCATTTCCGCCAGCTTGCGCCAAACGTCTGATTTAGGGTCAACGGTATTGCCGTGTATCTCACCCCACCAAACCAACCAGCTTTCCTCACCGCGCCCCCAGGCGCGAATAATAATAGCCAATCGGTCGTGCTGTACGTCAACACCCATTGTCAACAACAGGCCACCACGTGGTACGGTATTTTCCGGGTAGTCTTCGGCACGCTCAGCCAACTCATCCTCTTTAACACCGTCGTTCGTCATTTCAAACGGAATGCCGATTGATGAATTGACAAATGCAATCATTGGAGCGACATCGCCGTTATCCATCTCATACTGAGCGGTGAGCCATTTTTTCATTAATTCGGAAAAGACACTGCCGGGAAACGGACTGTAAAGCTCGTTCAGATAAAAACCAGCGGTGCCATGAAATGGGGCGGTAGCTTGCCACCAGCCGCGCTTCACGTTGCGGTTTTTCTGCATATCGTTCCACACACTGCCACAATGCGGGCAGGTGTAGTGTGCAGTTTCAGGCAATTTCTTGCCGAAAACGGGATGGTTGCCGTTCGGGTCTTCATCACAGCTTAAGTAGTCAAAACTCAAAGCGTGCGCTTCGCCACATTCATGGCATGGCACCATACCAACGCGTTTATCGGATAGCTCCATTTCAGCCGCTATGGTTGATACGCCTGCAATGGTTGGTGTGCCTCCTAAAATAATTTTCGGACGGCGGTAGGTTTTTGTTCGCTCCTTTGCCAACTTGATACTGTCGCCCTGCCCCCGTAGGTTTAGGTTACAGTCGTCAGGTTCTTCCACACACACAATCGGCACCGGCGACGATTTCACGCTGGCAGGGCTGTTTGAACCCACCAGCTTCAGAAAACCGCCAGGGAATTTCTTAAATAGCTGCCTTTGCCCTTGCACGCGGGCACGGGTATCGACTTTTTCACGCAGGGCAGGCGTAGCCTCTACCATCGGCGTGAACTTCTCGTCCATGTACTCTTTGGCCGCACCCTCTTTCGGGAATAGCACCAGTATTGGGCTAGGGTCGGTGTCGATTGTCTTGCCCAAGAAGTTACCCAATACACCGGAAGTCCATGCGACTTGCGCGGATTTTTGGCAGCAAATCACTTGTACATTTGGATCATCAAGAGCGTCAAGCGGGCTGTTTGCCCACTCAAGATATGGCGTAACGCCCAAAACGTATTTACCGGGTCGGGCTGCTTCAATACTCGACAAGTAGCGGAACTTATTCGCCCAGTCACGCGTTTTTACCTTACGCGGTGGACGCCATTTCTGGCATGCCTGCCGCAACACGCGTAACACGGTATCAGCCATCTGCACTTGCATCGTTGCTGTCGCTGTCTGCATCGTCATCGGCTCCGTAG
>ERZ1674176.354-NODE-355-length-9206-cov-14.085346_pt1 | contig 9206 bp, 5 predicted proteins | sample MGYA00581288_ERZ1674176 | MGnify/ENA primary metagenome ERZ1674176 (study PRJEB41354, sample SAMEA4873327) | human saliva metagenome | biome: human-associated habitat [ENVO:00009003]; feature: mouth environment [ENVO:08000002]; material: saliva material...
CGTGATTTATATTGGAATAGCAGATACAAATCAAAGCGCGAACCGCGTAAAAGATTTGTATAATATATCGCCATATATTTTTAATGATACTTTTAATATTGTTGGTACACGTCATGAACTGGAACGCCTTGGATATGATATAGACAGGCTCCACCAGTGGTTTAGGAACAAGGCATGCACCTTGGACTTTGACTCATCATACAGGAATGAGATTGTTCGTAATTTGAAGCCTATTTTATATAACGAATACCTTGTGTGGGAGTTGAAGGTACCCAGAGTGTCAGAACCCGTTCTTTTTGAACGTGAATATTGGCATCGTGTAGGGAGTTCGACGGTTAAGGTAGAAACTCCAGAAATGATTTCCTTCATTACTAGTTTCTCAGAGAAATAGTAGATAAGGGACCCGGCGGGCCATCCATTTGGATAGCCCGCCGGGTCCCTTCTTTTATGCCGCTATGCGCTCAGCCCTTAGCGGGTGGTGCGTTCCAGCAGCTGCAGCACGTTCTGGTAGGTGTGGCCGGTCGCCTCCGTCATACCCTGCTCACAGGTGCGGTTAGCCGAAATATATGCGGCGAACTGCTTCTGCTCGCTCAGCTCCGCAGCCTCAGCCTCCGTAGCGCTCGCGGTCAGCTCGGGGTGCAGCATACCGCGGTCACCCGCGTAACCACAGCAGCCCCAATGCTTCGGCACGTACACGTCGTCACTCATCGCGTTCGCAATCTTCTCAAACGCAGGCTGAGTGCCCAGGTGAGTCATGGAGCAGGTCGGGTGCAGAGCAACCGACGGCAGGGGAGCGGACACGGTCAGCTTGTCCAGCATGTTATCGGCGGCGAACTGAACCGCATCGTACATGCGCAGACGCGAGTAGTCCGGCTCACCCGGCTTCAGGCCGTTCACGATCTTGTGCTCAAGTGCCTTAATAACCTTCTCGCGCATCACCTCAAGACCCTCAGTACAGGACGAAGCGTCACACACGACCGGCAGGCGGCCACCGTCAGTAGCCTCCCACAGGGACTTCAGCACACGGTCGCTCATGATCGAGTAGCCGTCGGTGAAGCCCTTCGACTTCCACGGGGTGGAGCAGCACATCTCACCAATATTGTCCGGGATGCGGTACTTCACGCCCGCACGCTCACACAGGCGAATGAACGCCTGGGTTGCGTTGATCGGGTCGTGTTTGCCGTCGCCGTCCACGCCGCCGAACATGGCGTTCACGCAGGCGGGGAAGAACACAATCTCAGCGGTTGCGTCCTTGTGCGGCTTACGCGCCGGGCCACCAACAGGCAGGTCCTTCTTGTAGGACGGAACCATGTCGTCACCCATGACCTTGCGGGCAATGTCGGTGGTGCCGTGCACCACGGGGAACGGCAGCTTCTTCGCCACGGTCAGGGCCTTGCCGGCTACCTTATCCATGACGCCCCACTGCTGTGCGGCAACCTTCCAGCCGGCGGCGGCCAGCTTGTCCTGGTTCTCAGAACGCAGGCGGCGAATCAGGTCACCGGTGTTAATGTTCACGGGGCAGCGGGTCTGGCACATGCCGTCCACGGCGCAGGTGTCGATGCCGTTGTACTCGTATTCCTTACGCAGGCGCTCGGCGAGGTCGTGGTCGCCGTTCACTTCGGCGGCGGCAATTTCACGGCGCATCACGATGCGCTGGCGCGGGGTGAGGGTCAGGTTGCGGGAGGGGCAGACCGGCTCGCAGTAGCCGCACTCCACGCAGCGGTCGACTTCTTCCTCAACGGTTTCGGCGACCTTCAGGTCGGTCACGTAGTCGGTGTCCGGCTCGGCAATCAGCACGCCGGGGTTCATGAAGCCCTTCGGGTCGATGAGGCGCTTGATCTGGCGCATCACGTCGAAGAGTTCCTCACCGAACTGGCGGCTCACGAACGGAGCCATGATGCGGCCGGTACCGTGCTCAGCCTTCAGCGAGCCGTCAGCGGCAAGAATCAGCTGAACCATTTCTTCGGTGAACTCGCGGTAGCGGTCCAGCTGCTTCGGGTCGCGGAACTGCTCGTTCAGCATGAAGTGGATGTTGCCGTCCTTCGCGTGACCGAAAATCACGGAGTCCTTGTAGCCGTGTGCGTCGAACAGCTTGGTCAGGTCGCTACAGGTGTTACCCAGAACCTCGACGGGCACGACCACGTCTTCAAGCAGCGCGTTCGTGCCGGAGGGGCGGTTGCCCGCAACGGTGGTGTACAGGCCGCGGCGTGCAGCCCACAGGGCGTTACGCTCAGACAGCTTGCTGGTCATCGACACCGGCGACGCCACCGGCAGGCTCTTGAACATGGGTGCTGCGGCGGCGGCAAGGTCGCTCAGCTCCTGCTCGGAGTTACCCTGGAACTCAACCAGCAGGGCGGCGTGATCCTTCACGTCGATGGCGGCGAGCGCCTCCGCAGCCTGGCCGGTACGCTGAGCCACACGAATACTGGTGGCATCCATCAGCTCGACGGTTGCCAGCTTGTTAGCGACCAGTTCGGGCACGGAGCGTGCAGCATCGATGAGGTTGTCGAACACGAGCAGGCCGGTCGAGGTGTTCTTCAGAATCGGCAGGGTGCGGTAGGTTGCCGAAGCGACGAAGCCGAGGGTACCCTCCGAACCGATCAGCAGGTGCTGCAGAATGTCCACGGGGGTCTCAAAGTCGACCAGGGAGTTCAGACCGTAACCCATGGTGTTCTTCATGGAGTACTGCTGGCGAATCTTCGCCATGGACTCGGGGTTCTCAAGCACGCGCTTACGCAGGCGCAGCAGGCCCTCGTGGATTTCAGGTTCGAGGGAGCGCAGCTTCTGGTCGGCATCCGGCTCAGCGGTGTCGATGATGGTGCCGCTGGGCAGCACTAACACCATGGAGTCGAGGGTGTTGTACGTGTTGTACTTGGTGCCCGAAGACATGCCGGAGGAGTTGTTCGCGACCACGCCACCGATGGTGCAGGCGGACCAGGATGCCGGGTCGGGGCCGAGCTTGTAGCCGTAGGGTGCCAGGTAGTTGTTGACCATCATGATGGTCGCGCCGGGCTGCACGCGCACCTTCTTGCCGTCTTCAAGGACCTCAATTTTCTTGAAGTGGCGGCGGGTGTCGATCATGAGGCCGTCGCCGCTGGACTGGCCGGAGAGGGAGGTGCCGCCGGAGCGGAAGGTCAGCGGCAGACCGAGGTCGCCGGCTGCGCGGAAGATGTTGGCGACGTCTTCGGCGGAGTCGGGGCGGACCAGGCCGGCGGGCACGAGCAGGTAGTGGGATGCGTCGTGGGAGATTGCCAGGCGCTCGAGTTCGGAGACGCTGGATTCGACGGCTTCTGCGCGCGCATCGGAGAGTAGACGCTTGAGGGTGTCCTCGTAGGGGGACTTGAGTGCTTTGGAAGTGTTTGACACAACGGTGGTCATGATGAATCTCCTTAGTGAGACTGTCTTACCTTTCAGTATGTGCTCTTGAACACCGTCTTTTCCGCTTAGCTATGGCTAAGCTTGGCGACTACTTGTCACCATAAAGGGGGTGGGTTATACACCGTGCTGATGCGGTGGTTTGCCGCGTATTTGCTGGCTTTCCGGGGGAATACGCCCGGGCCTGCGGAGGCGCACCCACCACACTCTGAACGCCGCGGTTGCTCTTAGGCGCGGCTGCCGAGGGTTGTAACATTCCAGCGGCTAACCCAAAAGGCGGCTAACCCAAAAGAAAGCGTGGGGCAGAAAGCTACATGCTTTCCACCCCACGCTTGTGTAACGTTTAGGCTTCGTCGAAGAAGTCCTCATCAAGCTTCATGATGGTGTACGTGCGTGCCACCTGCACACCAACACCGTACTTAATCATGAGGCGCGCCAGGTGCTCACCATCAATCAGAACGAGGGAAATTCCGCTACCAAGTTCCTCCGCGTAGCCGCGTGCGCCAGACGTAAAGGAGCTCGACGTGATGAACACGCCTTGCGTTGCCTTGCCGTGTAGCGCGCCCACAAAGTTCTGAAGGTCGGGGCGGCTCACCACGTTGTCCTTGGCGTAACGCTTAGCCTGGACATAAATCTTTGAAAGACCCAACGCATCCTGGTCAATGATTCCGTCCACACCGCCGTCATTGGAAGCCGGGGTAATGGTGCCGCGTCCTGCCGGGCCACCGTAGCCCATCGCCAACAGAACATCCACCACCAGATGCTCAAAAGCAGTGGGAGACATTGCGCGGACGCGTTCCAAAATATCGTGCGTCAGTGCGGACTCAATCTGAGTGATGCTTTCATCAATGAGTTCCTGCGGGGTGCTATCAGAGACCTCAGAGGGTGCAGTTGTGACGGCAACGGTCTTGGTAACGGTCTTCGGGGTTTCCTGCGGGTCCTGCTCGGAACTATCAGACTGGGAACGCTCACGCGTGCTGCGGGCGGAACGAACGATATGCGCGACGACATCATCGGGGATGCCCCCAGGATGAGCCTCAATCAGCTTCAAGCCTTCGTCAGAAATAACCTGCTGACCGCGGCGAGGGGAATCAACCGCACCGAACATCTTGAGATAGGTCAAGCCCCAACTAATGCGGTCCACATAGACGGGACGCTTGCCGTTCGGCAGGTAGGGTAGTAGCTGCTCGTCAGAAAGCGGGTAGCGCTCTGCTACAGCGCTATAAATCTCTTTATTGGTGCGGGAGTTGCCGTCAGATAGGTAAGCAAGAATGCTGGGAATGAATTCGTAGAACTTGGGAAGTTCAACCTCAGTGGTATCAGGCGACTGAGCGGTCATCGGTGTATCTCCATTGATTGATAACGGCTGGTTAATAACGGCGGGTAGTCCGTTCTTAATATACCTCTAATACAAAAGATAATCGTTACCAGAGGTGCCTGTTTTCCCTTGTGCAGGCTTTATTAGCGCCGCAGCTGCTCTTAGGCACGCCCGCCGAGGGCCGTAACATTCCAGCTAGCAGTACTATCAGAAGTCACCACACCACAAAATAGGGGAGAACCCGCCGAAGCACGCACCCCCAAATCCTCCACAAACACGCGGCCACCCGCAGGCACACTACGCTCCTTACGATCCACACCCGCACAATACACCGTCATCTTCGCACCCGAACGGTTCTCCACCGCAACCGAACCGCCGCCCGATTTCGACACAGTATCGTGCACAAAACCGCGGTGTAAAGACCGCCGCCCAAAGGTCACAGCACAAGGTCACAGTGCAACGAAATAGAAACGCAAACGCAACGGCGTGGAGTATCATTCACACTATGGATAAGGCAGAACAGAACCAGACAGACAACACGGTAAAGAACGGCACAGCACCCAATACCTCGGGGAATACCTCGGGCAATATTCCGGGGAACAGCCCGGTGGGTGCGTCTGCGCGCCCTGAAACTGTTGCATCTGAAACTACCGCATCTGAAGCCGCCGCTGAGAATACCACGAAGGCTGGTTATACCCAGTCGGCACCGGCAGAATCCAGTGCCGCCAAAACTAGTGCTGCAGCAAGTAGCCCCGCAGAGGCTACCGCCCCCGGCATGGAGGCAGTACAGGTTGATGCCGTGCAGATTGATAGCGCCCGCCTGGACAGCACCCACTCCGTCTACTCCACCGACCTGGACCCCGACGACTACGAAGAGGTCGTCGAAGAATACGCCACCACCGACGCGCCGGACGGTACGCACCGCGAGGAGCGTCGCATCACCCGCACCACGCATCACCCGCACGGCAAGGGCGACCAGAAAGCGGGCACCCAGGGTAACCCCGATGGTGACGCCGAGATTATTGATGTAGGCGAACCTGAAACGCACACCACGACTATCCGCACGGTCACCCGCACCGTCACGGACCCGCCGCGTCGCGCCCCGCGCACCCGCCTGTTCCGCACGCTCAGCAAGTACCGCGGCGAGAAGAACCTGGCGGCGTGGGAGGAACGCTCCTCCACGCCCATGTTCGTGGCGTCCGTACTGTACCTGCTCGCGTTCGCCGCGCCCATCATGAGCACACGCATTCAGGAGCCGTACGACGCGTACCTCAACATCATTCAGATGATCCTGTGGGGCCTATTCGCCGCCGACTACTGCATTCGCCTGTACTTGGCGCCGCGGCGACTCTACTTCATCACGCATAACCTGATGAACCTGGCGATTGTGCTGCTGCCCGCGTGGCGTATTGTCAGCTTCCTCTCCATGATTTATATGACCGCCAACCGCCAATATAAGAGGCTCTCAGAGCTGGCGGTGAAGCTCTTCGGATACACCGCGATCTTCATCATCATGTTTGCCCTGTCGATCTATTCGGTGGAGTCCTCCGAGCCGGGCGCGATGATTCGTGACCTGCCCACCGCCTACTGGTGGATGTTCACGACCCTCGCCACGGTCGGCTACGGAGACGTTTACCCGGTCACCGGTATCGGCAGGGTCATCGCCGTGATCGTCATGCTGTACGGCGGGGGCTTGGTCGCGGTTGCTACCGGTGCGCTCGCGAGCTGGATTATCGAAAAGTTTGGTGGCAGGGAGGAGCAGGAGTACCCCGCAACCAAGGCTGACGTGGACGATCTTCGCCAGGAGATTTCTGAGTTGCGTGCCCTGCTGGCTCGTGAGTATGCGCGCCGTGAAGCCCGCGACTACACGTTGCGTGAGGTCGTGGATGAAGACGGTGTGCACCCGGTTCCTTCGGATGCGGAGGCGGCACGCCGCGCCGGTTTCAGCGCCGCCGCGGGCTTTACTGCCCCTGGTACTCCTGGCGCTCCGGGTGCTGCTGCGGCAGCTTCTGCGGAGGCTACCCCGAACACCGCGCCCGGCGCCGCGCGGGCTGGTGAACCTGCCGACTCCTCGGCATCTCATGAGGTTGCGGTGCGCGAGCAGGAGCCGGTCGCCCTGCTGGAGGAGACCCGCCAGACGTTCACGATTATTCGCGAGAAGTTCTCGTTGCGTTCCCGCAAGCAGTAGTCCGCTCGCAAATACCCTGCGGACAGTAACCGGGCTGTAGCGGCTCGGTTGCGGTAGCGCAGATATAACAGTTCAGTTGAGGCTTGGCGCTCAAACCCACACCGCATACTTATTGAAGCGGTGGGTTTGGGTGCCGAGCCCACGCGAAGGCAAGACGAAGGCAAGAAAATTGCCGCCCACGCCACCGTGCGGGATATTTCGCCTTGTCGAGGCAAAATTAGCCCGTGGAGAGTGCAAATTGGGGCTCGTGTGCGCGAAAAACCCCTCAACTTAAGATCTAATGTGACCAAACTATCTTTTAAAAATGGCCGCCACTGGTGAAACTCCTAGCCAGAGCCTATAAACTATCTACCGTGCCGGTTATCGAACGCCCTGTAGCCTCAATGCGCTACGGGGTGTCGTCGTATCCCCACCTCACTCACGGGGAGGCACCACTCAACTCACAAACTCACTCAAACACATAACTCTGTTAGGACACGTTCGTGGTACCTAAGTCCACTCTGGGCGCGCTCGCTCTACTCGGCGCGCTCTCTCTCACCGCGTGTGCACCCGCACCGAATAACGCCTCCGCAAGTGCGGTTGTTGACCCCGCAGCTTTTGAAACCGTCGAGCCCAGCGCCGTTCCCGCCCCCGGCGACGACAGCACCGGAATTAAGGCGGCGGTCAATACCTCGCAGGACCCGTCGATTCACCCTACCGCGACCCAGCCCACTGAAACCCCCGCGCCGGATAGCACCAGCAATCAGGAACCTGTCGTATCCACCGCTGCGCCCATGCCTTCCTCGGCAGCCGTTGCACGCTCGCAGAAAATCATGGACGGCACCTGGGTTCAGCAGGACTCCACTAACCTTGAAAACTACATGGACGCCGTCATTCACGACGGCATTATCGAGGTCACCTACCACCTGAACCACGAAGAGCTGGCAACCCCCTTCTGGGCTGGCACTTTCGAGGCGAAGACCGGCAACTTCAGCTACATTTCGCACGTGGACCGCGCGAAGCTGAGCCGCGCACCGTACGCTTCCGATAAGGAAACCAAGGAATTCACCATGGAGAACGGCGTGCTGAGCTTCCCCATGACCTATGAGGGTGCCACCCGCATCATTCACCTGGAAAAGCAGCACAGCTAAGCGCGCTGCCGGGGGAGTTATCTCATATCTGGCGCGCATGACGGACGGGGCGTTCCCGTTGCCGCGTGCGGGCTATAGAATGGGACTATGAGCGAGAACACGACCCCCGAGCACGGCACCGCAGCCTCGGTGCAGGATTCCTTCGAGCTACCCGGCGCACCGGACCAGTTCCAGCGCCTGTGGACCCCTCACCGCACCGCATACGTGAGCGGCGGCCAGAAGGACTACACCGAGAAGACCTGCCCCTTCTGCACCGCCCCCAGCCGCAGTGACGAAGAGTCGCTGATTGTGCACCGCGGCGAGCATGCCTTCGTGATTCTCAACCTCTACCCGTACAACCCCGGGCACCTGCTGGTCTGCCCGTATCGCCACATCCCGTTTTACGATGATGCGACCGAGGCAGAAACCATGGAGATTGCGCAGCTGACCCAGCTCGCTATGAAGGTTCTGCGCGAGGTGTCGCATAATGACGGCTTCAACATTGGCATTAATCAGGGCAAGGTGGGCGGCGCAGGCATTGCTGATCACCTGCATCAGCACATTTTGCCGCGCTGGAGTGGGGATACGAACTTCCTGCCGATTATCGCTCACACCAAGACCATGTCCCGCACGCTGGACGATATGCGTGTGGCCATCGCGGAGGGGTTTGCCCGCCTCAGCTAGATGGCGTGGCTCATCCGTCAGATAGTCCGGCTGAGCGGCTTGGTGATTTTGAAATTTTGCACTAATTGCTTCAATTTGCCAGCTAGTGCACAGAAATTCTGCGTCATAAATGCGCAGATTGGGCAGTCGATGCGTATTTGAATGATGTTATGTCCATTGGGTATGGCAAAGTTTTAAATGCAGCAAGGCTGCGGGGAAGCTTCCGGCTTCCATGAACACCGCATAGCTCACCGAAAAATAGCGGTCACCGATCGCTTTCGGGCTTGGCAGGGTAAGCGCCCTGCCTCAACCACAGAGGTCAGCGCCTCAGCTGAGAACCCACCCCGTCGTGCGTGAACGCACGGCAACACTGCGAGGGGTGCGGATCAGCGTGAAGGACGCTGGCCTCTTTTGCATTTCGAGGGCGCTGCTTTTGCCCCTCGGGGACGTTGCGCCAGGATGCGCCGCACCCCTCGAGAAAGAACCCGCCAGACCCGCTAGAGTGGAATGCTATGGACTACCCCAACCTGCTTGAGACTGCTTTCGACGAGTT
>ERZ1674176.356-NODE-357-length-9185-cov-8.928697_pt1 | contig 9185 bp, 7 predicted proteins | sample MGYA00581288_ERZ1674176 | MGnify/ENA primary metagenome ERZ1674176 (study PRJEB41354, sample SAMEA4873327) | human saliva metagenome | biome: human-associated habitat [ENVO:00009003]; feature: mouth environment [ENVO:08000002]; material: saliva material...
CGCTCTTCCGATCTCAACCCGCGAACGACGCCCCAGCCTCCTTCTCCTTCGAGCTGCACCACACGGGCGAGACCTCTGCCCTCTACCCACACTCCTTCTGCGCGCGCCTGGACATCACCGCCGGGGCTGAGCTGAACACGACCCTGACCCTCACGAACGAGGACGACCACCCCTTCGCTATCGAGGCCGCCCTGCACACCTACCTGCACGTCGGCGACGTCAAGGACGTGACGGTAGAGGGCCTGGACGGAGAGCGCTACTACGACAAGGTCCGCGAGCGCTACGCCACCCAGACCGGCGACGTGACTTTTATCGGCCCGACGGACCGAGTCTATACCTCCACCCAGCTGGTCCAGGTCGTCGATCCGAAGCTGGGCCGACGCATCATCGTGGACAAGAGCGGTTCAGGCTCCACGATCGTGTGGAACCCCTGGTCGCAGGGCGCGGCCACGATGAGCGACATCGGCGAGGGCGAGTGGCAGAACTTCGTGTGCGTGGAAACCGCGGCGGTGCGCGAACGCGCGCTGACGCTGTGGCCGGGGCATCCCCACATCATGACGCAGACCCTTGCCGTGGAAACGCTGGACTGACCGACCCGCGGGTAGGATTGGCTCCAGCTACGACCAGAAAGGCCCTCATGGCTCTCACTTCCGCGATCGCGTCCGCGTACCTGTCTGTTTCCCGCTGGAAGCTGTCCACGCAGCCCCTCCCGGACAAGGTCATCATCATCGGCGCCCCGCATACCTCGAATTGGGACGGTGTCTTCATGGCGATTTCCATGTGGAAGTCTGGGCGCACGTTCTCGTTCCTCGTGAAGGATTCCATCGTCAAGGCCCCGGTGCTCGGCTGGTTCGTGAAAAAGATTGGCGCGGTCGCCGTTGAGCGCAGCGCCTCGCACGGCTTGGTCGAGCAGGTTGCCCAGCGCATCCGCGAGGCAGACACCTTCACGCTGTGCATCACGCCGAAGGGCACGCGATCGCCGCGTGATTTCTGGAAGTCCGGCTTCTACCGCATCGCAATGGAGGCAGGCGTGCCGATCCAGCTGGGCTTCATCGACCGCAACACCCGCACGTTCGGCTGGGGCCCGACGTACCAGCTGACGGGCGACGTGCACGCCGACATGGAGGCCATCCGCGCGTTTTACGCCGACAAGGTGGGTATTCACCCTGAAAAGACATCTGTTCCGCGACTGCGCGCTGAGGACGAGGCCGAATGAGGCTCACGCGAGCGCTGCTCGTCACCGCTGGGGCTCTCGCCCTAACGGCGGGCGGCGCTGCGGCGTATGCGGACAAGCCGACGCAGATTCGCCTCGTCGAGGTCTACGAGATGACGCCGGGCGTGAGCGCAACCCATGAGGTGACCCTGTCGACGGATCACGCATTGATCGGTGAGCAGTGCCAGTCGATGGGCACAGCCGCGCAGGCGACTTCCTCGCTGCTGGTGGATGTGGGCGGGGTCTTGGGATGCCGTTTCACCTGGAACCTCGAGGACGCGAGCACCGAGGTCGTCTCGGTTGACGACGGTGGGGTCTTCCACTTCGAGTCGACGTCGGCCCGACTGCTGGAGGGTTTTTCCTCGCCCGAGGCGTCGGCCTCGATCGAGTCGGTGACCCTCATCGCTCACGATTCAGTTGTCGTCGAAGCCTCTGACGGCGGGGAGATTTCGGTTCCTTCGTCGTCCACGAAGAAGGATGCGAGCACTGTCGTGTGGCACGGCGTGACGGACAACGTGAGTGCATCGGGTTCGGTTGCGCCGGGGGCCTCCGCGCCGGCGCCATCCCCCTCCCCCTCGTCGAGCACCAGCCCCGTATCTTCCTCTGAGCAGCGAGGTGGTAGCTCGGTTGGGCGTTCTTTGATGCCCGTCCTCGCAGTGACTGGGTCGGTGTTGGCCTTGGTGATCATCGGAGCGCTTGTGCGTGGCCGCGCCGCCTCGCAGCGGCGAGCAGCAGACGCTCAGTTCGATCGCGATGCCTCGTTGAAGAATGCGCGCCGCGCTCAGTCGGGTGCGCGTCAGACCTCCGCGCTCCCCTACGCGCGCAGCGCGGCTATCTCGAAGGGCTCCGAGGCCCCCTCGAACGAAGAACGTTTCTCCCCGCCCGAGTGACCTCGTTCGTCTGTGACAACGACGTGTCCCGACCTCTCTGCGAGGCCGGGGCACGTGTCGTTAGCCGATGTGGAAGTAGCGTTCGACGAGTTCTTCCACCGAAATTCGCGAGTCGGCCAGGTCGTCGCGCAGGTGCATGTCTCCGAGTGCAACCAAGTGAGACGCCCACGAATCAATGAGGCCGGCGGGGAACACGCCCTTCGCCTCGTAGTCCTCGCGCTGGGTGAGGAGCCTACCGGCGGCCTCGAAGCAGGAGCCGGGCAGCTGATCGAGGTCGGGGGTCTGCGAGGCATCGCCGTCGACCTTGCGTTCGCGCGCGTAGTCGGCCATGCCCGGTTCGGTCAGCCCGATACGTGCCGCGACAGCGATACCGGCCAGCAGCAGGTGGACGGCCGCAGAACCGTCGGGGCTGCGCAGCTCGACCGTTTGCGAGTCATTCGGCAGCTCGTCGATGGGAGGCTCGGCGGGGTTCGCATCACGGAACATCGAGTCGTCAATGTTCTGCCATCCCAGGGGCACGCGCACGAGGACGGAGCGGTTACGGTCGCCCCAGCAAATCGCCGTGGGGGCCTCCTGATGCGGCACAAGGCGCAGGAACGAGGTGGGGACCGTGTTGCCGAAGGCGGTCAGGGAAGCGGCATGCGACAGGTAACCGCCGATGACCTTCAGGGCCGTCTCCGTCAGGCCCGATCCTGTCGAGAACTGGTTGACACCGTCCTTGACGAGGCGGGTATGGAAGTGCATGCCCGAACCGGCCTGGCCAACCGCGATCTTCGGAGAGAAAGAGACGTGAATGCCGTAGGAGTGGGCAACCTCGCGCAGCACCCACTTGGCGAGCACCATCTGGTCGGCGGCATCCAGGGCGTCCACGGGCAGAAATTCGATCTCCTGCTGGACCATCTGACGACCGTCGGACACGAAGTTACCGACCTCCGAGTGAGCGTACTTGACCGAGCACCCCATGGACACCAGGTGCAAGAGGGTCTCCGTGCGCACGCTCTCCCACTTCGAGAAGGGCCCCGATTCGTGGTAGCCGCGCTGCGGTTCGACAGGGAACAGGTCCTCCTCGTCGGAGAAGAGGTAGTACTCGAGTTCACCGAGGGCATGCAGTTCACAACCCGTCTCCTCCTTCAGGGCTCGCTGGGCCTTGCGCAGAATCTCCTGCGGCGCCGAGGCCAGGGGCTTGCCGTCGACGTCGTAGAAGCCGCACAGGATATCCAGGGTCGGAATGTGCGAGAAGGGGTTGAGGAAGGACGTGGCCAGGCGGGGCACGACGTACAGGTCCGAGGAGGTTGCCTCGACGAAGGCGAAGAGCGACGAGCCATCGACGCGCTCACCCAGCGTCAGCACACGATCCAAGTGCGCCTTGGACTGAATCGCGAAGTTCAGGGTCTTCAGGCGACCGTCCCCTCCGATATAGCGCAGGTTGAGCATCCTGATGCCGTTGTCCTCGATATAGCCGATGATGTCGGCTTTCGTAAATTCCTTCGCCGGCTCTCCGAGGGCAGCAACGAGGGGATTTGGACTGAGGGAAACGGTGTCGGTCGACAGCATGAAGCACTCCTCTTTGAGTATGACTGGATTCACATCAGCACGACCATTGTAGACCCATTCAACAAACCTGACAGTCGGGAGATAATCGCAACCTTTCAACAATTCCGCAGATTGACGAACGAAAATATTCCACATCATTAGTGACGCTTGTTACACTTTTGTAGCCAAGTCCAAGGAGCCACCATGGAATTGCTCCTGACCGTCATGGCGCCCTACCGAGTCAACGTCTTGCACTGGCACCTCACCGACAACGCCGGGTGGCGTATGCACGTGCCCGGATACCCCATGCTGACAGCGATCGGCGGAAACATCCCACGACAGCCCAGCGACTGGTACGACACCGAGTGCGCTCCCGACCAACAAGGTTCATGGCGCCTCACGCCAGCACACTCGACCCAAGGTTTCTACTCGGACACCAACATTCGCCACCTCGTCAACGTTGCGGCGGCGCGCGACATCCGCATCGTTCCGGATATTTCCATCCCCTCCCACGCTGGCGCCGCAATCCGCGCCTATCCCCACCTGGGAAAACCCCGCCCGCGTCAATAAGGCGCCCCATGGGGTCAACGAAACGCTCTGGCCCATCGCCGCCTCTCTCAGCTTCGTCGAAGCGGCGTTCCATCACGCCTGCGCTCTCTTCCCCACTCCGACCATCCATATCGGAGGAGCATCGACCGACTGGGGGCCATGGCAATCCGACCTCTCGCTGATGCGCGCAGGCCTCACCTCCGGCGCAGCGATTGAGCAGCTCTTTATCGACCGGGCACTGCGCGCCCTCCACTTTCACGGCAGGCGCGCGGCCGCCTGGGACTCCCTCACGAGGCCCTATCCGGCTCCTCCACCGGGAACCACTCTCTTTGCCCACCGTCCCGGGAACACTGGCCGCCAGGCCGCCGAATCCTCTGGAGCGCCGTGGATCCTGGCGGACGCCGAGATTCTCACCCTCAGTCACCCTGGGCGAACCAGCAGCCCCCTCGAGCCCACCCACACCCTCTTCGACGACCCCACCCAGGCGTTGCGTGGGGAGCGACTGAAAGGAGTCGAGGCCGTGGCATGGTCCTCAACCATCACCACCCCAGACCTCCTCTTCTACCATCTCCTCCCCAGGCTCCTCGTCATCGGGGAAGCAGCGTGGTACGGGGAGGAGTCCCCGCCCTGGGACAAGCTGGCTCCCCTCATTGAACACGAGATGGCACACCTGCGGTGCACCATCCCCTACTGGAATCCACAGCGGCCACGATGAAGGGCCGCGCACCCGAGTCGAATGCGCGGCCCCACGCCCCTAGCGGGGCAGGGTTCGGAGCAGGCATGAACCCGCCCCACTAGGACTATGCAGGTGCTACGACCAGGCTTTCAGGCGCTCAGCAAGCGCGCGCGCCGCACCGTCCAAACGCTCAGCTTCCTGAACGTCCCCACCCCTGACCGCACGCCAGTAGGAAATTTTCGTCCGCAAGAACTCGCGACGCAGCTCAAGAATCTGCGCCTCTTCCCGCAAGCGCTCATCCTGCTGCTCCAGCAAGGTGATGAACTCGGAAATATCGCGCTCACCACCAAGGCCCGAGCGAACATACTCACGCATATCAGCAATCGACATGCCGGACGCCGACAGGCACGACACCCACGTCAACAGCTCAAGGTCGTCTTCCTGATAGATGCGGTGACCACTCGAAGGGTCACGCGCGATAGCGGGAATGACGCTCACATCCTCGTAGTAACGCAGGGTGGACGCGGGCAGCCCAACGAGCGCCGCCACCTCCTTGATGGAGTACGTGCGCCCGGAGCGAATCCCTACCATGACTTCACCCTAAAAGACCTCAAGTCCTTGAAGTCAAGCGGAGGTGCGGGACGTGCATCACGCGCCGCGACCTGCACAAAGGCGCAATCGCTCATCTATCGCCACGCAGAGTTGAGAATCGGCAGAAAACGCCTGAGCGCACCCGCGTTAGAGCAGCTCCGCACGCCTCTGGAAAGCCCAGATCGGACAGGTCTCCTCACGCATATGCACATCGACGCGGTCAAGGAGTTCACAACCGCCATTAAGATAGAAACGCGCATTCTTTTCCGTCGAGGTCACGAAGCCGTAGGCGCGCCCACCGCGCTTCGCCACGAAATCCGGCAGGACCTTGGAGACCAGCCAACGCCCCACGCCGCGACCACGCATGCTCGCGTCAACGGAGAGCACCTCGAGATACCAGTCGAAATCGCCATTATCGATGGCGATCTGATCAGATCGGTCGGTCACGTCGAGAAAATCAGCCACGAGGTGCGGGGAGGCGTAGCGGAAGAGCTCATAGCCTCCACTGACGAAGTTACGCACCACGCCAACCTTGCGATCATGCATGAGCGCCGTTGCGACAACTTGCCCTTCATGCTCCACGACAAGTGCGTGACGTGCCCACTGATAGGAGGACGCGAGCATCCGATTAATCGCGGCCAGGCATTGTGGGTAACAGTCCGGCTGGTAGAGGTAGGGCTTGAGCATGATATGCAGCGGATAGTCAAGGAACCCCTCGGTGATAATGCGCGTCATTTCGGGAATATCGCCGCGCGTAGCGGGTCGACACTTCATGGGCCACCTCCTTCATCAACATGGGCACATGAGCAATGTGCTATCAAAAACCTAACCGCAGGTAGACACCTGTCATCCTACGGGATAGACACCAATCTAGCCTTGTCAACGAGGCGTGTTTTTCTTTGTCACTCGGACTTCTTTTATTTGACGATCGGTCAGGTAATCTTGCATGCACTCCCCCTCGTTGCTTTGTATCCACGAACGGACGATAATCGAGTGGTTCATATCAGGAGGACTGCATGCGACTCTTTCACGCCCTGTGCGCCACGCTCGGGGCACTACTCATCGTGTCGACGCTACCGTCGGGAGCCTACGCCGCCGACGGGCCGACACTGTCGGAGGCGTTCGTCCTGACCAAGGACGGCCAGCTCGTCGACACGCTGACCCTCATTGATCCGTCCCGGACAATGAGTGAGTCGGCGTGCCAGCCCTACACCGGTAAATCATCGGACCAGCATGTCGAGTTCGTGACACGCGACGACGCAACCGCGTGCCACATGCAGCTCATGTACACGAATGCGGAGAATGAATCTGAGTTCTCCCTCGAGGACTCCGGCGAGTTCGTCATGACCGCTCACGCCGAGCGCACGCTCACCGAGTCTCGAAAGTTGTTCCACCCGGACTTAACGCTTAAGTCTCTGTCCCTGAGTGTCGAGGGAGAGGTACAGTCCGCCACCGCGGGAGCTTCCACGTCTGCAACGACGTACGAGGGCCGCACATTCTCCATCACTTCCTGGACCGACACCGTCCCCCAAATGATCACCGTGAAAGGGTCTCTCACCCCTGGCGGCGACCCCAGTGCCGCGGCGACGACGAATGCACTGAAGGATCCATGGGGCGTGACCCCGATGCCTACCTCGGCCTCGGCGAGCTCGAGCGTAGCACCGACAGCGGACGCTGCCACCGCAACCGAAGAATCCTCCGATCCTCCGATCGCTCTTCTCATCGGTCTCATCGTTGGCCTCGTCCTTCTCGTCATCGGCATCGTGGTTGTCGTCTACGTTGTGCGCGCCAAGCGTGGAAAGAAAGCGACATCCGGAACGCAGGCCGCCGCCCCGGCTTCGCATGTACACGGTCCCTCTCCTGCTCGTGGGAACGAGGGCGTGGAGCACTACGCCCCTCCGACACCGATTGCGCCCGCCGCTACGTCCACTCCTGCTCCGGCTCCCACCAAGCGTCCTTCGGCCTCCCTGAATCCTCCGCAGCCGACGCCGCATGACACCGGTTTCACGTGGGAGCACAAGTCGCGCCCGATGCCCACCGCTGCTCCCGTAGCTGCGACCCCGGAGGCTCCCAAGAGGCGACGCTCGCGCAAGGACCACAGGCCTGCGGTCTTCCCCGAGCGCCCCGCACAGCCGATGGCCGGCCAGCCGATGCCTGGCGCTGGCATGTCCAGCGGCCCCCTCCAGGTCCCGATGACCGGCGTTTCTCAGCGCAGCGCGGCCCCGGCCGCACCCCCTGCTTCCCCGCAGGCTCCTACTGTCGCGCCTACCCCGCCCACCACTCCGACACCCACGCCAGCGTCCCAGCCCGTCGTGGCGGTGCCCCAGGCCGTAGCATCGGCACCACAGCGAGAGACTCACACGGAGTCCGCCTCTGATTCCTCGCTTCATCGTCGTTCGCCCCAGGCCTCGGAGGCTCAGCAAGCGGCCGACGCTCAGCCGGTGTTCCCGAGCAGACGTTCACAGCGTCAGGTGGTCCGCGACGCGCATGTTCCTCAGCCTATTCCGGCCCCCGAAGAAGCACCTGCAGCACAGCAGGTGCCGATTCCCGTGCCCATGCCTCCCGTTCCGCCCGTGCCGCCGCCTCCCGCGAGCGCCGTCGACGCTCCCGAGACGATGCTGATCCCGAAGGTCCGCCAGGCTGCTATTCCGGTGCCCGAGCCCGTCGTGGAACCCGAACCGATCGTCGAACCGGAACCCGTCGTGGAACCCGAGCCCATCGCGGTGGTTGAGCCCGAGCCGGTCGCTGTGGTCGAGCCTGAACCGATCGTCGAACCCGAGCCGGTCGCTGTGGTCGAGCCTGAACCGATCGTCGAACCCGAGCCGGTCGCTGTCGTCGAGCCTGAACCGATCGTCGAACCCGAGCCGGTCGCTGTCGTCGAACCGGAACCCGTCGCGGTGGTCGAGCCCGAACCCGTCATCGAGCCGGAGCCCGTCGTGGCGGCTGAGCCCGAACCCGTCATCGAGCCGGAGCCCGTCGTGGCGGCTGAGCCCGAGCCAATCGCGGAACCCGCCCCGGCCTCGTCGATGTTGTTTATTGATGACGCGGAGATGCCGACCGCGCAGATTCGTCGTGTCCGCCGGGAGAGGCCCGCAGACTGGGGGATGCCCGAGCCGGTCGCGCCGGCGCAACAGCCCGAGCCCGCCCCTCAGGTGTCCACTCCCCCGATGACGCCGGCTCCGTTCGAGCAGAGTGCGCCCGCCATGCCTTCGGTCGTCGAACAGCCGCAGGCCCCCGCATCCCCGCAGATGCCTGCCGCCTTCCAGGCGCCGGCCGCTGCGACCCCCTTCCAGGAGGACTGGAACGCGGAAATCTCCCAGAAGAAGGAAGCCCCGCGCGAGCAGGAAGGTGACAAGAAGCGCCGCAGGCTGTGGGGCTGGGGCAAGCGCCGCAAGAAGCGCAACGAGGCCGCCACCGCGCCCGAACCCGAGATCGATGAGCCGATCGAGTCCTCTCACGCGCCGATGATTTCAGTCGACGCGCAGGACGAGGATGACTGGAACGACTGGCAGAACTGGAACTCGCGCAGCTAACCGAGCGCCGGGGAGCGCCTATAGGCGGCTCTCGACCTTGGCAAACTCGACGTAGTGCGCGAGCTCCTCATCCAGATCATCCGGACTATCTGCGCCATCGGACGTGGCCTCGGCCTCTACATCCGCTTCATCCTGTCCGTAGCGCTCCAACAGGAGGCGCTCTCGGTAGAGGTTGTCCGCTGTCACCCCGATGGTACGGA
>ERZ1674176.360-NODE-361-length-9153-cov-4.710706_pt1 | contig 9153 bp, 14 predicted proteins | sample MGYA00581288_ERZ1674176 | MGnify/ENA primary metagenome ERZ1674176 (study PRJEB41354, sample SAMEA4873327) | human saliva metagenome | biome: human-associated habitat [ENVO:00009003]; feature: mouth environment [ENVO:08000002]; material: saliva material...
TAATAGGTTTAAGCCATATTGAAATCAACGGAACCACATGCGACAGTGTAAATGAGCAAGACAAAACCCTCTATGTGGATCATGAAACCGTCACAGGTAAAAAATTGATTCTAGAAAGGAGAATAAGAAATGAGTAAATCGGACCTGGGCAAAAAGATGAATCGTAAATATTTTACTTACCCTAATATTTTAGTCCATACAATAGTAGCACTATTGCTTTGGGGATTATTTACTTTTTTCGCTTGCACGATAAATAGTCAAAATCAACGCGAAATAGAGTATAAGGTTCAATCCATAGTATTCCATCCTCTATGGGGTGTGGGTCTTCTGCTACTAATAGCAGGCATGATAACTGTTCTATGGGCGTTAGAATATGGGAAGAAGAACTCTTCGTTGAAGATGATGCTTCTAGCTGGTGTTGCTGTAATATTATCTGCTGCTTCCGGTAGCGTACCTGTTATCAGTTACTATGATTCTGATGCCCCGTCCTGCTTTAAGCTGTTGGAAGGTGAAGCTCAGTACGAGAACGGGCGTTGCGTGCACACAACTAATGTGATCTATGTGGAGCAGACGATAGCCCTGAAGAGTGTCCCTATTACTGTGATGCGTCATGATGATCGTTTCGGTTATGTTGAGGGTAAAGAATACGCTGTTGAGGCTGGCGTGTTTGACGGTAAGGAGTATAAGGATGGTGACACGATTTTTGTTCCTAACTGTGATAAGGGGCGTGGTTTAGTGTCTGATCGCCGTGAGGATACTCTCAATGAGCATGTTCGTAAGTTTAGTGGTGCACCTGTTTTTAAGGAGAAGCATCGTTTAGGGCTCGTTAAACCCTATTCTTATAAAGAGAATGTCGAAGAGATGCGCCGAGGTTACTTGTCCCAAACCCCTGAGGAAGAACCTAAGTACGGTACCCCACCAGATGACATTAGCATCGGAGGGAACGAATACGTGAAAACCGGTAGGTTGGATGGGGTAGGTGAGGTGTATATGCGTAAGTAGCAGTGGTTTACGGGAATCCTGTTCGCCCCAGTTCTTGTTGGCTTATTGGTTGAGCCTGAGAGCTGGGGTTAACTATTATGTTAGGCGAAGTATTGGAAGGTGAGGAATGGTAACGATTACCCTAGAATCAACCCCGTTGGATGTTCAGAAGCTCAGGGAAAGTATTTATGAGCTCGGTGACCAGCAAGTGCGGGTCTCTGTCAAAAGAGATTACGATATTGAGCATGCGAGCGGTTACATGGGCATTGATGGTATTACTTTCTCTTGGGATGTTGAGGTGAATGCTGGTGGTACGTTCGATGCTTTTTATTTCTGGTTGGAAGCGGAAGGTTATACGGAATATTTAATGCTGATCTACCCCACATGGGAGACGTTGAGTACGCTCTCTGAAATGTTCCATATTACAGCTGAGAGTATTGTGATTAAGGATGATGGTTCAGTGAATATTCGTGAGACGCTGCTGAACAATGGTGTCAAACAGTGCCAGGGAAGGTGCGTAGCATGAACGAGATTGAAACCATAACCCCACAATCCGAGGCTGCCGTGGTGAACCAGGTGAGGAACGCTTTGTTGGGGTTTGGTGTTGGGCGTATCCTTGTTGAGGTTGATCGTGAGTGCAGTGTCTATAGTCGGGGGTATGGTGGGGATGGGCTGGTTTTTAGTTGGAGTGTGAAAATCAGTGGGGGTGCGGATGGGTGCGCCTTGTTTCTGCTGTTTGAGGTGGATGATAGGGAGTATTCCCGTGTAAATTATGGTTCGTGGGAAGCGCTCGCGGATATTTCCGGGAGGTTCTATATCACGTCGGGGTACCTGGTTGTTAACGATGATGGTACCCTGAACCTAGTAGAGACGATGCTCAAAGCGGGCATAGAGCAGCAATAACAGCTAGAAAGGAAAGTAATATTATGGGTGACTGGGGAAAACGCTTAGAAGAGTTGTCACAGCTCGAAGACGGCTGGTATGACGGTGAAGGGTACAGTATCTCAGCGGATGCTATAGAGAACGCCAAAAATATCATGGAATGCTTGCAAGAATACTATAAGCAAACCAACCTACCTACCGTATTCCCTGAACCTCAAGGAGGAATACAGTTACAGTGTTCCCTTGAGGAAGGTAGCTTATATGGTGAAGTGCTGATCGAACCGCAAGGACGATACGAAGGATACCTGCTATTCCACCTCACAGGACAAGAACAACACCATAACCTGCACGACTGGGCAGATGCAGCCAGTTTTATTAAAACATGGTTCGGTGACGAATAATATTCGTAGCTTCTCAAAGTGAGCTCTGAGCAGGCTCGCAGAAAAACACCACGTCTCCACACCTGCAGCAGAAATAAGGATAAGCATGCTGAAACTAACCCAAGGACACGCCCACCCGTAATCCCTCCCCAAACACGGTGGGAGAGGTACTATAAATACAGGTAACACAAGAATAACCATAAGGGAGAACACGAAATGACCAATCCCCCCATCGCCCAGCAGGTACTACAAGAAGAACTAGAAGCAGTCCGCCATAACATTTACGTAGATGGGTACAACATGGGTATCGGTGAGCTGCTGTCAATGTATAAAGACCGCGGGCTGGTTATCCACCCCGACGAGAATGGTTATATTGACCTGAACTCAGAACAGAAGACACGCATCATCGAAAACCTGCTGATTGGGCTACCCGCACCATCTATCACAGTCGTCACGGACAGGCTAGGGCGCTGGGAACTGATCGAAGGTGAACAGTGGCTAAAGGCAGTATTCCAATTCGTTGGGGTAATCCCAAACCGCAGGAACTTCCGTCTCAAAAACCCCAAAATCCTAAAATCAGCTGAAGGATTCGCATGGGGTGAAGACGTGTTCGTTAAAACCCCCGAAAAATTCCTGGACGTGAACCAGCGGATCGACATTAAACGAGCAAAAGTAAGGGTAAACATTGTCGGGTACAGGGACAACCAGCCTGCACGTGAATACTACAACTAGCATCCACAGAAACCAGTAAAAGGAACGGCAGGGGTATTGAGGTTATAACCATTTCCCCTGCCGTTCTGTTATTTAGGAGGAAAAATGAGGCACTACAGTGATACCGCCCAAAGTCTACGGTACGCGCTCAATGAGGCGCACCAGAACATTCAATCTGGAACATTCCCGTTGACGATTGGGAACATGTCACAACTCTACGAAAACGGGGGTATTACCCTCCCCAATGAGGAAGAGACCGCCCACAACTGGGACACGGCACAGAAAACCCATGTGATTGAGAAAATACTGCTTGGGTTACCCGCGCCGCAGATAGTCGCACTCCAATACCCCTACCCCCGTGAGGATTGGGAGATTATAGGTGGTGCCCAGTGGGTATCTGCTGTGCTCAAATTCCAGGGCCTTCTGGGGGACGGTTTTAAGTTGGAAGGCACCAAGATCCTGAAAGACGCAGAAGGATTGGGGTGGAATGAAGACGTATTCAGCTCGGCTGTTGCTGAAGGTCTTCTGCCTGTGGAGCAGTGCCATGATTTCATGCAAACGAAAATCTTTGTGACAGTTGTAGGTATCTACGAGTACCCAGATATCCGTGAGTGGTACAGGCAAGACATGCTGGGCACAAGAAATAGTTAGGGTTAGGGGATTTCATGCTGGGGTATGGTGCAACGAGAACACCTGAAACGTTAGCCCACGAGATTTCGTCTGCGCACTGGGTGGGTTACCCTGTTGACCCGTGGCTTATAGCCACCCGTGAGGGTCTTCGCGTGCATCATTCTAGAGCACTACCCGCCAATGTGCTAGGTGTCTTGGCGCGTGAATCACCGGATGCGCCAGTAATGCTGGTGCTGGACGGGTGGGAGTCATGGGATCGGCAGCGATTCACTCTAGCGCACATGCTGGGGCATTACGTGCGGCTCAAAGAGGACGGTGGCTTGGGGCAGTGGTTCGGGTTCGTTGAGGAAACACTGGATCTTTCACCACGAACCAGCGACCCAGCAGAAGATGACGCGAATAGGTTTGCTCACGAACTGTTGATGCCTGAAGAGGCAATACGTATCTGGTGTAGGGGCGGTACTAGTATCGAAGTCATAAGGGCGGTACTGGATGTCCCTAAACACGTGTTGAGGGAACGGCTCAGGGCACTGAATTTACCCCTCACCGAAAACGAGAAGCAACAGGAGAGTAAGAACAGATGATGCCGAAAGCACTATCAGCAGAGGACTACGAGAAACACAAGAACGACACGATACCCGTGATCTTCAAAATCATTGACGCACGAGACGGACGGAAATATATTGAGGTTGGAAACTCGTTCTCCATGCGCACTGAGGCATTTCAATTCAAAACTTTCGACTACCAAGTAATTCACGCTGACACCGGTCAGGTTATTACTGAAGAGAGGAACGTTGAGAGCGTAGAAGATCGAGGGTACGGCATGTACGATGACCATCTAGAAGAAGAGTATGGTGACCCGCCGCGCGTGAGTATCTTCCGCAGGGCGCAGGAACTATTAGGTGAGGTGCAAGAAGTACCGTATGGGGTGCTATACAAAAAACGTAACGTGTACGAGTACTCGGGGTTCAGTTATGCTTTCTTCCATGCGCTTTACCCGTCAATACGTAACAGCTATGAGGCGTATTACATATATGATTAGAAGATGGAGATGATTTAAGTGTTGGGTTCAGAAAAGTTTATTGAGTGGGTTCAGGATCATTCCCCCAGTAAGTTTGTGCGCTCCAAGGAGTATCAGGAACTTGTTGCGTCTGTCCCTGAGGAGGTTTTCAGTGATATTGTGCACCCGTTCCTTCTGCAGGTGGAAGAACTGGGCGGCGCACCTGAGCTTACCGACGCTATCCTAGTGTTCCCTGTCATGTGCACTGATGAGTGGGCTTCCGGCTCGGTGGGTGAATATTTTGAGGTTCTACAGTGCGCCCTGGGGACGGGTGAGCCGCGCCTAGTTGATGCGTTGGCTGGTTTGTGCTGGTTCATCCATAAGGATCTCACTGAGACAGGGTGCGCCACGGATATTGTACGGAACTACGGTATCCTCTTGGAGGAGTTCTGCCTGTACGAGCAGTACATGCCGCGCCCATTCACGTCAGAGGATGAATATAACGACCCGTACTGTGACTCTCACGAGAGCTGCTACACGTATCTGTATCACCTGGTTCGTTTGGTTGAGCCTGCGCGGATGCGTGACGTGCTGAAGGAGGCGCACCAGCAGGGTGTTGGGGTTGTGGATTACTGCCGAACCAAGGGTATTGTGCAGGTTCCTATGCCGTGGGTTGGTGACGGTAGGCGCGCTCACCTGTACAAAACCTACGGAAAGGTCACAAGAAACCTAGCGTCCGATGTCACCCTGGGTAAAATACCTGATCTACGGTTAGACAGAATTAGTCAGCAGAACAGCGTAACCCATGTCGAATCCCTGCAGGAGGTGCCAGAAACCGAACTGTACCAACAAGGCGGGGTATTCGACGGGACACCCCTGTTCCGTGCACCCCAACCGAACCTGGATATCGCGAGCTGCTGGCTACTGCTCGGCAGGATCAGTGTGGAACTGTACGGTTATGCTGGTACGCGCGGGTTCTTCACCCTCCACAGTACGGAGGTAAAACAGATCCTCAAAGAACGCGACACTGAGGGAGCCTACACCCTATACACGCAGCTCATAGACCCGTACCAGCGCGCCAAGCGAATGTCCGATAAACCAGGCGCGGTAATGTTCAGAGCCTTATCCCAGATCGGGGACATTGGTGTGTACTAGCTACCTTCTAGTGTCGTGGTGGTGATATTATTGGTTTACGAATAGCTCGTTGTCTACCGGAATATACCTAGAGAGGAGGCATGAAATGAGCGGAACAAAAGGAACCTCACGCTCAACCCAGATCATGCGGGTAGTCACAGCAGTGAACATAGTATCCCTAGCTATCACTGACTGCTTGTATGTATTCTTACTAACGTCAAACGCACGAATCTTGGCGTGCTTAGCTGGCTTATCGTTCTTCATGACATGCTTCGCGGTACTGAAATCCTCAAAACGTTCACACATCATTCCAATAAATTGCAGTATAACATCATCTATTATATTGGTTGGGTTGCTATATGTAGCTACTGGTAAAGCAACGTTTTAAAAAAAGTAGAAAAATACTCGGATACACCTACTGATGTGGTATCCGAGTATTTTTATCTAATCATTCCACCCAAATCTAGTAGAACGATTGCGTCTCTTATTCCTAGCCAACCTCTTTTCGTGTGCAGCATCTAAACTCGCGCGTAAATTTTCCTCCATCTTTGCTTGATACAAGGCCCACCGGAGTCCAGTGTAGTTCGCTACGATCATTGGTGGCACACCAAGCTTGGATGCGATATCCTCTTTCACGCCACGAACCGCCCTAGTGAACTGACGTAAACTACCGTCATACAGGGGTGTGATAGACGCATCATCGAGCGCTTTCTCAGGGATCATGAGCGCGTAGGCGAACAGTTCGGCATCCCTTTCCTCTAAGGAATCGTAATCGCCTGTCCGGGATGTCGGGTCATTTATCGTGAACTCATTCGGGCTGTTTTCACTCCGTAATACAACCCAACCTGTAAGCATCGCAAGAATGAACCGCCGCGCATCTTCCAAGTGATGCACTGGGATGTCACATTCCCATGTTTGGTGAGTGTCATCGGATGCTTGGATGGTGATGTCGTCCCCTGTGTGGTTGATGCTGGTTATACCATGCTCTTTAGCGAACTCGTAGACATCAAACACCCCACCATGATTTTGGGTGCGCTCTTCCCTGAAGGCTGCTGCTTGTGCTATAAGCTTCTCGAACGTCGTCTTAATATTCGGGTGTTTCTCGCGTGACATAGGATCTTCCTAGTTCTCCAGCAGACCAGTTACTAACACTAAGAATCCTACCCCACACACCCCACCAACACCAAAAACCAGTACCCCGCTGCGTGTCAAAGTTGCACCACCCCCCCCGTGTGCTATAAATTTTCCTATAAAAGGGTGCACCGAAGGCACACACCCAGCACCCAAAGGACCAGGATCCCCACAAGACAGGAAAAGAGGAACACCATGCTATTAATTGACCTAGAGAAAGGAAACGAAGGTGCGCAGGAAACATCGAAAAGCAACGAAGAAACTCCTGCTGGATTAGAGCTTTTCCAAGCATTTATCATTGCAGTATTCTTCGCCCTCGTTGCAGTGTTTGTGGCTTGGTTCTTCGATCTGAACATCAAGCTTTTTATCACACCCTACCCAGAGGACAATAATAATATTGTGAAGCATGTTGCTACTGGGCTAGCCAACCCTAAAATGGGGCTCGTGGGCGTATTCCTGGGTGTAGTTTTCGTGTTTTTTGTGCTCTTCACAGGAGCTTATTATTTAGACCGTAAAATAGACACGACTCAAAGGAAAAAACTTCTTAAACTTTTCCTAACTGCTACTATTCTCTCTGGGGTATCCGCAGCAGCGGTAGGTAGCATGTGGTGGACAGCAAAGTATGCGCAAGCTCAAGCGTACAATAATAGCCCAGCTGCGTCATGTCTCAACTTGAGCAATGACGCTGATTATGTTGATGGGAAATGTATTGTATCCTACGATATCAACGTTGTTGATTCTATGTTCGCGTACTCGGAGAAGAAGGAAGCTGTTAAGGAGATCGACGGGAAATATGTCAAAGGCACTGAGTACACGGTAGCCGAGTCTAGTAAGAGCTACGGGAACACCCATAAGCCCAATGATAAGGTTTTCATTTCCGATGACGAGTTTGTAAACGGGAAGAAAAAGCTACGGGTAGGCGACTCAGCTTACACCGATTATGCGGAGAGTACGCATCTCAACAGCGACAAGTCATATTCTAACGGGAATGCGCTGAGGGATGACAAGAAATATGTCATCCATTTCACCCAAAAGGAGCATAAGGTGAATGTTATCGACGATGCGGCACCTCCAAAGATTCGCTCCATTGGTTCAAAAATCAGTGTTGAGGGTAATGATTACACGTATGTATATACTAAATCGGAATCAAACTCTTTGAGTGAGAGTCATATGCTGGTTGTCCGTTCTGATGCACTGAGTAAATAGGGTGCGGTAGATAGTTAAGGGATTTTCGCGGCTCACAAGGGGTACATATTGAATACCTGCTGTGAGCCGCGATTCTTTTACCTGCAGAGGGGAACGTTACAGAAACACCCTAAGCAATACAAAGGAGAAAGAATATAATGTCCAGGAAACCAGGTGTACTACTAATACAAATCACCAAAGACAGCGACTACGCTGGGGAAGACGAGGTAACACCCACATACCTCCCCTACAACGGGCACTCCGAAAAATATGCGCAACAACTAGAAACCCTCATGAACAAGCACGCACGAACAATGCAGGACGTTCTCGGCGGCTACTACATGATCAGAACCTTACGTTTCGACAGCGCAAACAATCCATGTGAAGCGAAATTCGCTGCAGCATGCCTCGCGTTTTCTGATAACGATAGGGGTGTTGATGATGCTCTGGTTGTTGAGCATGACACTGACGGGTTTAAGGAAATGGTTGCTAAGGTTACTGAGCTAGTTAGGGAGTTCAAGACGGACGCTGAGGAGCTTGAGGGTGGGTATGATTACAGTGATTATCTTTATGAGCATGTTGATTCGCTAATGTACGCTATGGGCAGGTAACACCCTCCATAGCCAAAAAGACATGAATAACGGAGGCGCATCACAACAGGACGTATGATCCTGCTAGTGCGCCCCTAAGTATAGGAGGTCAAGGAAGGATTCACGTTACGGGATGTAACGTTGTGGAAACATTCTAGTAGATAAGCTAACCTAGATGCTAGATATAGTTAGGAGGAGAGTTAGCGTGTCCACACACTTAATTGACATAAACCGGACTAAGCAGAAAAAAGCTTCCCAGGAAGCGAAACAGCTTCAAAAGGAAGTTCCCCTGATGCCCGCCGCGAAACTAAAAATAGGTGGGCATGAGGTAGGTGAAGAACTAACCGAATTATTTAATCAGATGGTTGATCTTCTAGCAAATAACTGCTCTCTGCAGATTGAGGGAATACCCGAAATTGTGCCTTTGCATGTAGCTAATAATATGCTTAAACATTTCAAACCTAACATTAACCGAATCAATATTCTAAATTGGGTTAAAACAGGTGACCTTGAAAAGGTTGACGTTCCA
>ERZ1674176.362-NODE-363-length-9126-cov-8.337890_pt1 | contig 9126 bp, 8 predicted proteins | sample MGYA00581288_ERZ1674176 | MGnify/ENA primary metagenome ERZ1674176 (study PRJEB41354, sample SAMEA4873327) | human saliva metagenome | biome: human-associated habitat [ENVO:00009003]; feature: mouth environment [ENVO:08000002]; material: saliva material...
TAGCGCATGACTGTTAATCATGATGTCGTAGGTTCGAGTCCTACTGGCGGAGTTCTTTTTTTTTACCCAAAAACGCTGCTTTAGCTCAGTCGGTAGAGCGTCACCTTGGTAAGGTGGAGGTCGCCGGTTCAATCCCGGCAAGTAGCTTTAAATGAATTTTAGAATAATTGAGCAAGCTAGAAATATTTCCGATATTTCTAGCTTTTTTATTTTTCATTTTAAAAGAAAAAAATCATTAAAAACACATGATTTAGGGGTTTTTGAATTGCAGTTAGAGCAATAGTAGTTTAGAATAACTATTAGTTGATTTATGTTCAAATTTCTTTCAAAACGTAATCGCTTTTTCGAAAAAACAGTGTTGATTTTAGGATAAAAATTGATTGATTTTGAAAGAATAGAATTTAAATCAAGAAACTAGGAGGATTTTTATGAAAAAGAAATTATTCTTATTACTATCCGCTCTATTTGCTTTAGCAGTATTCTTTGCTCCAAAACAAGTAAGTGCGGCAGAAGTAACAAAAAATGGAACAGCGATTGAAGTGAAGAATCCAACTGTTCAAATCTCGGGAGATGCATCCGATTTATATGCTCGTTGGGGAATTACATTCAAAGTAGATATTCCTGATAATATCGATATCAACTTGAATGACACAATGACATTCAAAGTGAATTCACCTGTGAAAATTCAATCTTCTTACAGCTTCCCAATTTATAATAAAGCGGGAGAAACAGTAGCATATGCTGAAGTGTCACCAGAAAATGGCAATGTCACAGTAACATTTGGTCCATACTTCAAAGACCACAAGTTAAACAAAAACATCGAATTAACAGTTGATGTTAAGTGGGAACCAGACAATCGTTTAGCAGATACTACTCAAGAACTTGATTTTAACGGTACTGTCGTATCACAAAAAATCGATCCACTTGAAGGACCTACTCCAGGAGAAATGGTTACTAAATGGGGTCTTCAACCAACAGAGAACGCTGAACAAGTTCACTGGTGGGCACGTTTAAACGCCGCTAGAAAAACATTAAGTAATGTTGAAATTAAAGATGTTTGGGATTCAAACCAAACATACGTACCTGGTTCATTACGTGTTGAATTAGTAGATTCAGAAAATCCATGGGTTTCAGCTGGATTCCTTTCTGAAAGTGACTATGAAATCACTGATACAGGTATTAAAGTAAAAATCGATACAACAGATAAAATTATTTACGTTGACTATATCGTAAACTTAGTGGATCCTACAAAGAACCCACAAAACAGAATCTCAATTACAGCTGACGGTTTAGATAGTGAACAATCAACAGATGTAACTTACACATTATTATCTGGTTCTGGTACAGCTGACGGTGAAATGCCTGAAACTACTACTACAACTACTACGACAACAACAACTGAAAGCACAACTGAAAGTACTACAGAAAGCACAACTTCAACAACTACGACTGAATCAACTACTGAAAGTACTACAACAACAGAAGCAACAACAACTACAGCTTCAACGACAACAGAAGCAACAACAACTACTGCTTCAACAACAACAGAAGCAACAACAACTACTGCTTCAACAACAACAGAAGCAACAACAACAACAGCTTCAACGACAACAGAAGCAACAACAACTACTGCTTCAACGACAACAGAAGCAACAACAACTACTGCTTCAACAACAACAGCTTCAACAACTACAGAAGGAACTACAACTGAAGGTTCAACAACAGAAACTCCAGCAGTTCCAACAACAGAAGAACCAAAACGTCCTGAATTACCAAATACAGGTACAGCAAAAGGTATCTCTGTAATCGTAGGTGGCGTACTTGTGGTTGTAGCGGCAGCGTTATTATTCACTCGTAAAAAAGAAAACCAATAATCTTAAATGACGAAGAAGTCTTACGAAAGTAAGGCTTCTTTTTTTGCAAAATTTTTCATGAGTCAAATCCACTTTCATATTGACGCGAAAGTTTGCTATAATAGACAGTAACAGAGCAATTGAGGTGTAGAAAATGAAAAAAACGTATTTTATTATTGGTGATATTCACGGCGAAGCAGACATGATGGAAGAAATGCTTCAAAACTGGGACGAAGAAACTCAGCAACTTGTCTTCATGGGAGACTTGATTGACCGTGGACCAGACAATAAACGTAGTGTCCTAACAGGGATGAAATATGCGAAAGAGAAAAACGCATGGTATTTGATGGGAAATCATGAAGTGATGTTCCTTGCATTTATCGACGATCCTGAAGGACGTTTTCCACACTACTTCAGAAACAATGGGGATACGACGATTAACGACTTACTCGGTCGACCACAAGGGACTCCGGTCAATCCTGTGGAAGATGCCGAAGCGATTAAAGCACAATATCCAGAACTCATCGCATTTCTAAGAGAACGTCCTCTCTTTATCGATGAAGGCGACTTGCTCTTAGCGCATGCTGGAGTGGATTTACGCTTAGACGACTGGCACGACACTGAGCCAAAAGACTTCTACTGGATTCGTGAGCCATTCCATAAAGGGGCCAACAACACTGGCAAAACGATTATCTTCGGGCACACACCTTTACGTGGCTTAAACGAAGATGGCGACTTTATGAAATTATGGCAACATGATGGCAAAATCGGTATCGATGGCGGAGCTGTTTTTGGCGGCGCGCTTCACGGTATCGTATGGCATGATGGCAAAATTGAAAAAATCTATAGCATTAAAAATACAAAACCAGTCCGTTTCACGGATGACTAGAGGTGTTCTATGAAGAAAAATGCGGTTCTATTATGGGTTGTTTACTTTTTAAACTTGATGGTTTTCCCGGCGTTCTTTATTCGTTATACGTCTTCGGGACCAAGTGTTGATACAAATGCCTACCTGATCCTTCAACTGGTTTCAACAGCGATTGGGGTCGCATTGTTCCGCGAGAAGCTTGTGGAAGGGTTCAAAAACTTCATCAAGCGTCCGTTTATTCGAGATTTGGCAATTGGATACGCACTTCGTATCGGATTAGCAATTGCGGTCGCTCAGTTTATTGGAGATGTGACGTCGGACAACCAAGAACAAATTGAGAAGATGATGAGCGCAAATGACGCCGTCTTGATGTTTGTTCTACTATGCGTTGTGGCGCCAATCTTGGAAGAATTGGTGTTTCGTGAAGCGATCATCGGTTCGTTTAAGAAATCGCTCAACGTTCATGTATTAACGTTTATTTCAGCGTTTCTATTCGTGCTACTTCACGCACTTTCAAAAGATGCTGCAGGTTTGATTGACTGGACAGCGGCGTTGATGTACGTTCCATTAACGATTCCGATTGTTGGGATGTATCGTTATTATAACGACAATGTTTTTGCATCTATCTCGATGCATTTTCTCAATAATTTTATCGCGTTTTTATTTTTATTAAATCAGTAATGACAAAGGGGTGAAATCATGAAAATCGATCAATGGGTACGATTCATTATTCGGTATGGTTTCATCCTTTTTGCGCTTTTTGAATGGTCGCAACTGCCGAATATGAACGCAGGAGACATCGCCTTCTTCTTTGGCTTTATCACGCTTGTGCAAGTTGGCTATTATTCATTGAAATATCAGTGGTATATCCTCATTGAAGGCATCGCGGTCGTCCTCCTCTGTTTGTATTTCCATACCATTTTTACGGGACTGATTCTTCTTCTCTGTTTTGAAGTGAGTCTACGATTCTCCTTTAGAAATGCATTGATTCTACAGTTCATATTAGGGGCGGTCGTTATCGTTCCAGCCGTTCAACAAGGGAACAGCATTCAAGTGGTGATGACCCTGTTCTTCCTTTTATTCTTCTCTTATGGAAATCATATTTTGGAAGAGCGAAGAGCGCTACAAGAAGAGTTGGAAAAAGCCGAGCAGAAACTCAGCGAGCAACGGTATGACTTGCAACAAGCCCAATATAAAATGGGGACGATGAAGGAAATCTTCACGCTGCAAGAGCGAAACCGAATTTCTCGTGAGATTCACGATTCAGTGGGACATAGTCTATCCACGATTATTATTCAGCTAGGGGCCATTTCTCAACTGGCCAAGCAACAAAATTCACCGATTCAAGAAATGAGCGAAGGGCTTCGTGATTTTGCCGTCGAAGGATTGCAAGAAGTGCGTAAGATTGTTCATGACTTGAAGCCGGAACAAATGGATAAGAAGCAGCTGGATATTGCGCTGGAAGAATTTTTCCACGAGGTGCAAGTCAACAGCGGCATCGATATTCAATTTAGAAAAAATGAGCCGACCTTCACGCTTACAAGTGAGGCAGAGCTCAGCATCTTCCGTGGAGTCCAAGAGGCGATTACAAACGCGATGCGACATGGCCAAGCAACACGCATTACCGTGCTACTGATGTATAATCCATCGCAATTAGTCGTAACGATTAAAGATAACGGAACGGGAGCGGTCGATTTAGCTCCAAAAGGCGGACTCAAATCCCTCCAAGAACGACTTCGTGCAGAAGGCGGGTCGGTGACACTTGAGGCGTCAAATCCAGGTGTGACCGTGCAAATGATCCTACCGAATACAGAAAAACAATAGAAACGAGGAGAACCATGACAAACCCAATCAAACTTATTATTGCCGACGATGAAATGCTCATCCGTACGGGTTTAAAAATCATGCTTGAGGCGAGTGGTAATGTCGAAGTCCTCGCTTTAGCAGAGAGTGGACGTGCAGCCTTTGAAGCCTGCAAGGAGCACCAACCAGATGTGGTCTTGATGGATATTCGCATGCCAGAGAGTAACGGGATTGAAGGAACGAAGCTCATTAAAGAGGCCTTTCCAGAGGTGAAGGTGCTGATTGTGACGACCTTCCAAGATACTGAATATATTGTCGAAGCCGTGCAAAATGGTGCTTCGGGGTATTTATTAAAAGACAGTAGTCCAGAGGCGATTCTTGACGGGATTAAAGTCGCTCTGTCTGGAAAAGTCGTGATGGATACGGTGATTTCAGAGACGCTACTGACGAATACGACTGTTGAGAAGCCTGCAGCCTTTGATGCAGAAAAATGGGGGCTCACACCGCGTGAGGTGGAACTCATCCAACAAGTGGCGCAAGGCTTAAGCAATAAAGAAATCGCGCAAACGCTCTTCCTTTCAGAAGGAACCGTAAAAAATAATATTAGTACGATTTTATCGAAATTAGAATTGCGTGACCGCACGCAACTCGTGATTTTCGCGTACGAAAACAAACTCAAACAATAATTAAGACTGCTCCGATTCTTTCAGACAAACCACCGTGGAGTATAGAATCTGAAAGAGTCGGGGCATTTTTTATAGAAAACATGACTTTAGTCACGATACGTGATGACGTTTTGGACTATAGACTTCGATGGGTGTTTGCTATGATAAGGGTACAAACAAGTAGGAGGATAAACAAATGAACGAATCCAAGAAGACCCCTAAAGATTTAAAACAGGAAAAAATCGTCGCGATTGTTCTTTGTTTATTAATAGCGTTCCTTTCATTTATTCGATAAAGAGGTGTACATATGATTGAAATTAAAGACGTAACCAAATCTTACGGACGACAAAAAGTCCTACAAAATGTTTCCTTTGAAATTATGGAAGGGGAACTATTCGGCTTGCTTGGTCCAAACGGGGCCGGGAAAAGTACATTGATTGATATTCTGACAGGGATTCAATCGATGGATAGCGGCGACATTTTCATTAATGGAAAGTCGATTAAAACCGATAAAGTAGAAATTCGAAAACACTTAGGCTTAGTGCCACAAGATATCGCGCTTCTTGAGGAATTGAATGCAGTCGACAACTTAGAATACTTCGGTGGACTTTACGGGTTAGCAGGGGCAGAGTTGAAGAGTCAAATCGAGAAGTTGCTGGAAGTGGCCGGTCTAACTGACAAGAAGAAAGAGAAAGTGAAAAACTACTCTGGCGGGATGAAACGTCGCTTGAATATCGCCGTTGCGATGTTGCATAATCCTTCGATTTTGATTTTAGACGAACCAACTGTTGGGGTTGATGCGCAGTCGCGTCAACATATCTTCGACTATATTCAGTCTCTTGCGGAACAAGGGACAACGATTCTTTACACGTCGCATTATATGGAGGAAATCGAAGCCCTCTGTAAGCGCGTCTTCATTCTCGATTTAGGAGAAGAAGTGGCGTATGGAACGAAAGAAGAAGTGAAAAAACTCGTAGGGCATACACAAACGGTGGCCCTCACATTGGACCGAGTGCCTGCTGGATTCGACGAAGTGTTGAAGAATAGCGAAAACGGCATTCAATTTGTAACAGTGGACGGACAAGACATGGAACTTACGATTGACCAAACGATTTTCTCGATGATGAAATTGATTGAGCAAGTCGAACAGGCACAACTCGTGATTAAATCCGTCAACGTCAAAGAAACAACATTAGAAGAGGCGTTCTTACAATTAACAGGAAAGACGCTTCGTGATTAAGGAGGACTTATGAGATACATTCGTTATATTAAAGCCAATTTAATATCCTCTCTGAAGTCTTTTCCGGCGCTATTACTCATGGTCTTAATGCCATTTCTATTAACGCTATTCTTGGCGTTTACCACAAAGGGTGCCTTCAATCCGTCTGATTTAACGATTGAAACGAAGATTTATATCGATAATCAAGACAAAGGAGCTTTTGGAGAACAAATCGTGGCGTTGTTTGCGCAACTCACTGAGGAAAAACAAATTGCGCTGACAAGTGTGAAAGACGATGCCAAAATCATTGCGACGATTCCAGCTGATTTTACAGAGTCGATTCAAACGCGTTCGCAAGCAACTCCGATTACCATCGAGAAATCAGGGCGAACATCGAGCCTGTCACTTGCGGTGTATGAATCGCTCTTGAAAACAATGACTTCGCAATTATTAGAAGCAAGTTCGGTGATGCATGAAGTCGCAGAGAGTAAAAATGCATCCATTACACCTGAACAAGCAGCAGGGATGCTTGCATCCTTACAACAGGAAATTGCATCGGGAGCTTTTGAGACAGACCAAGTAGAAGCTGAATCCCAAGTGACTGCGAACCAACACTACGCAATTACGGGACTTGGATTTTTATTCATCATCTTCCTTGAAAATGCGATGCGCTTTGGGGTACAACGAGAACTCAGCGGTCTTCGCAAACGCTTGAACGTATTGCCATTTAGCATTTGTGAACGAGACAGACTCGATTTAGCCGTGAATATGATTGCGACGACGCTATTGTCCTTCGTGTATATCGGCCTATGGAAAATCCTCGATCCAACAACTTTTGGAGGAAACATCGGCAGCATCTTTGTCCTCATCGTTTTCTATAGTCTAGTTTTCAATGTTCTTGGAAACTTACTCGGCAATTTCGTGACGGAGAAGAACCTACAAGCCTTCTCTACTGGAATCAACTTGGGTTATATGCTCTTTTCGGGTCTCATCCCGCTAGATCGTGTTAGTTCAACCTTTAGTTTCCTCAGCGGGAATCCGTTTCGCCAATTTACTTACACCCCATTTGTCGATGTGATGAATGGCGTGTCGATGAAAGGAATGGCTATGGTTGCCGCACCAATTATTTTAGTGTTAGGGCTAGTCTTTAACTGGTCATTGAAGAGAAAGGAGGCGCGTCAATGAATCTTATAAGAATGACAATCTTTCATTTGAAACGATTATTGAAAATGCCACTAATTCTCTTTACGATGATTGGAATGCCGGCCCTTATCAACGGAATGATGCTTGCCTCGCAAGGAACGGTGGATACGAAAGCGCCAAGTACGGTCGCAAAAACAGTTGCCTTTGTATTCAACGAGGGAAATGAGGAGTACGAAGAATTGATTGCGCCGTATATCCGAGAAGAGAATGTGTACTTCGATTTAGATAGCGCCAAAGAAGCCTTGAAAAAGGGAGAAATGACCGTTATTTACGAAGTGCCTGCGAACTATTTACAAAAGGCGAAAGAAGGGCAAGTGCCAACGATTCGCATCTGGAATACGCAGCGCGGCACAAGAGACTTTCTTCTTGATGCACAGTTGACGAAGGTGTTAAAAGAAGTCATGCTAAACGCGAAGCTGCAACAAACAGGCGTATTGACGAAAGAAGAGACCTTGCCAGAGACTGACAATCAAATGGTGGTTACTATCAATGAAACGAAGACGAGTGTTGCGAGTGGAGTAGTCATGCTCATCTCTCTCCTTTATGTCATCACCAATGCATCGGTGATTGCTTCGGACTGGATTAACTTCAAGAAGAGTCACGTGTTGAAACGCTCAGTCGTCTCTCCACGCTCTAATTTGGAAATTACACTTTCGTTCTTATTGGCGTACTTTATCTTTATGTTTATCGTTAATATGCTCCTTATGTCAGCGATGGTCATGACAGGCCTCGTTCCAGAAATGAACTGGGCAGTGTTTACGGGACTATTAGCCGTAGCGATTATTTACAGTCTCTGCCTGAACTTATTCTTCTTCAGAATATTCAAAGCACCAGGACACGCGACGACGTTTGGAGTGCTGTTTGTAATGGTGATGGCTGGGATTGGAATGCCAGCAGCGTTTGGGGATTTTGGAGGAAGCTGGCTCAGAATTGTGGCGTATATCAGCCCAATCTACTGGTTGTACAAGTCGATTGACCTTCAAACGCTTTTCCCATCAGTCTGGGTTATCCTTGCGATGGCAGGGGTCTACCTCACTGCAGGAAGCTACCGACTTGAGCAGTATGTGCAAAATAAATAAATTAAATAGGACAAAACCTACTTTGAACATCTTTGGATGTTAAAACAGGACACTTACAAGCTCCTATGGATATCTTCATAGTAGTGACAATAGCTGCACCGGATTGAGCCTTACGTCTCAATTCCTTTCAAGCTTCAAACTGCCGCTAGGAAATAAATTTCCCAGCGGCAGTAATTCACATTGAATGCACTCGCTATTGTTCCTACTATAGAATCCATGGAGCTTTACGTGTCCTGTTTTGTCCTTGTTGTTTACACTTCAAGGAGGAGCTAAAGGTTGAGGTGCCCTCAAGATAAGAAGCTGGTGGGAAGTGTGTTCTCAGGTTGAAAGGAAACAAAAAAGCAAAATGTAACATATATGTACATTTTGCTTTTTCTGCTTTTAGTCTTCTAAGTTTACGTTGTGGTACACTTTTTGAACGTCTTCGTTGTCTTCT
>ERZ1674176.363-NODE-364-length-9108-cov-9.399867_pt1 | contig 9108 bp, 4 predicted proteins | sample MGYA00581288_ERZ1674176 | MGnify/ENA primary metagenome ERZ1674176 (study PRJEB41354, sample SAMEA4873327) | human saliva metagenome | biome: human-associated habitat [ENVO:00009003]; feature: mouth environment [ENVO:08000002]; material: saliva material...
ACCGAGTCATGCTTTACACCTCTTATCTTTTCTCTCTTATAAATGCATTATAACACATTCTTTATATAAGTACATACTTATAAAGAAAAAACTTAAGAAGCCAAAATTACTTCCGACTTCTTAAGTTTTTGATTAATTATATCGCTTTCAGCGATATTTGATAATGTTTATCTTAGTCGTGTTGTTTTTTAGCACGAAGTACTAATACTAACGCGCAAATTAATGCACCTAAACCTACTACTGCGAAAGCAGTACCAGCAACAGTACCAGTAGATGGTAACGGTTGTTTTGGCTTAATAGATACAGTTTGCGATTTAGAGTTTGGATCTTTGTGGTTAGCCACTTCTACAACATCCTCAGAATTTAATTTCTTGATGTATAGAGTCTCAAATGCTACTAAATCTTCACCAGCATACTCATCTGTATTCACAGTGAATTCTAACGTTACTTCACCATTAGCAGCTTCTGCCTTGAACGTAGTCTTAGCAGTTGCAACTACTTTAGTTGGATCAGATTTACGTACGAATGAACCTTCAACAACATACTCACGACCTGGAATTAAGTTAGTGTAACGAACTGTGTCAGTTAATACGCGTTGACCGTTAGCAACAACTTCTTGTTTACCAGTTTCTTTGTCTTTAGCTTGTGTGCCGACTTCTGGTTTGTATACTGATTGTTCTGGACTGTCAATATCTTCGTGACGACCTACTAATGTAGCTCCCATGTAAATTTTCTCGAATGCTACTACAGTTGAACCTGGAGTTACATCAATCTCAGGGAATTCTACGTCAATAGTACCGTTAGGTTCAGTTGGAGTAAATGTTTTCTCAACTGTCACTACTTGACCGTCTTTAGTAATTGGTTGATTTGTACCTTTATCCATTAAAGTTGCAGAAATTCTGTATTCTTTACCTGGAATTAAGTTTTTGTACTCAACAGCGTCAACTACAACGTCTGGTTTCAAGCTTAATACTTGAGAGTCAGTTGTTTTACTTTTCGCAGTTGTGTTTACTTTAACAAAACGAACTGTTTGACCTGGATCTTCAATATCTTCGTGTGTTGCAACGACTTGTAAGTCAGGACCTAATACTTTTTCAAATGCTACTACAGAGTCATTTTCTAAAGCTTTCGTTACATCGTCTGTTAATTCAGCAGTGAATTCTACAGTTACTTCACCGTTGCGGTCTTTTGGAGTGAACTTAGTTGAAGCTTCAACGTCTTTACCATTAACTTGTAATGGTTTACCAGTTGATTTCAACATTAATTTACCTTGAACTGTATATTCTTTATTTGGTTCTAAGTTACGATACTTAACAACATCGTTAATGCGTAATTGTTTGTCTTGAGCAGCAACGCGATCTCCTGTACGAGGATCTGTTGCAACTGTACCGATGCTAGAAGTTGGATCTGCTGGTTTTGGCGGTTCGTTTGGTTCTGGATCCTCAGGTTGACGCACGTTCGTGATTGAAATTTCTAATGGAACTTCAGCCGTGTTCTGAGAAGTCACAGTTACAGTCTTAGGTGCAGCGATTGAGTAGCCTTGAGAAGTTTCTACTTCTGTAATTGTTACTTCAATAGATTCTTTACCGTTTGGTAATGTAACTTTGATTGGATCTGCACTTACTTTACCTTCTTTAGTACGAACTGTTACTTTTTCTGACCAACCTTCGATGTCTTTACTTGTTACTTGGAATGTAGCAGAAAGTTCTTCTGTATCTTTAGCATCAGCAAATTCTTTTGTAACTTTGATGAAAGCTTCTGGAACAGATGCTTTTGGTTTGTCATAAGTTACTTTAAGCATTACTACACCGATACCTGATTGTGTACCCATAGATGGCGTATAAATACCTACATAAGCCCAACCTGTACCGTCGCCGTTGTCTTTGAATTTATCAATACGGAAGTCTACTTTACGGTTTGTACCAACCCAGTCAGAAACTGTTTCTAAGTTTGTACCACCAGCAGCGTTCTCAATTTCTACGTGAACACATGATAATAATAACCGTTGTTCTTGACCTTCGAAACTAAATTTCACTTTGTCTGGACCTTCTGATGTATTTTCAGATTGTGAACCAACAGTTAATTTCACCCAACGGTGTGGAGAGTTAGCTCCGTTTTCTTCAGTTAAACCGGCTAATTGGTCTCCTGAACCACGAGTCCAGTAGATTAATGTAGAAGGAACTTCACCAGCGTCATTTACAATCCAGTTACCTAATTGACGACCATCTCCATCGTTTGCAGTTGAAACTGGAGAGTCAGCAACTACTGTGTTACCAGCGTCGATGTCATCTTTAATAGAGGCACGGTTTTTGTTATAACCAGTTGTTAAGTCCATCATGAACCAAGTACCTTCTTTAGGAACTTCTGTTGCATGTAAAATTAATTTCTCAGTTGTGTATTGCCAGTTAGACCATTCATCTGAACTTGCTTCAGCATTTGGAACTGTACGGCGTTCGTAAGCTTTAACTTTATTTGTACCTTCAATCATTAAACGATTGATTTCTTCTTCACTTAAGTTAGCAGCTGCGTCTTTAATACGAGCTTCACCTTTAGTTTGAATAGCACCAAATAATACGTTACGATCTTTTGCAATGTATACGTCTAATTGACCTTCAGCTCCAGCTTTCACTTCTAATTGGTGAGTTTCGTTGTTGTAACGAATTGCAGCAGGAGATACTGGAACACCGTTATCGTACACTACAAAGTCTTTTGAACTTAAGCTGTTTAAGTAAGCTTCATCACCTAAGTTTACGTTTACTGTTTTAGTAACATAAGAAGTTGATACGTATTGAGAAGCAACTTTACTTGAAGTTAATGTTTTGTCTACAGTTACTGTAACAGCTTTTTGTAAACGAGCATTTTTATCTTGTTTAATTGCTAATTGAACTTGCATTGGAGCAATTGACTCAATACCTACTTTGTTCATGTATTTCTCAGTAAAGTAAGAACGAGGAATGTATACAATACCCGTGTTTGTATCAATCGTAATGTCATTTACAACATTCGCTTGTGTGTTGTTTTCAGCAAATACAGCTTGGAACACAGCGTCTTTATCTAGACCATTTACATGAGCTACTACGTAGTCGCTGTTTGGATCTACATCATAAACTGCTACTAATGACTCAGATTGACCTAATAAAGTAGGTTCTTGATTTTCAGCAGCTTTGCTGTCTCGTTCGATAATGCTTGTTAATGTATCATTAGCTTTTACTAATTCACGGTTGAAATAAGTACGTTTTACGTTAAACCCTGCGATTGGTTTAGCAGTACCTACTGATTGAATCTTAGAAGCATCTAAGTTTTCGCGAGTGAATACTTTTGCAGCATAGTAAGTTTCTAAATCAGCACTTACTTTGTTTGCTACTTCGTCATTTTTCGCTAATTCATCAGAACCGATATAGTGACCTGTCCATTCAACTGTAATTTTAGATTGAATGTTCTTAACAGTCACTGTAGCATGCTCAGCATCGTGAGTTACTAATGATTGTTCTAAAGATTTACCTGATTCATCTGTGATTGCTAATGAATCAAATACATAATTTTTCGGTTTAGTGATAGCCAACGTAACATCACTACCCACTTCATAACCCATTGGGCGGTCTGGCATGATTTGAACATCCTTACTTACGTAATATTGGATATTCTTAGCATGAGCCCACGCTACAGGGTTAGTATTAATATCGCGATCAACAAACGTTGGATATACTGTTGATGCTTCATTCGGCATTGTGAATGTCACAGTTTTCTTGTCTTCACTGATTTTACCAGTGATTACTTTTCCGCTTTCACTAACTACGTGTAAGTTGTATAATTGATAACCTGAGTCTTTAACTTCACCGTTATCTTTATACGTTGTCGCAGTTTGTAATGTTACTTGTTCGCCAGCACGTACTTCTTTTTCATTGTCAGCAGAGCCGTCGAATTGAACATCACCACCGTAACCATGCGCTAATTTTAATACTTTAGGTTCGCCTAAACGTACTTCATCAGCGTTTGCTACGGTTGCTAATGGTTGAAAGATTGACCCTACAGCCAATGCCGTCACCATTAATTTGTGAAGAGATTTTTTGAAATTAAGTTTCATAAAAATCGGTTTCCTCCTTTTCGTAATAATGTTAATTATAATACATGGCAAATGAAAAGAACACTCGCAAAATACTGTTCTTTTTCAAATATACCACATACCTATATAGAATATTATAAACTACTCAAAAGCAAATGTAAACAAGAACTTTGACGATTTGCAAAAAAAAAACGCTAATCTTAGAATCGATTAGCGTTATCACGTTTAGCTTGCTCTAGATATTTACGACTACGTAATTCTGGTGAGTCAGCGATTTCTGAATCATACCAAGCTTTCGCTTTCGCAATAATTGATAAGATTACTTTGCGACCGAAGTAAATTGCTGGAATGATAATTAGTAAAATAGGAAATAGTTTTAATAATTTCAATCCGTAAACAACTGCCGCAACGATTAAGAACCCTAAGCCAAACATTTTTAAAGTGTGTTTCATTTGTGTATTTTTCATATTTATAAATCTCCTTGTTTTCTGTTTTTCAAAGTCATCGTATCATATTCTCGAGAAATGTACATACCTTTTTACAACAATTATCAATTTTTACACGCACGCGCGTGTGTGTACGCGTATTTCTATAGAAGGAATTAAATTGTGAATTGTCTATGTACATTCTCAGCGTAACAGTGTATAATAAATTTATCCATTAAGAATGTAAGCGCTTTCTTCTTTTCTTGCTTACATACATTGGACTACCTTTCATAGAGATTACAAAAAGAGACGTTATAGATGAGTTCTCGCAACTTTTATGCTCATCTGTAACGTCTTTTTTTTTTCGTATTTATAAAGAAAATGGTGTACATGTGAACTTGAGTATGTTAAAATCGATTTTGTAATCTTAAACAAAGAAAGGTAGTGAATTACTATATGAAATCAAGCGATATTCTAAAAATATTAAATGTGAGTCGACAATCACTTGCATATTATGCAAAAACTAGCTTGATTCGCACAACAGAGATCTCGCCTAATCGTTATGAATATTGTGAAGAAGACGTAATGTTACTTAAAGATCATCAAGACGCAGTCGAACAAGCAAATGAATGCGATAAATACACAGTAATGTTATTAACTAAAGATGAGTCTAAAGTGAAAACATTATCAAAAATTTGTGAAGACGCAAATGTCGCGATTAATAATGTAACAATCGTTGATGAATCTTTTGATCGTCTACGATTACTAGAGAATCTAATGTTTAAGCGAATTGTGACGTTAGTCATCGACGATCTGTCGATCATTTCAAATACAGAATCTCAGCTATTATGCACACTTCTCTCACATCGAGGGTGTCATATTCTGACAGTAGAGGACGGTGAATTAGTCAATGCCGTCAAACGTTAGAAACCCATTATTAAATTATGCATCAAACGACGAATTCTATGAAGCTCTTGAAGAAGAATTTGTTAAGTTTCAACAAGAAATGTCGAAAAAACGACTTCCATTAAAGTTTGTTATACTTGCTATGTTACGCAAAGGAAACTTTGCTCAACTTGTAATAAATGATAATGATAATGACTCTGAGTCTGAATCTGTAATTAGGTTTATTCCCGATTATGACAAACAAGAATTCTCGACAAATTTTAAAACAATGGTTAAACATTTAGTAAAAGTGTCTTCGTTATACCAATTTTATTGTAACGTGTACGAAAGAGACGCGGAAATGATGTTTAACGCAGAGTTACTTGACGATACAGTAGTAGAAGAATTAGTTCTTCCTCCTGAAAGATTACTCTTATGTCGTGACGGAGTATATGATTTAGAAAAACGCGAGTATACGAATGAACTTCGTAACGAAGACGGAAAACGATATTTCTTCGCGCATCGTTACAACTTCGACGTAAAACCTCTCAAAGAACTTGAGGCTAAAAAAGTCAAGACGATTAAAGCAATTCATCAAAAGTGGTCAGAAAACAACACTACGAAGTGTGAGTTTATCGAAATGACGCTTTTAGGTTGTTTAATGGGACTTGACATTAAACGTCAGATCGTAATTGAGGGTCCAGGTGGTAATGGTAAATCAACATTCTTAAATGAGTGTAAAATGCTTGCTGGAGCGTCGCAATATTTAGACATCAACTTGCATGACTTTGATAACGATCCGATCTTTTCGATGATTCGACCATATCATAAGCTGTTGGCGGGTGATGACTTAGCAATTAACTGGCTAATGAACGTGACTGTGTCTACTCGATTCAAACAATTGATTATGGGTACTACTCAATTTATTAACCAAAAATACAAAGATCCGATACCCGTCGTCCAGTATGGAATGAAAATTCAATTAACAAATGACTTTATGCGAATGATGGAACGCGGCAGTGTGATGGAAGATCGACTTCTATATATGCAATGGACTGGCGACAACTTCCGTACAGCAGACGGGACCGAAGAAGTACAACAAATGAAATTGATGATCGAGAAATCGTTTGGAACTTCATTAGATGTACTAACGAATCCTAAGCTAGCAACTGAGAAGCAATACGTGTATTACACTCACTTAGTGTCATGGTTATTATCAACACATGATGCATTGCCAACTGCAAAAGATTTCGTTAAATACGCTCAAGCATTTAGTGGTGAATTAAGTGAAGCAATAGATTCACATAAAGATTCACTTGACGACTTCTTAGATGAGTGTGAACTAGATGGCAAGTTTGCTCAACCGAAAGTCTTTGTATCACTAATGTATCAAGCGTACATTCAAAACTTAGAATTATCAAACCCTAGTGCAAAACCGATGCGAATTCAGACGTTTGGTAAGCGTCTTGAAGAACGGCTGTTACGACTAGGCTATGAACGCTCAAAACGCGCAAAACCGCGTTGGGCTAAGTTTACAGAGTGCAACATACGTGAGTATATTAATGGTAAAGAAATAGATCAATTGAGTCAGTATGATAAATACGTACCTCGCATGAACGCGTTAGCAATGGTCTACGAAAATAAAGAAATTGTGCATTGTTGTGCGCATCTTGATGAGTATCAATTAACGACTACTATTAATGAAATGGCAGCCGAAAATGGACTTACCGAAATTGATATTTATAGCATGAGCTATACAGAGTTTAAAGAGCTCTACGAAGAATTTGCAAATCAATAAAATGAAGCAGTGTAGAAATACACTGCTTTTTTTTTATGTGAGTAGTTCGGTATCAAGTATCGAAATTTTACTCAATTTTTGCTCATTTTTGCCCAATTTTCGCTCATTTTTTGCTCAAAACGCTCATTTTTAGCCTATTTTCGCTCATTTTTAGCCTAATTTTTGATGAGTTTTTCGTAATTTCGATCAAAAATTACGAATTTTCACTCATTTTTCGCTCATTTTTGATGAGTTTTAGCCTAATTTTAGATGATTTTTGATGATTTTTGGCCCAAAATGAGCAAAAAATAAGCGAAAAATGAGCGTTTTAGGCCTAAATATCACACTCGTGAAATGCTTACATGATAACATTCTCAATTTAGACAAAACGTAAAGTCCTTGAGTCTCAAGGCTTCAGGTCGGTATCCGAAGCAGTATCACACTTAAAATTTCGGATACTGATCAGATTGTTACTGTTGACACTCTTTTTATCTTATAAGTATCCGAATAATAATAATAATATATACTCGGATACCGATCTAAACCATAACGGTTGACACTCTAGATGAGATTCGGTATCCGAGTATCCGAGACTTTGCAAAAGTTTCTACCCTGAGATCTCCCTAATCTAGCTCACTCTAGAGATCTAGCTTTTTCTTTTTTTTTCCTAAACGCTTCGGATACTCGGATACCGAATCTCATCTAGAGTGTCAACCGTTACTGTTTACGCGGTATCCGAATCGGTATCCGAAGCATTTTAGTCGGATACTACGTGTGATACTGATGCCTCTGTTAGCAATCTTTGACACGAAGACTTTTGCCAATTCTATGTTTAATGTTCATGTTTCCAACTTAGCTACGAAAATGTTAATTACGATGAGTGACGTTATCTATTTGTGCTAGCTTAGTGTAAAAAGTGTTGAATAATACTGTTTACATTTGATCGAACTTACTATATAATAGATCATATATAAAAGAAAGGAGGAGTTAATCATGAAACTAGTAGAGAAGCATAAAATTTATAAATCTCATCCGTCATATTCTAAGTTAGACAACATGTCAAGAAAAGCTAATAATTTATATAATCAGTGTGTGTACTTCGCAAAGCATTCTAAAAATTTATCAGAAGATCTTAAAAATCTTGATAAAGTCATGAAGAAATTTCCAGATGAGCATGACAATTATCGATCTTTTGGTTACACAAGATGTGCTCAACAAATTCTTAGATTGTTTCAGCGAAGTCTACGAAACTATTTCACAGCTATTAAAGATTATAAGAAGCATCCTACGAAATATACAGGTAAGCCACGCTTTCCGAAATTTCGTAAATCTGGCGAACGATTCCAAGTAATTTTCACGAATCAATCTACACGTTTGATTGATAATGTTATAAACATCGCGCCTAAGACTTTCGAGAATAAACTCTCTATCAAATTACGAACTCGTTCTGTAAAGAAAATCTGTCAAGTAGTTTTCGCGCCGAGAAATGATTATTTTCTTGTATACGTAATCTATGAAGTAGATCCAATCATGTCTGAGAACACTAATAAAATCGCTGCAATCGATATTGGCTTATCTAATTTAGCAACTGTTACGTTTTCTGAAGAAAATGATCCGATTCTATATCGTAGCGATTTGACGAAAATCAATCATGATTTTAATCGACTCACGTCAAAATACGTATCTATACTTAAGAAAACTCAGAATAAAGATACTTCGAAACGAAGAAAAAGATATTCTGAGAAATACTCAGGTCTAATTGAAGATAGACTTCACAAAATCTCTCGAGAACTTATTAATGATTTATCTCATAGAGGAGTTTCTACATTAATCGTAGGAAAAAATACCGGACAGAAAATCGGAAATCGACTCAAGAATTTTGTGCAAGTTCCTTTATTCAGACTAATAAATATGATTAAGTATAAGGCAGAATTAGCTGGAATTACATTTATTCAAGT
>ERZ1674176.367-NODE-368-length-9028-cov-9.053494_pt1 | contig 9028 bp, 6 predicted proteins | sample MGYA00581288_ERZ1674176 | MGnify/ENA primary metagenome ERZ1674176 (study PRJEB41354, sample SAMEA4873327) | human saliva metagenome | biome: human-associated habitat [ENVO:00009003]; feature: mouth environment [ENVO:08000002]; material: saliva material...
TCGCTGAGATTTATCCTCAAATCAATAAAAAGATTCGCTTCTACTATTTAGGGGTTTTCTCCATTGATTTTCTATTTTTTGTGCTCTTAGCCTTCGTTAGTTCTCAGCGATTTTCCGCTCTTATGCCATTCATCACTGCTTGTCATTCTACTTTATATTATATGACGGCTGACTACCTAAGAGAAAATTATCCAGACTTTTACGACAAACATATCTCTTTGTGGGAGTGTCTCTAGGGAAAAGGAGGTTTTATCATGAAAAAAATTATCTACATCAAAACCATTCAACTTCTTGTCATTGATGGAATCATGCTGGCATTTTTGACATTTAAAGAAGGGCTTACTTGGGATTGGATTTTGATTTACAGTGGTTGGCTCATTTTCTTTCATCCTGTGCTATTGACCTATCTGTCCAACCAGCTTTGTGACTACTTTAGTCAACTCTATTCCCAGATTAGACCTAGATTCTGGCGTTTTGCCTTACAAATCCTCCTATGGGATAGCCTGATCATTCTCTCCTTGATATGTTTAAGGGGTATTCCACTTTTCCTTCAGGGAACTCTCCTAATCCTAGGCCATCTCATCCCTTCCTATCGCATAAGCAAAAGCCTGAAAAGAGATTTTCCTAAGGCCTATCAAGAACCGATTTCTTTTTGGAGTATTTTGTAATAGACGAGAAAGACCAAGCCGGCTGGGCTTGGTCTTTCTTATCTATTTTTCGTATCAAGGATAATGGTGACTGGTCCGTCATTGACCAGCTCAACCTGCATATCCGCTCCAAAGATGCCTGTCTGAACGGGCACTTCTTGCGCTAATTTTTGATTGAAAGCATCATAGAAGTCTGATGCCCTATCAGGCTTGGCTGCGCCTGTAAAGGCTGGACGATTGCCCTTCTTAGTATCCGCAAAGAGGGTAAACTGAGAAATAGAGAGGATTTCTCCTTCAATATCCTTGACAGACAGATTCATCTTGCCTTCTGCGTCTGAAAAAATCCGCATATTGACAAGCTTTCTCACAGCATAGTCCAAATCTTCCTCTTGGTCCTCTGGTCCAACACCAACCAGCAATAAGAGGCCCTGATTGATTTTTCCATGAACCTGACCTTCGATACTGACTTGGGCTTTTTTAACCCGTTGGATAATGATTTTCATAATAGCCTTTCTAGTAAGAGCTAGGACAATTAGCCATTGGTCCGTTTAACAGAATAAACCTCTGGCACACTCTTAATCTTGTCCACGACCGTAGTCAGCGTCGAGAGGTTAGCAATGCCAAAGGACACATGGATATTGGCAAATTTCATATCCTTGGTTGGTTGGGCATTGACCGTTGAAATATTCTTGGTTGTGTTTGAAAGAACTTGCAGTACATCGTTCAATAGTCCTGTACGGTTGAGGCCGTAAATATCGATATGGGCCATATACTCCTTATTTGAGCTAGAGTACTGGTCTTCCCACTCCACATCAAGGAGACGTTGCTCGTAGTTTTCTTGGGCACGCAGATTCATACAGTCCACACGGTGAATAGCCACACCACGCCCTTTAGTGATATAGCCAACAATATCATCACCAGGAACAGGATTACAACATTTAGCAATCCGCACTAGGAGTCCTGAGGCACCTTCAATGACCACACCACCCTCATGCTTGACCTTGAGGGTTTCTTTGTTTTCAACCTTGACCTCGCCACCTTTGACAAGTTCTTCTGCTTCCGCCTTGGCCTTAGCACGTTCTTCTTCACGACGTTCCTTTTCAGTCAGACGGTTAAAGACGGTAATAGCACCGATTTCGCCAAAACCAATGGCCGCAAAGAGAGATTCTTCTGTCTTGTAGCTGGTCTTTTGTAGAACTTGGTCCATATGGCGCTTGTCCATGAATTTATTAGCCACATAGCCGTTTTCTTGGAACTGGGCCATCAGCATCTCACGACCCTTGTTGACAGACAATTCCTTATCTTGATTTTTAAAGAATTGACGAATCTTGTTGCGCGCCTTGCTGGTCTTGACCATGTTGAGCCAGTCACGGCTCGGCCCAAAGGAGTTGGGGTTAGTGACAATTTCAACCTGATCCCCTGTTTTGAGCTTAGTTGTCAGTGGAACCATACGACCATTGACCTTAGCACCAGTTGCTTTTTCTCCGACTTTTGTATGGATTTCATAGGCAAAGTCAATCGGTCCTGAATCTTTTGGAAGGGAACGAACAGCACCATCTGGAGTAAAGACGTAAATCTCCTCAGCCAGATAGTTTTCCTTAACTGAATCCACAAATTCCTTGGCATCATCAGCCTGGTCTTGGAGCTCCATCATCTCCTTGATCCAGTTCATCCCAATAGTCGATTCCTTGCTGTTGACCTGTCCCTTAATGCCTTTCTTATAAGCCCAGTGAGCCGCAACCCCGTACTCAGCCACCTCATGCATGGCCTTGGTTCGAATCTGGAATTCGATCGGCCCTTTTGGCCCATAAACTGTCGTATGGATAGACTGGTAACCATTGGCCTTGCGATTGGCGATATAGTCTTTGAAACGACCAGGCATAGGTTTCCAAAGTTCATGCACATAACCAAGCATGGCATAAACATCACTTTGGGTATCCAAAATACAACGAATAGCAATCAGGTCATAGATTTCCTCAAACCGTTTTCTCTTATCCTGCATTTTGCGGAAAATAGAGTAAATATGCTTGGGACGACCATAAATCTTCCCTCTCAAGTGATGATCCGTCGTATATTCCTCTAATTTTGTGACTACCTCATCCACCAAGGCTTCACGCTCTCTGCGCTTTTCCTTCATCATATGGGTAATCTTGTAAAACTCCGTTGGGTTAAGATAACGGAAAGATAAGTCTTCCAATTCCCATTTGACGCTAGAAATCCCCAAACGGTGGGCAAGTGGGGCATAGATTTCCATGGTTTCTTTAGAAATACGCTCCTGCTTGTCTTTTCGAAGATGTTTCAGGGTTCGCATATTGTGCAAGCGGTCAGACAGTTTGACCAAGATAACGCGAATGTCCTCAGACATGGCCATGAGCATCTTGCGATGATTTTCAGCCAACTGCTCCTCGTGAGACTTGTATTTCACTTTACCAAGCTTGGTAACCCCATCTACGATTACCCGCACATCAGGACCAAACTCTCTTTCCAAATCATCCAAGGTCGCATCTGTATCCTCCACCACATCATGCAAGAAACCACAAGCTACCGTTACAGCATCCAGCTTGAGTTTGGCTAAAATACCTGCCACTTGGATAGGGTGAATAATATAAGGTTCACCTGATTTACGATATTGACCACTATGGCATTCAACGGCGTAAACCAAGGCTTTATGTACAAAAGCAACATCTTCTTTTGATAAATATTTTTGCGTTAGAGCGACAACCTCATCGCCCGTCAAATTCACTTCTTTTGGCATCTCTACTCTCCAATTCTTCCTACCATTTTATCACTTTTTTAAGAATATGAAAACTAGATTGGAACAGAATAAGAAAAAAACAATCCAGAATTGCTTGACAATTCTGAATTGTTAGTCTATAATATATTACGAAGTTAGATTTTAAACTTAGGTGATAGAAGGAGAGATAGAAGAACGGAAACCATATTGTAACCCAAAGACTTTCTGACTTCCCCAATTCCATTGAAGATACGAAAGATAAACGGTGAAACTCGTGTCACATACACTGGTACCTTGACTGGATTTTGGAATTAAAATCCTCAAGATACTTTCTTTTATCCTTTAGTTTATAAGGAGAACACCTATGAAAAAAACTGCTATTTCTATCTTTGCTCTCCTAGTGTTAGGAGTTTGTTGCCTGTTTCTATTCAGCCAGCAAAGCTATAAAAAAACAGTCGTTCAATACTACGCTAACGACCAGAACCTGCCAAATAGGATAACTTATAGTGAATATAGCGATAAACGAGAAGCCAACTACGGTGGCACTCTAAACATCACGTCTATCAAACAAGCTAATGACGGAGTTTATGCAACCTATGAAGGGCAATTGACACCTCTCCAATATTGATAAATTGATAACCAGCCTGTCTTCATCTAGTCATGCTGGTTTTTAAGTTCATTCTAAATCCTTACCTATTCTCCCTAACTGTGCTATACTTAATTTAGTACATTCTTTGAGATTGGAGCCAATATGAAAATCCATAAAACTGTGAATCCTGTTGCCTATGAAAATACCTATTATTTGGAAGGCGAAAAGAACCTCATCGTTGTCGATCCTGGTAGTCATTGGGAAACCATTCGTCAGACAATCGAGAAGCTCAACAAACCAATCTGCGCTATTCTATTGACCCATGCCCATTATGACCATATCATGAGTCTGGACTTGGTTCGCGAGACTTTTGGCAATCCTCCTGTCTATATCGCAGAGAGTGAAGCTAGCTGGCTCTACACTCCTGTCGATAATCTCTCTGGGCTACCTCGCCACGATGATATGGCAGATGTGGTCGCAAAACCTGCAGAACACACTTTTGTCTTTCACGAAGAATACCAACTGGAGGAATTTCGTTTCACTGTCTTGCCAACACCAGGTCACTCTATCGGTGGTGTTTCCCTAGTCTTTCCTGAGGCTCACTTAGTCTTGACAGGTGATGCCCTTTTCCGTGAAACCATCGGACGAACAGATCTTCCGACTGGTAGCATGGAGCAACTGCTTCACAGTATCCAGACCCAACTCTTCACCCTACCAAACTACGATGTCTATCCAGGACATGGTCCAGCTACGACCATCGCTCACGAAAAGACCTTCAATCCTTTTTTCTAGTAAGATTTTGATGATAATAAATATCGCAATTTATAATAGATTGAAGCTATAATAGTACACCGTAAATTCTAAATCATTGTTAGAAATTGATTTCAATTTTCCAATCGATTTGTTCAGATTTTATTTCATCTCACTATATTTATACTATTTTAGAATTATAAAAAACGCATAATATCAAGTGTAGAAAGTTTGATATTATGCGTTTTATCATGAAAAGATTTTCTAAATCATCTCCTCAAATTGATTTTTTCACAGTCTAAAATAATTGATATATAAACTATGAATTGGAGTTATTCTGACTCCTTACGAAAGCTAAATAATCCATCAGTTAGAGTTAACATTCCAAATAGGGTGGCGAGAATTGAGTTATTTTCTCCAGTATTTGGCAAAGTCTTAGCTACTTGTTTCGAAATAGTTTCAGTCTTAGTTGCTAACGGCTCAGCTTGAGTTTTTGTACTACTTGCGTCATTTCCTTTTTGTTCTGTAGTTGTTGGAGCATTACTACTATTTACAACTGGAACAGGAGTTGTAGTACCTCCGTTATCACGGCTTGCGGCAACTTTGAAAGTCATAGCATAGATACTAAAGTGATTGGTTTCAAAAGTCACCTTATCTGTATCTTGTTTGAAATTCAATGCCTGCAAGGTACCGTCTGGAGCAACATAGTAAACATTTTCAACTGGCTTATCAGCAGAAAGACTTACTAGAACCATGCCATTTGGCTGGATAGCTTTACCATTCGCGTCATATAGATGAATGTCAAATGCCTTGTAGTCTTTTGATTCAAGTGAAGTCGGCTTGGTTTCTTCTACCTTGATATAGCTGACATTTTTGAGTGTTGCTTCTGAACCATGCACTTGAACGCTTCCAGCTTTGTTCGAAAGAACACGAGTATTGTTTGGGATGGCTGGATTAAGCGTAGGAGTTACGGGAGTTGTCGGTGTTATTGGAGCAACTGGTGTAACTGGATTTACAGGTTTCTCGCTTGGCTTCTCTGCTGGTTTCTCTGGCTTAGCAGGTTGTGATTGATCAGCTGGAACAGGAGGAACACTTGGTTGCTTGTCTGGCTTAGGTTGTTCACTTGGCTTTTCTGCTGGTTCCACTGGTTTAGTAGGCTGTGGTTGCTCAGCCGGAACGGTAGGAACACTTGGTTGCTTATCTGGCTTAGGTTGCTCGCTTGGCTTCTCTGCTGGTTCCACTGGTTTAGTAGGCTGTGGTTGCTCAGCTGGAACAGTAGGAACACTTGGTTGCTTGTCTGGCTTAGGCTGTTCGCTTGGCTTAACTTCAGGTTTTACTTGCTCAGCTGGTTTTTCAGCAGGATTCTTAAATAGGAAAACGTAAGTTTGATAAACTTCTGCGGATAAACCAAACTCTCCCACGCTTCTTCCTCTCTCATTTAGCTGACGGCTACTATAAAGTGGTGCTAATTCCCTATTTTTCGAAAATTGATAGACTTCCACGTCATTGTCTTCTTTTTTAGTGCGGAAAACCATGTAACCTTCACCTGTGATGTTAGTGTTTTTGTTTAGTTCAACATGTCCTGTTTTTTTATCCCGAATACCTGTATAAATTGTATACGCTTCATAGTTTCTACCTTCCAATTCTGGAATTTTCACTCGAATCGGATACATATACATAGTGCTTTTCATCAATTCTTCACGAGAAAATTCCTTCCCATTTTCTTCGAAATACCTATTCCCACTGCCCCAAAACAGAGTTAATCGTGGTTTGTTATTGACAAAATCTTTTTCAGCAGTCCATATTCCATTGATAGGAGTTTGCTTCATATCACCGATAGGGAGTGGTGCTATAATATCTGAGCTAGTAAGAATAGGGTGTTCATGAAAGCTTCCGTCAGCTAGTCGCCATTTTCTCACTGATTTTATGTTATTTTCCTGCGGTTGTTCTGCAGGTTTCACTTCTGGTTTTGCTGGGTTAGCTGGGTTAGCTGGTTTTTCAGAAGCACTTGGTTTCTCACTTGGCTTCTCTGCTGGTTTCGCTGGCTTAGCAGGTTGTGGTTTATCAGCTGGAATAGTAGGAACACTTGGTTGCTTGTCTGGCTTAGGTTGCTCGCTTGGCTTAACTTCAGGTTTTACTTGCTCGGCTGGTTTTTCAGCAGGGTTCTTAAACAAGAAAACGTAAGTATCGTAGGTTTCACCATATAGATTGTATGAATGAGTTTTAGTCTTCTCATCATAGCGATTTGTTTCTTCACTTGGGAATCCTAGATAATAGAGTTCTTCCAGTTTTCTATCCTTAGTTAATGTATAAACCTGAATATCTTCTTTCTTCTCTTTTGATTTAAAAGTTAAAGCGACATTACCACCTTGGAGAGTTCGATTTGTTCCGTAAGTTGGATTTCCATTTTTATTAGGAACTTCATAGAAGATTGTATAAGCTTCGTAGTTCATTCCTTCCAATTCTGGAACTTTTACTCGAACAAGAGCAGGTCTAAACCTACTATCCATATCTTTAAATCCGCTATCTTTAAAGTTTATTTCTTTACCGTTTTCAAACATCGGTTTATTGAAATTCGAACTAAAAGTACTTGTTTTTATATGAGAGCCTGCATGAAGAAAATCTGGTTCAGCTGTCCACCAACCGTAAGATGTTTTTTCTACATTTTCAGTAGGGAGTGGAATAGCAAGGTCGTTTGTTGTTAGAGTAGGGCGACCTGCTCCGTTAAACCAACGTTTTGGCTGGTTGGTTCTATAAGGAATCTTTGGTAATCCAGCATTTTCAGCTGGTTCCACTGGTTTAGTAGGTTGTGGTTGCTCTACTGGTTTAACCTCTGGTTGAGGGTTTTCTGCTGGTTTTGGAGATGGAACGGGTGTTTCAGCTGGTTTATTTTCAACCGGCTTGTTCTCAGCTGGTTTCGGCTGCACAGTTGGTTCAACTGTCTCCGCTGGTTTCGAAATTTCAGCAGGTTTTTCCGTTTCCGCTGGTTGCGGATCTTTCGGTTTTTCTTCTACTGGTTTATTTTTAGTGTAAACAAAATAGTAGCGAAAAAGATTATCTCCTTTACCATTTTTGTAGCCAGAACCACGCAAAGCATAAGCTGCATCATAACTGACTCTGACAACTTTTGGATCTGGGTCGATATCTGGATGGTCTGCAGTTGATTTTACGACGTGGCTAAAAGTGTAGCCAGAAATTTTTTCTGCTGTTAGTATTCCATCTGCACTATCTTTGTCATGTATGTCCCATGTAGACCAGACTTTTGCTTGTTTTGGGCTATCAATACTTGATTCGGTAGTGTATCCATGCTCCTTGACACGATCAGCATCTAAGAAATCTGCTTGGATTTCATATGTTCGATCGCTTATATCTGATAATGCTCGCACTGCTCCAGGAGGTGCTCCTGGGATTGGTCTATGGATTAGTTCATCTATGTCAATTCCTTTAGCAGCCCAAAGCTCCTTGTTAGCCTCAGCTATCAGTTTATTGTACTCTTCTTGAGTCTTAGCTGCTCCCTTCTTGTATGCCAAATCTTCCGCCACCATCCTCTTCATCTCTTCAGAATCTGTTATAGGTTGTTCTGGTTCAGGCGTTATGATTGGTAGACCTGGCTCAGGTAACTGATTGGTTGGATCAACGTTGTATTTTTTCTCGATCTCAGCATTTTTCTTGTCCTCTGCGATAGCCTCATCCGTTCCGTTCGCAAGAATATTGCCCTCAGTCGAAGGTTTTTCGACAGGCGCGGGATCTTCTACTGGCTTTTCGGCAGGTTTTGAAACTTCTTTGCCTGGCTTTGGTTTTGGTTTAGCGATTGGGTCAAGCATACTGAAATCAACCCAGCTACCATTGGGTTTTGGTGCAGGTGTTGGTTGAGCAGCAACATTTGGCTGTGGCGCAACGTTTTCCTCGGCATGCACCAAAGTTGGCACTACAGCACTAAGAGTGACAGCAGAGAAGGTAACAATACCTAGTTTAGTGAGTTTATTCATAATTTTTCCTCCTCAGGAATATATAATTGCCTTTTTAGGCTTATAAAATGACAAAATCAACTTCCTTTCAAGACCACAAAAGCAAAATTTTGAGCCAACTCATTATCTAAACATTTAATGTTCTTGATAGAAGCCTTGAATGAACCTTCATCCATTAATTGAACAATACAGCTATCATACTATTACATATCTTAATGATTTTTAAGTTTTTTGTTACCAAAAGCTAGCTACCTCCTTTAGAGATAGGGAACCAACTGTATCGCGTAACGACCGTTAAACGATACACAAAAAATACCAGTCTAATACAGGTTAAAAACAC
>ERZ1674176.370-NODE-371-length-9008-cov-9.101419_pt1 | contig 9008 bp, 5 predicted proteins | sample MGYA00581288_ERZ1674176 | MGnify/ENA primary metagenome ERZ1674176 (study PRJEB41354, sample SAMEA4873327) | human saliva metagenome | biome: human-associated habitat [ENVO:00009003]; feature: mouth environment [ENVO:08000002]; material: saliva material...
GCAAAATAGAAAGCGTTTGCAAAAAGGTTGAGAAAGGTGTAAACTGGAGATATAAAAATCAAAAATAGTGCTATTTTGTCAAAAGTAGTGCAAAAACAAAGGAGATTTGCCATGAAAAAATGGTTGTTAAAACTCTCATTGGTAGCGATGACACTCTTACTCCTACCGATTCAAGCTGTTCAAGCCTGTTGCGGTTTTATCATTGGTCGCCAATTGACCAAGGATGGGACCACTCTCTTTGGTCGGACAGAAGACTACCCTTACTATCCAAATGGTGGAAAGCACAACAAAAACTTTGTAGTTGTTGATGCGAAGAACTATAAGGAAGGGGATCAACTGGAAGACGAATCTAATGGTTTTACCTATCCACATGCTGCCAGTGAAATGAAATACACAGCGACTTATGACTCTGCTCGTGGAGATGGTAGTAACGGTGCCTTTGGTGAACATGGATTTAACGAAGCCGGCGTCTCTATGACCTCAACTGTTACAGCAATTCCAAATAAAAAAGTCTTGAAGACTGACCCATTGACAGAAAAGGGAATTCCAGAAGCTGCTATGTTGGACGTGGTTTTACCACGCGTTAAGTCTGCTCGTGAAGGAGTTGAATTCCTAGCTAAAGTCATTGAAGAAAAAGGATCAGCAGAAGGGAATGTTGTCGTTTTTGCAGACCAAAAAGAAACTTGGTATATGGAAATTCTTTCTGGTCACCAATATGTAGCGGTAAAAGTCCCAGAAGACAAATATGCAGTCTTTGCAAATACCTACTACCTTGGTCATGTGGATTTGAATGACAAGGAAAATGTGATCGCTTCGAAAGATGTTGAAAAAGTAGCCAAAGAATCTGGTAACTACAAGACAGATAAAGACGGTAACTTCCATATTGCTAAATCTTATGGACCAGAAAAATATGCTGAAGGAGACCGTTCACGTACTTACGCAGGAATCACTCTTTTGGATCCAAAATCAAAAGTGACTTATGAAGATGATGAATACGAACTCTTCCGCTCACCAACAGATCCAAACAAGAAATTTACTTTGGAAGATGCCTTTGCTCTCCAACGCAACCGTTTTGAACATTTGAATGGTCGTTTTGTTCCAGACGATCAAATTGGTGTCAAGAAACAAGGGGATAATGGTAGCAATGATGCTGTTCGTAAAGACCAATACAAGTATGCTTTAGGAAACGAAAACGTCATCGATGCCCATGTTTACCAAATCAATCCAAACCTTCCAAAATCATTTGGTGGTACTTTATGGCTTGGTATGGGACCATCTCGGAACACTCCTTATGTTCCATTCTATGGTAATCTAAAAGATACTTACAAAGCCTTCAAACCTCAAACAGCAACTTATGATCCAAATTCATGGTATTGGACAGTATGGCACATTGACAACATGGCGATCAATAACCAAGATGTCTTTGGAAAATCAGTTCAAGATCACTGGAAAGCTCTTGAAAAACAATTGATTATTGAACAAGAAGCTAGTGATGCGAAATATAAAGCTTTGAAAGATAATCCGGAAGCTGCTAAAGCAGTAGAAGACGAAGTTACAGCAAATGCTCTTGCACTTTCTAAAAAACTATTTGAACACTTCAAATCTTATGAAGCAGATATGCATGCGCATTTGATTGAGTTAGGTCGTAAAGATGATCCATATCGTGCCTCTAAGCCGGATGATTACAAAGACCCAGAACCTGAAAAACCAGTTCAACCTGAGAAACCAGTAGAACCTGAAAAACCGGTTCAACCTGACAAACCGGTTCAACCTGACAAACCAGTAGAACCTGAAAAACCGGTTCAACCTGAGAAACCAGTAGAACCTGAGAAACCAGTTCAACCTGAAAAACCAGTACAGCCAGAAAAAACTCAGCCAATTCAAACCAAAGTCAATGAAGAAGGCAATCCAAATAACCGCTTCGGTTATGCAGCTACAAAAGATAAAGAATCTTATGTTTCTACTAAAGTTGAAACATTTGTGAAACCAGAAGCAAAAGCTCAAGATCCATCCGAAGCAGTTTCAGCTGGTAATGGTGGCAATGGGAACAATCGTTTTGGTTCATCTTTTGCGAAAGCAACTGTTGAAACTTTCCCAAATACAAATTATTCTTACAATGTTCATCCTTAAGCAATAAGAATAAAAAGTAAATTGGACCAAGTCCAATGAAACGAAAGAGGCCGGATTTTTATCCAGCCTCTTTTTTATAAAAAAAGACTGACCATTGTAAGGCAGCAAAGCTCTTACATGATATGGCCAGTCTCTTTTGTATTCTGTGGATTTGAAAATGATTAGTCTGCAGTTTGTTCAGATGCTTCTAATTTTTTTCCAAGGTCGATAATATATTGTTTGAGATCATCTTTGACTTGAGGGTGTTTCAAGGCATAGTCGATCGAAGTTTTCATGAAGCCGAATTTATCACCGACGTCGTAGCGTTGGCCTTTAAATTCACGGGCAAAGACTCGTTGGGTCTTATTGAGGGTGTCGATCGCATCCGTCAATTGAATTTCATTGCCAGCACCTGGTTCTTGATTTGCAAGAATATCAAAGATTTCAGGAGTCAAGAGGTAGCGTCCGATAATAGCGAGATCACTTGGAGCGTCCTCTGGGTTTGGTTTTTCGACAAAAGTTTCAACGCTATAAAGACCGTTAATGCCTTCGCCTTGAGGTGCAATCACACCGTAAGAAGAAACCTCTTCGTGAGGGACTTCCATCACAGCGATGGTTGACGCATGGGTTTCATCGTAGTCGTTCATCAATTGTTTGGTCAATGGCAAGGCATCATCATTAGTGATGTCCATCAGGTCATCTCCCAACATAACGACAAAAGGCTCGTTTCCAACAAAGGCTTTGGCTTGAAGAACAGCGTCCCCTAAACCTCGAGGGTGACTTTGGCGGATGAAATGAAGATTGATCGCTGTTGTATCATTGACCAACTTGAGTAAGTCAGTCTTGCCTTTTTGCTCGAGGTTGTATTCCAATTCGAAGTTAGAATCGAAATGGTCTTCGATCGAACGTTTGGCCTTCCCTGTTACGACAAGGATTTCCTCAATCCCAGATTTCAGAGCCTCTTCGACGATAAATTGGATCGTAGGTTTGTCAACGATTGGCAACATTTCCTTTGCCAAAGCTTTGGTAGCTGGGAGGAAGCGTGTCCCCAAACCAGCCGCAGGAATGACTGCTTTTCTAACTTTAGTCATATAGTTTCCTTTCTAAAAGGTAGGATTGATGTTAGGGTGGTTGACTTATTTCCACTCATTTTCTTCTTTAAATTCATTGCTCATCATGTGGTGGATGGCTTCGCGGATATCTTTTCCTTCATAGATGACTTGGTAAATGGCTTGTGTAATCGGCATGTAGACATCCAATTCTTGGGCCAGTTCGTGGGCGACTTTGGTCGTAGAGATCCCTTCAATGATCATACCCATGTTGGCTTCGATATCTTCCAATTTTTCGCCACGTCCGAGAGCATCCCCAGCTCGCCAGTTGCGGGAATGGACAGAAGTTCCGGTAACGATCAAGTCACCAACCCCAGACAAACCACTGTAAGTCAATGGGCTAGCTCCGAGCTTAACACCAAGGCGCGTGATTTCAGCGAGACCGCGCGTGATGATGGCTGCTTTGGCATTGTCACCATAACCAAGACCGTGCAGGGCCCCAGCTCCGACCGCGATGATATTCTTCAAGGCTCCAGCAGTTTCCACTCCGATAACATCTGTATTGGTATAGAGGCGGAAGTAGTGATTGCTAAAGAGTTCTTGAACATAGCGTGCAGCTTCTAAATCTTTTGAGGCTGCTGTAATGAGGGTGATGTCCCGTACGATGGTTTCTTCCGCGTGACTCGGTCCAGAAACGACCACTACCTCACTGCGAAGAGAGGCAGGGATTTCTTCTTCGAGGATTTGAGAAATTCGATCGTGTGTACCAGGTTCTAGCCCTTTAGAAGCATGCATGACTGTTACAGGGTGATCCAGTGTTTCAGCGACTTGTTTCGCCACCAAACGGGTCACCTTTGTAGGAACGACAAAGAGGATAGCGTCCACACCGTCCAAAGCTGCTTTCAAATCAGTCGTAGCAGTGATGTCTTCGCTAATAACGATATCTTTGAAATAGCGTTGATTGGTATGAGCGGTATTGATTTCATCGATTTGTTCTTGGATATTTCCCCAGAGACGGACTTCATGGCCGTTATCATTGAGGACTTGTGAAAGGGCTGTTCCCCATGAACCAGGACCCAATACTGCAACGGTTTGTTTTTCCATTGTATCTTCCATTTCTATGTCTATTTTTCAACAAGGCTAGAAATCTAGCGCTTGCGCCTTCGAAACGGCCTAATGTGTGCCTTGAAGGACGATTCTATTTTCCTCTCTATTTTAACATAATATAGGTAAAAAAACTTGTATGATCATCAATTGTTTTGTGAGGAAGGTGAGGGTGATAAATAAAATCTATCACGGTTTTAAAAAATACATATTAGACACTATCACTAATGGGTGGTAACATAAGTATTAGTAAAAATGAAGGAGGAATGAATATGTGCAGAACAATTGTTGGAGTATCCGCTAATCTCTGTCCGGTGGACCCGGAAGGGAAAAACCTTCATTCCTCTGTATCTAGTCAGTTTGCGGAAGGGATTCGTCAAGCAGGTGGACTTCCAATGGTCATCCCGATGGGGGATCCTTCCTTAGTTAAGGACTATGTTGAAACGATTGACAAATTGATCTTAAGTGGAGGCCAAAATGTCGATCCTAGTCTCTATGGCGAAGAAAAAACCATCGAGAGCGATGATTACAATATCGAACGCGATCAATTTGAGCTTGCCCTACTGAAGGAAGCAGTACGCCAAAACAAACCGGTTCTAGGAATCTGCCGTGGGGTTCAGTTGATCAATGTGGCTTTTGGAGGAACACTCAACCAAGAGATCGAAGGGCATTGGCAAGGACTTCCGTTTGGGACTTCCCATTCTATCCAGACTAAAAAAGGCAGTGTGGTGGAACAACTCTTTGGTCAGGCCAGTCGGATTAATTCTGTGCACCGCCAAAGTATCAAGGATCTTGCACCGAATTTCCGTGCGACCGCCTTTGATCCGCGCGATCACACCATCGAAGCCATTGAAGCTGTAGATGGTCATCGCATTATGGGCTTGCAGTGGCATCCAGAATACTTGGTCAATGAAGAAAAAGGGAATTTAGAACTCTTCCGCTATTTATTACAGGAATTATAAGAAAAAGAGAGGTTGAACTGGTATCAATCTCTCTTTTGGTATGGTTATTACTATCTAGAAATAGTAAGGGTTTTGTGCTAGAATAGGAACTACAATTGGGAGGTATTGATAGAAATGAAACTTGCTAAGACAATGAACCTTAACTATTTATGGTTGCTTCTAGGTTCTTATTTTGTGGCCATGATGGTCAATCTATTGAGTTTTTCAACAAAGGAATTGTTTCTAGAACTGGGTAAAGTGGGATGGGGCCATACAGTACTTGCTTTGCTCATTAGTTATCCTATTCTCTGGTTTTTGACGGAGAGCAAGAAGTATATCTGCATACAAAAATTGAATATCTGGTTCGTGGCAGGTATTCTATTTATTTCTATTCTGAAAAGTCCGAGCCTCTTTATGTCATTGGGCTTAGTTTTGCTTTCACTGGTCTTGTTTCTATATTTTTATTTAGGAAAAGAAACAATCGCTTATATCTTCTTAGCGGTAGATGTCTTGTCTTTTCCGAAATTGTTGCTACAAACCAGTGCCAATCTTCAAGATAAGGAACTGGGGATCTTTACGTTTACGATTTCTGAATCGAAGTTGCCTACTTTGATTTGGCCAGTATTAGTAGCCGTTATCGTTGCCGTCCTGATCGGTTTCGTTCTCCCCAAGGTTTCTTTGGCTAAAGTTAATGAAACCTGGGTTCGAAGACTCACCGTGGTGACATTGATCAGTGGTATTTTCTACGTGCTCTATCTATCGGTTGTGGCCTATTATAAGATTAAAGCCAATGCGGTGTCTTCTTTTGATATTGGAATCTTTTCACAGATGTTTGAGAGAATGAGACATGATTTTTCGCAAGTTACCACCCTTGAAAGAGATAGGGCCTTATCGCATTTTGGGGTCCATATTTCTCCTATTTATTATTTGATCTTGCCCTTTTATATGCTATTTCCTTATGTGGAAACGTTAGATATCGCTCAAACAGTGATTGTATTTTCAGCAGTTATCCCGCTTTGTTTGATTCTAAAGAAAATACAATTGCCAAAAGTCATGACGCCGCTCGTGCTTGCCCTCTTTTTTGTGACTCCGGTCATGACAACGAGTGGTGGATTCCATTTGCATGAAAATTGTTTTTTGCCTCCATTGATACTTTGGTTGTTCTACAGCCTGATTTCTCAGTGGCGTGGAAGAACTATCTTGTTCACCTTGTTGCTCCTTTTTGTAAAAGAGGATGCCTTTGTCTACGTGCTGTCCTTAGGACTTTATTTTGCGTTTCAACATCGTTTTACCTTTGAGGCCAAGTTTAAAAAGTGGTTGTATCTCAGCCTGTTTGCCTTACCGATACTTTATTTTGCATTTGCCATGTTCCTCTTAGCAAGATATGGTGAGGGAGCTATGGTTTCTCGATACAATAATCTATTATTGACTGGGGAAAATGGTCTCCTGATGGTTGTGAAAAATGTAGTCCTAAATCCGCTTTATGTTTTGGGAAGTCTATTTACAGCGAAACGACTTGGCTACCTCTTTTTGGTCCTATTTCCTTTTAGCTTTTTACCACTGATTCAGCGACGTTGGTCTACCTATTTTCTGATGTTGCCCCTTTTTCTCATTAATTTATTGATGGATTGGCCTTACCAATATGATATTGGTTTTCAGTATAGCTATGGTTCGGTCACGCTTCTGTTTTTGATGGCTTTATTGTCTATCGATCAATTAAGCAAGAACCAGTTGGCATCAGATAATGTTTTGGTGGCTCTACTAGCTTCTTCCATCATTTTTTCAAGCGCCATTCTATATAGTTTTACGCATAGCTGGAATTTTGAAATCCAATACTATCAAACACGTAAAGACTATTTTGATGGGCTCGAAAAGACCCTGCAGGCCATCCCTAAAGATAAAGCGGTCTTAGCAGCAGGTGGCTATACGCCGAGTCTTCGCAGCCATGAAAAATTGTATGATATTTTCTACCATAATGACAAAAAGCTTGATTCTAAGATTGACATAGTGGTAGTTCCAAGGGAAATGCAAGAGGAAAAAAATGGCTATTCTGAAACAGCCACTCTAAATCTCTATAAAGAATCAGGGTATAAAGAAAGCAACTTATCTACAAAAGATGTGCTGATTTTGGAAAAATAACTGTTTGAAAGAGGAAGAGTTACTTAAAAAAATTCACAAGCCAAATAGCCCTTAAATATACAAAAGATGGTTTTTTTGTTTAATAATCTTGACTTTCTCACTATGTTTTGCTATATTATATGCGTTGATTTATAAAAAATCAGCCTAGAAAGGGAGAAAAAATGAAAAAGTTAGCAGTTTTTCTGTCAATAGTCTGTTCGCTATTGATTGTGTCTTTGACACTTTTTTCTAAAACTGTACAGGCGGAAACGTCTAAAAAAGTCGATGTCATCACGGAGATCAAGATCCAAAATAGCAAAGGTGAAGAATTAGCAACCGGTCTAGGTCGTTATGACACTTTCCGTCTGAATGCAAAATTTGCTTTAGAAGGAAAAAATGTTAAAGCAGGGGATACAACTGAAGTCACTATCGATGGACCAATCGATATCAAGTCTCAGGATTTTGAAATCAACGATACAATCACTGGTAAAAAGATTGCCGATGCAAAAGTTGATGCAAAAACTGGTAAGATTGTCTTGACATTCACAGATTTCGCTCAAACGAAAAATGACGTTTCAGGTTCATTCTTCTTCTACGCTGGTGTTAACAAAGATAAATTCCCAAATGATGGTGAAGTTCCTGTTAAGGTTTCTGTTAACGGTAATGTAAAATTCAACGGTAAAGTAACAAGTACAACAGTTGGTGAAGGTAAACGTTACACAATCATCAAATCTGGTTGGGATAATGGAGATCACAAAAACCTTGGATTCCGTATCTCTGTAAACAGAACTAACGAAGCAATCAACAATGCAGTCCTTTCAGATTCAATAACATCAGCAGGGGTTACCTACAAAGCTGGCAGTTTCAAAATCTTCAAAGGTACTTGGGTATATAGTGGTGGTAAATGGACGCTTACAAATAAACAAGACGTTACTGCTAACTATACAGTAAATGCTACTGATACAACATTCTCTATCAACCTTGGGAATATTTCTGCTAACGATCACTTTGCAGTAGAATATGAAGCAGTTGCTAACTATGAAACTGTTGACGGCGAACAAATTAAGAATACAGCGACTATCGCAGGTGACAACAAAAAACCTTACGACTCAAACAGTAAAGTAGATATTCAAATCGCTGGTGGTGAAGGTATCGGTTACGAATTCAGTATCAAGGTCACTAAGGTAGACGAGCAAAACGGACCTCTTAAAGGTGCAAAATTCCAAGTTGTTCGTCAAGCAACTGGTGAAGTTATTGGTGAATTCGAATCAGATGCGAACGGTGAATTTACTGTTAAAAACATCTTGCGTGACAAATATATCATCAAAGAAATTTCAGCTCCAGAAGGTTATGACTTGGCGGCAGATACTGTTGTGGAAGCTGGAGAATTTAAAACACCAAAAGCTCCAGTAGAGAAGACGATTGTAGACCAAAAGACAACGACTACAACAACCACCACAACGACAACCACCACGACTACAACAACCACCACAACGACTACTGCAGAGCCAACGACCACAACAACGACTACTGCAGAGCCAACAACCACAACAACAACTACTGCAGAGCCAACGACCACGACAACGACTACTGCAGAGCCAACAACGACAACAACGACGACTACTGCAGAGCCAACGACAACAACGACGACTACTGCAGAGCCAACGACAACAACGACGACTACTGC
>ERZ1674176.372-NODE-373-length-8993-cov-6.493287_pt1 | contig 8993 bp, 3 predicted proteins | sample MGYA00581288_ERZ1674176 | MGnify/ENA primary metagenome ERZ1674176 (study PRJEB41354, sample SAMEA4873327) | human saliva metagenome | biome: human-associated habitat [ENVO:00009003]; feature: mouth environment [ENVO:08000002]; material: saliva material...
GCAAAATTAAAACGCTTACATATTCACCTAGCTTCATTATAATCCTTTTTTAAGAATAAACAACAGAAACTAACGGAATTATCAAAAATGTTAAAGAACTGACATAAAAGATTCTATATTTAGTTTCGTTAGTCAAATAAGAATTCACCTGTGTAAATCATTTATATTTTTAATTTTTGTTCCTCATAGACAGGACCTGGTCTTAGTCAGATGAAAAACTAGAGTCTTTCTATCTAAAATTTTCTTTTCAGAATTGTCTTTTTAGGGTCTACCTCTCTCATAGTTTTGCTATCTCTTAAGCTTATTTGAAGCTTGCTTTAATGTTCAAAAGCCTTTAAGGATAAGTGTTTGAAGGTGTTTGAGAATCAAAAACTTTCTATTTAAGACTTTACATGAAGTGTAAGGTCTCATTTTCGCTAATCAAAGTTAATATAACTGAGCGCATGGCAGAGATTTATGAAAAGAAGATGACTTTTTCCTATTTGTAATTTGTCTGAATATATCATAGAGTAGAGTCAACAACAGAAAAAGGATGATTGATATAGATGGAAAATAAGGTACGTTTTAAACTACACAAGGTTAAGAAAAACTGGGTAACTATCGGGGTGACCACTCTCTCAATGGTTGCCTTGGCAGGTGGAAGCCTCCTAGCTCAAGGAAAAGTAGAGGCCGATGAGACGAGCGCACCTAACGGTGACGGCTTGCAGCAACTGAGTGAGGATGGGACTGCCAGTCTAGTGATGACAACAACTGTTACTGAGCAAGCTAGTGCGCAAGCAAGTGTGTCAGCAATAGAAACAGTTGGAACAAACTCACAGGTGGTGACAAGTGTGGTCAGCCGAGAGACAACTGCTCAAGTACAAACTAGTCCAGTTGCCAGTCGGGAAGTGGCAGTTTCTTCGCAAACTCAAGCTAGTGCCCAAGAGACACAGACTACGGAACAGGCCTCACAAGGTCAGACATCAACTCAAGTAGCTGGGCAAACAAGTACTCAGTCCACTCCTAGAGTCTTGACCAATGCTGCACCAGCAATCGCCACACGCGCTGCTGACAGCACTATTCGTATCAATGCCAACCGCAACACTAACATCACGATTACGGCCAGCGGTACGACACCAAATGTAACCATTATCACAGGGCCAAACACTCCTAAGCCAAACGTGACGGTGACAAGTCCAAATGGCACAAGACCAAATGTGACCATTGTAACGCAGCCAAATCAACCAAACAAACCTGTTCAACCGAGTCAACCGTCTCAACCTAATAAGCCAGTCCAACCAAGTCAGCCAAGTCTTGACTATAAACCAGTAGCTTCCAACTTGAAGACTATTGATGGCAAGCAGTATTATGTTGAAAATGGCGTTGTGAAAAAGAACACAGCGATTGAACTTGATGGTCGTCTTTATTATTTCGATGAGACTGGGGCTATGGTGGATCAAAGTAAACCTTTGTATCGTGCCGATGCCATTCCAAATAACTCTATCTATGCGGTTTATAACCAGGCCTACGACACGTCAAGCAAGAGTTTTGAACACTTGGACAATTTCTTGACGGCTGATAGCTGGTATCGTCCAAAACAGATCTTGAAGGACGGGAAAAATTGGACAGCTTCAACTGAGAAAGATTATCGTCCCCTTTTGATGACTTGGTGGCCAGACAAGGTGACACAAGTCAACTACCTCAACTATATGAGTCAACAAGGCTTTAGTGATAAGACCTATACGACCGACATGATGAGCTATGACTTGGCAGCTGCTGCCGAAACGGTTCAACGAGGAATCGAGGAACGTATTGGTCGCGAGGGCAATACCACTTGGCTTCGCCAGTTGATGTCAGATTTCATCAAAACACAGCCTGGCTGGAACTCTGAGAGTGAGGACAATCTCTTAGTTGGTAAAGATCACTTGCAAGGAGGAGCACTGACTTTCCTCAATAATAGTACGACAAGTCATGCCAATTCAGACTTCCGCCTCATGAACCGCACACCGACTAACCAAACGGGGACACGCAAATATCATATTGACCGTTCAAATGGTGGTTACGAGTTGCTCTTGGCAAACGATATCGACAACTCTAACCCAGCTGTTCAGGCTGAACAACTAAACTGGCTCCACTACATCATGAACATTGGGTCTATCCTTGGCAATGATCCAAGTGCCAACTTTGACGGTGTTCGTATCGATGCGGTGGACAATGTGGATGCGGACCTCTTGCAGATTGCTTCTGATTACTTCAAGGAAAAATACCGTGTCGCAGATAATGAAGCAAATGCCATTGCTCATTTGTCAATCCTTGAAGCTTGGTCATACAACGACCACCAATACAACAAGGATACCAAGGGTGCTCAGTTGTCCATTGACAATCCCCTACGTGAAATGCTTTTGACAACTTTCTTGCGTAAGAGCAATTACCGTGGTAGCTTGGAGCGCGTGATTACTAACTCTCTTAACAACCGTTCAAGTGAGCAGAAACACACGCCACGTGATGCCAATTATATTTTCGTGCGTGCCCATGATAGTGAAGTGCAAGCTGTTTTGGCTAATATCATCAGCAAGCAGATTAATCCAAAAACAGATGGTTTCACCTTCACTATGGATGAGCTCAAACAGGCCTTCGAAATCTACAATGTGGACATGCGCAAGGCTGATAAAAAGTACACCCAGTACAATATTCCAGCTGCCTATGCCACAATGTTGACCAACAAGGACAGTATCACTCGTGTTTACTACGGTGACCTCTTTACCGATGATGGCCAATACATGGCTGAAAAATCACCGTACTATAATGCCATCGATGCCCTGCTCCGTGCTCGCATCAAATATGTAGCAGGTGGTCAAGACATGAAGGTCACTAAGCTTAATGGCTATGAAATCATGTCATCTGTGCGTTATGGTAAGGGGGCAGAAGAAGCTAACCAGCTTGGTACTGCTGAAACACGTAACCAAGGAATGCTCGTCCTTACAGCCAACCGTCCAGATATGAAGTTGGGAACAAATGACCGTTTGGTAGTCAATATGGGAGCTGCCCACAAAAATCAGGCTTACCGTCCATTGCTTCTCAGCAAATCTACAGGACTTGCGACCTACCTCAAGGATTCTGATGTGCCAGCTGGATTGGTTCGCTATACGGATAATCAAGGGAACTTGACCTTCACGGCAGACGATATTACTGGTCATTCAACCGTTGAAGTTTCGGGTTATTTGGCAGTTTGGGTGCCAGTGGGTGCTTCTGAAAACCAAGATGCTCGCACCAAGGCTTCGACAACCAAGAAGGGTGAGCAGGTCTTTGAATCATCAGCAGCTCTTGACTCACAAGTCATTTACGAAGGTTTCTCAAACTTCCAAGATTTTGTTAAGACACCAAGTCAGTACACCAACCGTGTCATTGCTCAAAATGCCAAACGCTTCAAAGAGTGGGGAATCACTTCCTTTGAATTTGCGCCACAATACGTGTCTAGCCAAGACGGCACTTTCTTGGATTCTATCATTGAAAATGGTTACGCCTTTGAGGACCGTTACGATATTGCCATGAGTAAGAACAACAAATACGGTTCACTCAAAGACCTCATGGATGCCCTTCGCGCCCTTCACGCAGAAGGTATCTCAGCCATTGCTGACTGGGTTCCAGATCAAATTTACAATCTCCCTGGAAAAGAAGTGGTAACAGCTTCACGTACCAACAGCTACGGCACACCACGTCCAAATGCTGAAATCTATAACAGCCTCTACGCAGCAAAAACACGTACCTTTGGAAATGACTTCCAAGGCAAGTACGGTGGTGCCTTCCTCGATGAATTGAAGACGAAATACCCAGCTATCTTTGAGCGCGTGCAGATTTCAAACGGCCGTAAATTGACAACCAATGAGAAAATCACGCAATGGTCAGCCAAGTATTTCAATGGAAGCAATATCCAAGGCACAGGAGCTCGCTATGTCTTGCAAGATAACGCCACAAACCAATACTTCAGCCTGAAAGCAGGTCAAACCTTCCTTCCTAAACAAATGACAGAAATCACAGCAAGTGGTTTCCGTAGGGTGGGAGATAAGGTTCAATACCTCTCAACGAGTGGTTACCTTGCCAAGAATACCTTCATTCAAATCGGTGCCAACCAGTGGTATTACTTTGATAAGAACGGCAACATGGTCACAGGTGAACAGGTCATTGATGGCAAGAAATACTTCTTCCTAGACAATGGTCTCCAGCTACGTCATGTCCTTCGCCAAGGCAGTGATGGTCACGTCTATTACTACGATCCTAAAGGGGTTCAGGCCTTTAACGGATTCTACGACTTTGCGGGTCCTCGCCAAGATGTTCGCTATTTTGATGGCAACGGTCAAATGTATCGTGGCCTCCACGACATGTATGGCACAACCTTCTATTTTGATGAAAAGACAGGTATTCAAGCCAAAGACAAGTTCATCCGCTTTGCGGACGGTCGCACGCGTTACTTCATTCCAGATACAGGAAATCTCGCAGTCAACCGTTTTGCGCAAAATCCTGAAAACAAGGCTTGGTATTTCCTCGATAGCAACGGTTATGCCGTGACAGGTCTTCAAACGATTAACGGTAAGCAGTATTACTTTGACAATGAAGGACGTCAGGTTAAGGGACACTTTGTCACTATCAATAACCAACGTTACTTCCTTGATGGCGATAGCGGTGAAATTGCTCGTTCACGCTTTGTGACGGAAAACAACAAGTGGTACTATGTCGATGGCAATGGTAAGCTGGTTAAAGGCGCTCAAGTTATCAATGGTAATCACTACTATTTCAACAATGATTATAGCCAAGTCAAGGGTGCCTGGGCTAACGGCCGTTACTATGATGGTGACTCAGGTCAGGCCGTAACCAACCGCTTTGTCCAAGTCGGTGCCAACCAATGGGCTTACCTCAACCAAAATGGTCAAAAGGTAGTCGGTCTCCAGCATATCAATGGTAAACTTTACTACTTTGAAGGCAACGGTGTCCAAGCTAAAGGGAAACTTCTGACTTACAGAGGTAAGAAATACTACTTTGATGCCAATAGTGGTGAAGCCGTAACCAATCGCTTTATCCAAATTTCTCGTGGTGTTTGGTATTACTTTAACGCCTCAGGCCAAGCCGTAACAGGTGAGCAAGTCATCAACGGTCAACACCTCTACTTTGACGCTTCTGGCCGTCAGGTCAAAGGCCGTTACGTCTGGGTTAAAGGCCAACGTCGTTACTATGACGCCAATACTGGAGCTTGGGTCAGAAAACGATAATTAGGCAGGAAAAATGTATTTTGGAGACTATCCCAGAAGCTTATAGATTGAAAATCAGTAGCTTTCCACATAATTTCAAAACTTTTAAGTACTTGAAGTATTTTCCTTCAAGTACTTTTCTTTTATCATTTTCCCTAGAAATGTCTAGTGGATTGTAAGTAAACAATGAGTTTGATTAATAGAATCGTCAATAAACTACTTACTTTCGTTTTAAACTATACTCAGTCTTTAATGAGGGAGGCGTTAAAATTGCTAAAAGTTGCGATTTCTGTGTGAATTTAAGAAAATCCGAACGTTTTTTTGGTAACGTTTTCTAACATATAAATGCTATAGGCATATATCTTAGGCTTGTTTCTTCAAATGGATTATGGGTAGAAGGTTAGTCTTATGAGACTAGGGTTATGCATCTGTAATTGTATTCGTTTCCAAAATCCCTTAACATAGAATAGAGAAATAAAGTTATATTGAAAGGTGTATGTTATGGAAAAGAAAGTTGGATTTAAGTTGCACAAGGTCAAGAAAAACTGGGTGACTATTGGAGTTAGTACGCTGTCGATGGTTGCACTTGCTGGTGGAGCCCTTTTGGCAGACCAATCTGCACAAGCAGATGAAGTATCACTTCCTAATGGTGACGGTTTTGAACAAACGGATGCTGGGATTGAATCAAGTGCATCATTGATTAATGAAAGCTATTCACCAACCTTGACAGAAGATGCTACTTATGTGTCAGCAGTGCCATCTAACTATGGAAGTCAAACAAGCTCAGGCTACGAGTCTTCATCATCTGCCTCAACAGGAGGGTCATCTCAGACTGTGGTAGGTGGTGGATCTGGTCAAGTCAGTTCGTCACAATCTTCTCAAGTCGTAGGAACACAAAACTCTAATTCATCACAAACGGGTTCTGCTTACCAATCAAGTAGCAGCTCAGCATCAGTAAGTGCTAGTGCGTCAAGTTCGTCAAGCTCATCAAGTTCAGCTTGGTATTCTTACTCGTCGTCATCATCATGGTCATCATCATCGTCAGCTAGCGGTTTTGCGACAATTACGACGAGTTCGTCTAACTCAAACGGCATTCATTGGAATGGTGGTCGAAATACGACTATCACCATCACGGCCTCAGGAACTACGCCGAATGTGACTATCGTTTCGAATTCTAATAAACTGTTTCCAAACATATCAGTAGGGCATTCGAATGGTTCAAATGCTAATGTTACTATCATTTCACAAGGTAACCAGCAAAATAACTCAGGTTACCAAATCATCACAGGTGAGACTAAACCAAGTGTTGATTCAAACAATGCCAAGTCTTCATTTGTCCGTGTAGGTGAAAATCAATGGTATTATTATGATCAATATGGTCAAAAGGTCAAAGGCGAAAAGGTTATCGATGGTAAGGCTTATTACTTCCTTGAAAATGGTCTTCAAGCTCGTGACTCACTTGTTAAAGGTAGCGATGGCTACACTTATTACTACGATAAAAATGGTGTGAAAGCTATCAACGGCTTTTACGATTTTGCAGGTTATCGTAAGGATGTACGCTATTTCGATTGTTATGGTCACATGGCTACTGGTCTCCTTGAAATGGGTAGCACAACCTTCTACTTTGATACACAAACAGGTATCCAAGCTAAAGACAAATTTATTCGCTTCTCAGATGGCCGTATCCGTTACTTCATCCCTGATACTGGTAATATGGCTGTAAATACCTTTGTTCAAAATAAAGAAAACCAAGCTTGGTACTACCTTGATGAACATGGTTACGCTGTTACAGGTAAACGTATCATCAACGGTAAGGAATACTGCTTTGACTCAGAAGGCCGTCAAATCAAAGGTCAGATGATGCAACAAGGCAACAAGCAATACTACATTTCTGCCCAAACAGGTGAAATGGCTGTGTCACGCTTTATCTTTGAAAACAACAACTGGTATTATGCGGATGCTTTTGGTTGCCTCGTTCAAGGTGCAAAAGTGATTGATGGTAAACTCTATTACTTCAATAAAGATCACAGCCAATTAAAAGGTGGCTGGGCTGAAGGACGCTATTATGATGCCGTTACTGGCCAAGCAGTCATCAACCAATTCATTCAAATCGCGGCTAACCAATGGGCTTACCTTAACCAAGATGGTCACAAAGTGACAGGTCTTCAAAACATTAACAATAAAGTTTACTACTTTGGCAGCAATGGTGCTCAAGTCAAAGGTAAATTGCTCACTGTCCAAGGTAAGAAATGCTACTTTGATGCCCACACAGGTGAGCAGGTTGCCAACCGTCTTGTCGAAGTGACACGTGGCTGCTGGTATTATTTCAACGCATCTGGTCAAGCAGTGACAGGACAACAGGTTGTCAATGGTAAACACCTTTATTTTGACGCTTCAGGTCGTCAAGTGAAAGGTCGCCATGTTTATGTTGGTGGTAAACGTCTCTTTTGTGATGCCAGAACTGGTGAATTGCGACGTGGTCGTTAATATTAATATGATTTAAGAATCTAGAGAACTTTTTTCCCTTTCCAATTTCAATTATTAATTTTTCCTATTAAATCTCCAGGTTATTAAATCATTCAAGAGTCTGAGACAAAAAGTTCTCAGTCACAAAAAAGCTAGAGATTTCCAATTGTGGAACTCTAGCTTTTTAATTTTGAGTTGTTCTCTTATTGTATTTTAGGAGGTTATTGGCCATGAGAACCAATCCCATGTCAATTTTAACCTGCCGCTTGCCTCTTAGATTACACCGACAACCTTTTCGATGGTGAAAACGATGTGGTCTTGAGGTAAGACGCAAGCAAGTTCTAGTGGTAAAGTTGTTTGATTTGTGTTATAGCGAATGTGCATGGGATGGCCTTTCTAAATGGTTTTTTGGCCAATTCTATTTCACCAAGTCTATCACAATCATGCAAAAAGCATCGGCATAAAACCGTTGCTTTTTGGAGCTAAAGGACTTTTGTCCCAGACTCTTTATCCCACGACGATAACGATAATGCCTTCAAATACGACAAGAAGAAGTGTTAGTAAATTTTGTTTTTTCATGTGATAATCCTCACTTTTGTTTTTCTTTATTGTATGATATGATGCAAGTAAATGAAAAATATTCCCATATATGCGTGATGGAGGTGTAGTATGAAAAAATTTGGAGAAATTTTTAAAAAGTTTCGAGAATCGAGAGGATTACGATTAAAAGACGTCGCAAAGGCTGGTATATCAACGTCTCAGCTATCTCGATTTGAGAAAGGAGAAACAGATTTAACGATTTCAAAGTTCATGTTTATTTTAGATGAAATCAATATGCCAATAGATGAATTTATGTATGCGGTCCATGATTTTCATAGAGATGAGTTAAACGAACTGTTATCGAAAGTACGTCATTTTGTGTCAACACGTGACGTAGAAGGTATGAAAAAATTACTTTATTCTCAGATGGAACTGGAAGATAGGCGAGAAAAATTTCATCAAATCAATATTATTTTATTGAAAATTCGTCTACAGGGTTTATCAGGAGAAACTTACTATACAAAGGATGATTTGACATATTTAACAGATTATCTCTTTAGTGTAGAATACTGGGGGTACTATGAGTTATTGATTTTCTCGAATACTTTAGATGTATTAAATCATGATGTTTTCATGGTCTTAGCAAGAGAAATGTATAGGCGTTCTGATTTTTACAAAGAAATTCCAAACAACAGACGATTAATTTCAACGATGCTTTTAAATGGATATATTACATGTGTTGAAAGAGAAAAATTTATGGATGCT
>ERZ1674176.378-NODE-380-length-8932-cov-11.930269_pt1 | contig 8932 bp, 9 predicted proteins | sample MGYA00581288_ERZ1674176 | MGnify/ENA primary metagenome ERZ1674176 (study PRJEB41354, sample SAMEA4873327) | human saliva metagenome | biome: human-associated habitat [ENVO:00009003]; feature: mouth environment [ENVO:08000002]; material: saliva material...
ATTATAGCATATTTTGTAGTCAATCTTTTTCTCTTCTCTAAAGAAAAAACACACCTTTTTTTGAGAAATAAAATTCAAGGACTGGAGATGATAGACCAGTCCTTGAGAACTTATTGTTTCGATTAAGCTTTGACTTCGATGATCGCATCACCCTTCGCAACAGATCCAGTTGCAACAGGTGTGACAGAAGCAAAGTCAGTTGTGTTAGTGACGATCACCATAGTTGTGTCTTCCAGACCAGCTGCGGCAATTTTCGCTGCATCAAATGTACCAAGGACATCACCAGCTTTGACTTTATCGCCTTGAGCTACTTTTTGATCAAATCCTTCACCGTTCATTGATACTGTATCAATCCCAACGTGGATCAAGATTTCAGCACCATTAGCTGTCTTCAAACCGTAAGCATGACCAGTCGCAAAAGCAATGGTTACTTCAGCATCTGCTGGTGCATAGACAACGCCTTCAGTTGGTTTGATGGCAATTCCTTGTCCCATCGCTCCACTTGAGAAGACAGGATCATTCACATCAGCAAGAGCTACTGTACTACCAACGATAGGAGAGATGATCGTTTCGTCTTGAAGTGCTACTGGGATATTACCAGTTGTTTCTTCTTCAATAATAGCTTCTGCTTCTTCGTTCTCCTGTTCAGTTTTTTCATCTTCATACCCAAACATGTATGTCAAACCGAAACTTAGGGCAGTTGTAAATACAACCATAAACACATATTTAAGCAATTGACCATTAACGTATAAGAGCGCACCTGGAATAATTGTGATTCCAAAACTTGTACCAGCTAGTCCCATGAAGTTTGCAAGCCAACCACCAACAGCACCAGCACCAAGACCAATTACAAATGGTTTTACATAGCGCAAGTTTACACCAAAAATAGCCGGTTCAGTAATACCTAATCCTGCAGAAAGTGCAGCTGGGAAAGCAAGAGCTTTTAATTTTTTTGATTTTGTCTTCACACCAACAGCTAATGTTGCACCAGCTTGTGCAGTCATTGCAGCTGTAATGATAGCATTAAAAGCATCTTTACCGGTTTGAGATACAAGTTGAGCTTCAAGTAGGTTAAAGATGTGGTGAACACCTGTTACAACAATCAATTGGTGAACTCCACCAAGAATCAAACCTGCTAAACCAAATGGTAAACCAAGAAGGAATTTAGTAGCTCCAAGAACATATTCTTCTACAATATGGAAAACTGGTCCAATAGCAAATAGGCCCAAAACTGACATTACAAGGAAAGTAAGGAATGGAACTAAGAGCAAATCAAGTACATCCGGAATTTTCTTATGCAACCATTTTTCAAATTTAGCACCAAATAGACCTACGAAAAAGGCAGGAAGAACAGAATTTTGATATCCCACAACAGGAATAAAGCCTAAGAAATAAATTGGATGGGCTTTAGTTGCTACTACACTTCCAGTGAATTTCAATTGACCTAAAACATTCATAGCATCGATTTGACCTAGAATATCTTTTGATGGATCAACTGCAAATTTTGTTGCTTGGCTCGCTACATCCCAAGCATTTGGAAGTGCCGAGTTTACCATCATCAGACCAAGCACCAGCCCAATTATTGGATTTCCACCGAATACACGGAATGCTGACCAACAAATTAGGGCAGGGAAAAATGCAAAAGCTGTATCAGTTAAGACAACAGTATAAGTATAGAAATTTGTTGCTTTAAATGCATCTGCTGTGGTTCCAAACAAAGACAATACCTGATCCTGCGCAATCGCACCGCGAATACCCATAAATAAACCAGTAGCTACAATTGCTGGCAAAATTGGGACAAATACGTCTCCGAAAGTACGAATCGCACGCTGGAACCAGTTCCCTTGTTTTGCAGCTTCTGCTTTCATTTCGTCTTTTGATGAAGTTGGCAAACCTAGAGCTACTACCTCATCATAAATCTTATTTACAGTACCAGTACCAAAGATGATTTGGTATTGACCTGAGTTAAAGAAAGCACCTTGTACTTTTTCGATATTCTCAACAACATCTTTGTTGATTTTTGATTCATCTTTTACCATCACGCGAAGACGAGTCGCACAGTGAGCAACACTGCTAACGTTCTCAACCCCACCGATTGCATCGATGACCTGCTTTGCAATTTCTGTATTTGACATTTTGCAAAAATCTCCTTATTTTTTTGTAATGTAAACGGTTCACCCGTCTCTACGTTTTAATTGTACCACGTATTGAAAATATGTCAACCGTTTTGCAGGATTTTTTTGAAACTTTTTTGGACTTTTTGACACCTTTTGACAGTATGAAACTATTTTCACTTCAATAGAGGCCTGGAGCACTGTGTTTGTCTCTTTAAAGCTACTCTTTATTTTCATTTTCTTTCATTTTTTCATGGGTTTTCAACTTCTCCTCTTTTCTTAGAGCCGCAAAATAGATGTCAAGCGTTTGACATTTTTTGCCATTTTTTTCATTTATCGCTTGCATTTTTAATAGGAAATCGGTACTATGGAAGTAAGAAAAAATTCGGAGGAATAAAATGGAATGGACAACTGAACGTCGTTACAGACGTTACGAAGACTGGACAGAAGATGAAAAGCAAGCCATCCAAGATCATATGGCCAAATCTCCTTGGCATACACACTATCATGTTGAGCCAAAAGCTGGTCTCTTAAATGATCCTAACGGTTTTTCCTACTTTGATGGAAAATGGATCTTGTTTTACCAAAATTTCCCATTTGGTGCAGCCCATGGGTTAAAATCATGGGTACAAACAGAAAGTGAAGACTTGGTTCATTTCAAAGAAACTGGTGTGACGCTTCTTCCAGACACAGATCTGGATAGTCATGGAGCTTATTCCGGATCAGCCATGCAGTTTGGTGACAAACTATTCCTATTCTACACCGGAAATGTTCGTGATGCAGAATGGGTTCGTCATCCATACCAAGTCGGTGCTTTGATGGACAAAGACGGCAAGATTGAAAAAATTGACAAAATCTTGATTGATCAACCGGCTGACTCTACGGATCACTTCCGTGACCCACAGATTTTTAATTTCAAGGGTCAATTCTACGCTATCGTTGGTGGTCAAGACCTTGAGAAGAAAGGATTCATCCGTCTCTATAAGGCGGTAGATAACGACTATACCAACTGGGTTGCAGTCGGTGACTTGGATTTTGCAAACGATCGGACAGCTTATATGATGGAATGTCCTAACCTAGTCTTTGTTGGAGACCAACCCATTCTCCTCTACTGTCCTCAAGGCTTAGATAAATCCGTTCTCGATTATGACAATATCTATCCAAATATGTACAAGATCGGGGCAAGCTTTGACCCAGAAAAGGCCGAAATGGTCGATGTATCCGAATTGCATAATCTCGACTATGGTTTTGAAGCCTATGCGACTCAAGGATTTAATGCACCCGATGGACGCACCTATGCTGTTAGCTGGCTAGGTCTTCCAGACGTTTCTTATCCAACGGATTCCTATGACTACCAAGGATCTCTCTCACTGGTCAAAGAATTAACCATCAAAGATGGCAAGCTCTACCAATACCCAGTTGAAGCCATCAAGAACTTGCGCGCTGAGAGTGAGGCATTTGCCAACAAGGCTCAAACCAAGAACTGCTATGAATTGGAATTGCAGTTTGAAAAAGATAGCCAGAACGAAATCGTCCTCTTTGCCGATGCAGAAGGAAAGGGCTTAGCTCTCACATTTGATCTGGCTAAAGGATTGGTCACAGTGGATCGTAGCCAGGCAGGTGAGCAATATGCCCAAGAATTCGGTACGAGCCGTAGCTGCCCAATCGCTAACCAAGCCACAACCGTTAATATTTTCATTGACAATTCGATATTTGAAATCTTTATCAATAAAGGAGAAAAAGTATTTTCTGGTCGGGTCTACCCACATGCGGATCAAAATGGAATCTTGATCAAGTCTGGAACCCCTACTGGAACATACTACGAACTTGATTATGGTCGCAAAGCTAACTGATGTCGCCAAACTCGCCGGTGTCAGCCCTACTACTGTCTCACGGGTTATCAATAAAAAAGGATACCTGTCTGAAAAAACGATCCAAAAAGTCCAAGAAGCCATGCGAGAATTGGGCTATAAACCTAACAATGTTGCTCGTAGCCTCCAAGGAAAATCAGCCAAGTTAGTTGGCTTGATTTTTCCCAACATCAGCAATGTTTTCTATGCTGAATTAATCGACAAACTAGAGCACCAACTCTTTAAACACGGCTATAAAACCATCATCTGCAATAGTGAACACGACTCTGAAAAAGAGCGCGAATATATTGAGATGTTGGAGGCCAACCAGGTAGATGGCATCATTTCAGGAAGTCATAATTTGGGCATTGAAGATTACAACCGGGTAACTGCTCCTATCATTGCTTTTGACCGCAACCTCTCCCCAGAAATTCCGGTTGTCTCCTCAGACAACTACGCTGGCGGGGTGCTTGCAGCAGAAACTTTAGCAAAAACTGGAGCCCGAAATATTATCATGATCACAGGGAATGACAACTCCAACTCCCCAACAGGCTTGCGTCATGCGGGATTTGCATCGGTTCTAGCCGAGTCCATGATCATTAATGTTTCCAGTGATTTCTCCCCTATTCGCAAAGAAATGGAAATCAAACAGATTTTAACCCACCACAAACCAGATGCCATTTTTGCCTCCGATGATTTGACGGCGATCTTGATCATGAAAGTCGCTAGAGAATTAGATATTCAGATTCCTCAGGATTTGAAAGTGATTGGTTATGATGGAACCCAGTTCATCGAGACCTATACACCTGAACTGACAACCATCCAACAACCCCTCGAAGACATTGCTATCCTCATGGTGGATCTTTTACTCCAAAAGATCGAAGGAAAAAAAGTAGCGACTACCGGTTATTTCTTGCCCGTTAGTCTCCACTCTGGAAAAAGTATTTAAAAGCAGAGGCTGGGACAAAAGTCCTAGCCTCTCAATTGTCTTTGGATTGTCGAGCAAGACGCAGTGGTTGAGTGGGCTCTACTACGCTGATTTCATCAGCTTTTACAGCCCTACTCAACTGTGCGGAGGTGGGACGACGAAATCGAATTCTAACGAATGACCGATTTCTGTCCCACTCTCATTTTTCATTCAAAAAAAGAGCCATCGGCTCTTTTTGATTATTCTTCTGTTACAAATTGACTGAGAACACCATTGACAAATCGTGAAGAGGTTTCATCTGAAAAGGCTTTGGCCAATTCCACCGCTTCATTGACTGCAACGATCTGTGGTGTATCAAACTCTGTTATTTCATAAATTCCAAGACGAAGGATGTTTTTCTCCACCAAGGTCAAGCGCTCTACCGTCCAACCAGTTTTCAAATGTTGACCGATTTGTTGATCCAATTGATCTTTAGACTGATAAACACCCGTCACGAGGTTCATGAGAAAGGCAGGAAGATCGACTTCTTTGTCTTCTGCTAGGTCCTTGTCATGTAAATAAGCAAAGCGACAAGCTTCCACAATGTCTCCATCGTATTCCAAGGCCATCAAGGCTTGGAAGGCACGCTCACGCAGCTCTCGACGTGATTCTAATAAAATTTCATCAGTCATTGAGGAAGTCCTCGTTAAACAAGTCTTTCAAGTCTGGTTTTGGAGATTTTTCCGTCGCGATACCGACAACGTGAATGTTAACAGCATCCAAGGTTACATCTGCCATATCATAAACCGCAGACTTGACCGCTTTTTGAATCGCTACTGCTACAGATGGCACAGCAACTCCATACTCCAAATAGAGATAGATGTCTACTGAAACTTGACCATCTTCTTCTGTATGAAGGTAGACGCCACGTCCAAGTGAGCGTTTTGATAAGCTATCTGAAACACTCTTATTTTCAAGCGAATAGACACCCTCTACTTTTGCTGTCGCAATCGCAATAATTTTTTCTAATACACGTGGTGCAATAACGATGTCACCAAATTGTTCAGTTGCCATAGAAGTTCCTTTCTATTTGACACCCTGAGATGTCTCTTATGCACGAGAAACGTAAGTTCCTTCAGTAGTGTTAATGACCAATTTTTGTCCAGCTTCGATGAAGTCAGGAACGTTTACGACCAAACCTGTTTCCATTGTAGCAGGTTTACCAGAACCAGTCACTGTAGCACCTTTGATAGATGGTTGAGTTTCTGTAACAGTCAATTCAACAGTTGTAGGAACCGTCACACCGATCACTTCGCTTCCGTAGAATTGAATTTTTACTTCTGAGTTTTCAAGGATGTAAAGCAATTCTTGTTCTACGTTCACCACTGGAATTTCATATTGGTCATATGTTTCAGTATTCATGAAGTAGGCTGTATCATCCATTTTGTACAAGTATTGAGCTGGAACAGTTTCGATAATTGCTTGTTCAAATTTTTCTTCTGGACGGTAGCTTGTATCAAATGTTGAACCAGTACGGACATCACGCAATTTCATACGCATGATAGTGTTTCCTTTACCTGGTTTGTGGTGGCTAGCTTCCAAAACGCGGATCAATTTTCCGTCAGCTGTTTCAAAAGTCATACCAGCTTTCAATTTACTTGCTTCGATCATGTTTTATTACCTCTTTTTTAAAAATAGATTACTCTTTATTGTAACACACTATTTGATTTTTCTCAAACAGCAATTTCCTCTTTTTAGGAAGGACTGAACGCAGGAAGAGAGGACAGGGACGAGTCCATGAAATCTCTAGACCTCTCATTATCGCTTCCCTAATCCTTATTGGTCTACAGGCACAATATTGCCATCCGCATCTTTGGTGACATGGACATATTTTCCATCAACTTCAATGTAGAAGGTATGTGGCTTGTCTGGAGCTGGAGAGGCTTGTTTTTGAAGGTCATTGCCAAGAGCTTGTCCTAGGTTCATCCCCATGATCATGTTCATGCCATTGCCACCTTCATTTTTAGCGGCTGCCACCAGGGCTTCATTACGGGCACGACGCTCTTCAATTTCGATGGTATTGTACTTCATCGCTGCCAATTCACTGTCCAGTTTATTGACCTTGGCCATACTGTCTGCATCGTAGCTCAAATCTTCGATGAGGACATTGGTTAATTCGATACCATATAATTCTGTCCACGTTTTGTTGACTTCACGTTTTGCAACTTCATTGAAGACATCTTGGTCCGCATTGATATTGTAAATGTCCGCTTTATTTTCTGCTGTATATTTTGAAATGGCCACTGCAATTTTTGGAGCCAGATTTTGGCGCAAGGTTCCCTGAGCCACATCTTCCAAGGTAAACGGCTTATCTGCAGTGATTTGACGACTGACTGCACTAATGTAAAAGAGTACAGGATCTGCTACTTTAACATCATAAAGACCATAAAAACGAATGCTAAGAAGTTGTTGGTAACGGTCGCTAAAGTACTCAACTGGATTTTGAGTGCCAAATTTATTTCCTGTAAAAGGTTGCATCCGCACAAAAATAATTTCTTGTTGGGTGACCACTTGGCCTCCAAATGAGAAGCGATTCTTGAACTGATCCCACGTTCCTTTCACACCACCCTTTTCAAACAACCAGGCATTTTCACCGGCTTGCCATTCGTGGCTCCCTGCTTCTAGAAGGTCTCCTAGAAAAGTTCCATTATTGACCAAGAGAGCAACATAGCCTTGGGGAACGATGACGACAGAACCATCTGTCAATAGGCCCGTATTTTGGTTGCTCTGGCGAGAGCGCCCATCTGGATCTTTGGTCAAGAGCTGTCCCTTAATGGCCAAAGCTGTTGCTGGAACAGCTTCCGGCAAGGTAATGGCTTCCTTAAATTTACTATCTTGAAAACTTGAAATGCCCGCTGAAAGGGCTGCTTTAATAAATCCCATACATTCTCCTATCTGTAGAATTCAATTTCATCCACAACTTCGTAGACATCCAAGACCCAATCTTTTGGATTGTGCTTCAAGGATGCTTGGCAATATTCACACTTGTCGATTGAATCGATCGTCAGTGGCGCACCACAGTTCGGACAGTGATCACTAACGACTTCTGAATTCTTAATGATCTCTGTCTGAGCTCCATGTTCACGGAGGAAGACCATGCGGTAAACGGTAAAGAGATCTTTGGTTGGATCCCCTTCGATCACACGACCCGTTTCATCACTTCGGATGTAATCTCTCATCGTCGATGACAGAATGACTTCAATGCGGTCATTGCCTTCTGGATTTTCGATAAAGTCTTTGATCTTCGAATCTTCCACACATACGCGCTCTAGAACATTGGTTGTTTTGGCACGAATATGCTCTTGCAACTGTGTCAAGTGTTGCTCATAAAGACTCGTACTTTCTAGATTCCGCACGGAATTCCAATCTTTTTCTGTCCAGGCAGACTGCAATTGAAGATAAACCAGCTTGACTTGCGATAAGAAGCGGTCTTCATCAAACATTGGATCCAGTTTACGGATACGGCGAATCGCTTCATAGTTGTTCTCAATTGGTCGACCAGCCCGTTCTTCGGTTGTCCGTTTTGGACCACTGTTTGAAGAAAATGATTCATCACTTTCATTAGCTTCTTTTGCAATATTATAGACAAATCCAATCAATCCAACGATAGCAAAAATTGCTACTACACCATCAGAGTCTGTTCCAGAACCAGAACTGTAGCTACTGGATCCACCAGACCAGCTACTTCCCCCTCCAGACCAGCTACTACCACCACCACCGCCAGAATGAATAGTGCTACTACCACCACTATGCGTATTTCCAACACCAGCATGAGCAGAAGGAGCAAATGCAAATAGAAGGGCTACTAGAAAAATTCCCAATACTAAAATTCGTTTTTTCATAGGCATCATTTCTTATCTTTGTTTGTTACACAGGGGTTAAGAAAATACTGTCTATTTTATAGGACAATCAATTCTTTAGGAGCAAGAGTCAAGACTTCACAGCCAGTTTCTGTGATCAAGAGGTCATCTTCGATCCGCACACCAGAGAGGCCTTCGATA